>Ga0181406_1000599_pt1 | contig 13726 bp, 15 predicted proteins | sample 29SPOviralmetaG_FD_130135 | JGI IMG/M metagenome (GOLD analysis project Ga0181406, IMG submission 130135) | Marine viral communities from the oligotrophic San Pedro Time Series (SPOT) site, San Pedro Channel, CA, USA - 29 SPOT_SRF_2011-12-20 | ecosystem: Environmental > Aquatic > Marine > Strait... | reverse complement strand
TAATAGTCTCTCATTATCACTTGATAGTTTATCCATTTTATATATATCAGTTCCAGTAGATTTTAAGATAAGAGATTTAAATGGTTGAAAGTTCGCCCACCTATTTCCAGCGTCTTCTGTTGCTTTTAAGGTCGCCCATACATATAGTCTTTGGACTGACCCACTAAACATATTTAATTTAATAGTATCTTTAACATTATAGGCGACATTACTTTCTTGGTGGTGTGTAGTATTCCAAGCGAGTTGAGTTAATGGAGACCCTACCGAATAAGATACTGCCCTAAAAGACCTCTCTTCGTCTGGGTGTAATTCATTCATATAGCACATTAAGGACATTTCACTAATGGGGCAAGCGTGTCCTACACTTGAATAGGATTGTAATTCTGCTTTGGAGCGAATATCAACCTCTAAAAATAGGTCGCTATTAAGGACACCTAAATCAAGATTTCTTGATAGACTATCTTGATTGAAGAATTCAATAGGACAATAAGCAGTTTGAATACCAGTATTACCATTACTACCAGCAATAGTTCTTGCTTCTGCTTCTGCGGAGTATTTACTTGCTGTATGATTGTAGTGAGTAGTTGCTGTAATTTGAGGGACATTAATAAGCATTTCGTCTAAATATGTCATTCTCGCTGGGTCGGTTTCAGTAAGGAGACGAGCAAGGACATATCTATCACTAATACGAGCGATAGTGCTTCCTTGATAAACAAGGCGGACTTCCTTAAAAGGCACACCAGCATAGCGATTTAGAGCGACGAAATCACTTGCCGAAGCACTACCACTTCTCGCACCATATTTAGTTTTAAGATACATTTTATCTAAAAAACCATAATTGGGGAGCGTGAATTTTAATGTAATGTCATAGTTAGCAGTATTATCTGGATAAACTTGGACTTTGGACTTTACATACGGACAGAAATTACTTTCCTGTGAATACAACCACGGACACCCTCTTCCCCCAACCGCACTATCTCTGTTTTTCACAGAGTTATATAGGGCAGAATTCTCGTTTGCTCTTAATTGTGTTGAAGCGGACGACATTTTATTTTATAATATATTTATATATAATAATTTTATACTTTTTTTATTATATTTTTACGATAAAATTGGTTTTTTATATCCACCAGTATTACTTTTAATATTTCTTAATTGTTTCTTAAAATCTAATTTATCTTTACAATAAGAATTAAATTCTGTTCCTTCTCTAAATTCGTCCCAGTTCATAAATTTCTTATCCATATAATATCCTTTTTTCTTACAATCTTCAATACCTCTATTACCTTCCGTAATCCATACTAAATCTTGAAAATCTACCTTCATTTTCATATTCTTAAATTGTCTATGAGGTTTTGCTGGATTAGTAGCATATCTACCATTTCTTAATGATTTCTTTAAGGGGTTAGTTTCCTCTGGTGGAGCAGAAGAGATAGGATTTTCTTTATATTCAGGTCTATCTTCTTTTAAGGGTGTTTTTACTTTATCTATATCTTCTGTCTTACCAAAGAGATAATCATATGTAGTATCTACTATCGGTCGCCCTATATTATCATATAAATATGCCCCAGTAATACCACCAGTATAGGCAAGAGAAGTAGCAGTCGCTCCATTTACCACCGCCAAGGCACTATCAGTTGGATTATCTAATACTTTATTATACATATTTCTTATAGAATTTCTTTCTTGTTGTGCTTCTTGTAATTCAGGTATTAATTTACTACTCGCATATGCTCTATTATATCTTTTATCTGTTTCTCTTTGTATAGAAATAGCATTACGAGATTGTCTCCCATATCTTCTATCATTAGGATAATCTAAAAATTCTGTATTCCCTGCCTTCATATCATTTATTACTTCATTTCTAAAATGTCCTCTTAATTCTGCGTTATGGGGTATATCATTACCTCTAAACATATCATTAGGATATACTGCGAGTTTATTATTTTCTAAATCTTGTTTTATTCTATTAACTTTTTGTTCTGCTTTATGTAGGTTTAATTTACTATATCCTTCTACGAATGCTGGTGTAATCTCCCTTGCCGATAGATATGAAGCAGTTGCTACACTTAAACCTTTCGCCCCAGCATTTACTATCTCCTTACCTATATCTCTATCACTTTCTAATAATCTATCGTCCCATTCAGGTTCTTTATCAGCGTCTATTGAATGTGGATAATTTACCCTTTGGCGTTCTATATATCTCCTTGTTAGGTGAGGTATAAATTTAGATTGCCTTAATACTCTACTTGCTATTGCGTCATATTTCTTTTTTTCACTATAATAATATGCTTGTCCTTTTTTATCATAAGTATCTATATGTGTTCCCCATTCTTCTAAAAATCCTCCTATTGCTAAATATGTTTCTTGTTCCTTACGAGAATATTGTTGTTTATTAGAAGCGTCTAAACTCCATATATATTTATCCATTTCATTACCTTTATATTCACTATATTCAGCGGATTTAGTAATATCAGTTTGTTTCTTCGCAACAGCGAGTTTAAGTTTAGCGGAGGCGTGTTTCTTTACTCTTAATAATTCTGCTTTTATTAAGGCACTATTAATTGTTATTTGTTTTTGTATTTGTGATTTACCTATTTTTTGTATATCTTGAATTTTTTTAAGGTTATGTCCCAATTGTTCTTCTGTATATTTAGTTTCTAATACACTATGTCTATCCATTAAGGTAGTATATAATTTTAAGATATTACCTAAATCTTGTATATGTTGAGTAATCTGTTTATCAGTAGGGTCTTTTATTGCCTTAAATGTTGAATTAATCCTTGTTGCCTCGCTATTGATATTATCCATACCACTACTTACTAATGCTAATTGATTGACGGCAATAGTATAATTCTTAATTTGTATTTCTTCTTTCTGCGTGATTGTAAGAGGTTTATTATGTGGTTTATTAGTATTAGTATAAGGTTTAGCAGAATGTTTATGAATACCTCCTTTTACTATACCACCTATATGCTTATTTACTACCTTATCGTGTTGATTATCCGTTGTCGTAGGGTCTTTGGGTTTTTGGGGCGGTGGTGGTGGTGGTGGTATTTCCTTTTGGGCGAGTAAGGTTAATACCGCACCTAATCTACTATTGATTTTAGGTTTATTATCTTCTATTACTTTTACAGATTGTTTATTTTGGACGGCAGAAACGGAGGATAATATATTATTGGTTTTACCTTGATTTTCTATTAATTCACTCGCATATTGTTTTAATTTAGCAGAACCATATTTTTCCCACCCTTTCGTGTTAAGTAAATTCTCTTGTTGAGATTTCCACCTATTTCTATAATAATGTGAATTAGTATATTGTTGAGATTTACCAGTTTGAAAATCCTTATCAGTAGGGTCTAAAAATTGAACCTCACTTGCTCTTGTAGAGGTATATTTGCCGTGTATCTTTTTAAGGGTGCTTTCTACAAATCCAACAATATAAGCGTTTCTTTTTTCTATGGTTGCCGAACCGAGCGTTGAAATGTGGTCGGTTTTTCGGTGCGGATTTTTGGACTTTAATGCCTCGTCGTCCGTTTTAGTAGCGTGGTGTATCGCATATATATAATCGTGGTGTCTCTCTATTGAGATATTCCTTCTATAATTATATTCCCTTAAATCCATACCCTTCATAGTCGCTGGTGCTGGGGGCAACATTTTAGGAGGCACAGCACCACTTTTAGTATAGTATCCGTCCTTAATTCTCTTTGCTCTCTCTTTCCTTAATGCCTTATCGGTAATATGGTCTAATAATTTAAGTAAATCTCCTCTCTGTGTTTTAGTTAAAGCACCAGCAAATAAGATATTACCCATACTATAATGTAATGTCCCTAATATTCTGGTAGGGTCTTGTCCGCTATCCAAATCTTCATTAAAATTAATTAAATCACCTTGTAATACAAGTGCTTTATTCTTATTTTTACCAGTAATATATTTTGTTTTACCCTTAATTGTCCCAGTATGGACTGGGTCAAAGAATTCGTTATAATGTAATCCAGTAGATAATACACCTACTACTGCTCCTAAACCGAGAGCAGAAGAAGTAAATGTCCTTGCCCCAGTCTCTACTGCTTGGGTGGAGGTTGTTATACCTGCTTGTCCGCTACTTTGTATTAAGGTTTGTGGGGTGGATTGTTGTAGTATTGCGTGTTGGACTTGATTAAAAGAACCCCCTACTAATCTCGCACTTGCCTTACCGCCTACTGCTCCGCCTACTGCCCCAGCAATACCGCCACTTACTACTTGTGCTGGGACGGAGTTTGGGTTTGGTGTATTTGTATGGTGTAATTGAAACTTAACTCTATTGCCTCCCATTTTAATAAAAGAAAAGAAAAAAAATATAATCTTTTTAATATTATAATAACTATGCCGAGATTACTAAAAGAGATATTACCTGTCAATAGAAATCCTTTATTACAAATTGATAATAAGATATTAGCAGTAGTAGAATATGCTGGACTATCATATATGTTAGACCAAAGAGGTATTACTGGCGGACATAAATTTCTTGCTACTATTATTATAGGTGGGACATATGAATATTATATTCTCCAAAATTATAAGAGAGGTAATGAAGCGTCGCACGGAATAGACCCTCCCCACCATAGCGACCCATTTATTAAAACAAGAGTATAAAAATATATACTAATAATAAATGTCTTTAAATTGGAGTGAATTAGGAGTATTTATAAGTGTTTGTGGTAGTGTATTAGTATCTCTATGCTTTGCTATACAAAAGAGTAGGTGTGATAAGATAGAATGTTGTTGTATGAAAATCCATAGAAATCCTCCACCAGTTAAGGAAGAAAAAGAAAAAGACGAGAATAATAATCTTGTAAATAATATATAAATATGCCGATTATTAATTTAATTTTTAGAGGTGATATGACAAAATGTAGATTTAAATTGGATAGAAACTATAAGTGGAAGTCAGCAAAAATCCTTCACGCCTATCATAATTTACGCTCCTCCCATTTAAGCACGAAGGAGACAAGAAGTAATGGAGAAATTGATACTAATATTAATCTCCACCCACGCTTAATATTTATTAAATTAAATATATTTAATGCTGATAATGTATCTACTTATGAAGTAGAAGATATTAATAATGCTGGATTACAAGATAATCCTTCTTCTAATGCTATATGTATAGGTATGACAAATGATAAGGTTGAGGGTGCTAAAATGAAATTTAAGGATTTATATAAAGCAATTATAAGTGATATACCCAAAGAGATTAACCAACAAATAAGTATGGATATGTATTTTTGTAATAGTGGAGGACATTTAGTAAGAGCAGTCAATAGTGATTTTAATGCTCTGGGACAAAAAGAAGCAAGTATCTTAATGCTGACAATTGAATATAGCGAATATTAAAAAGTAAAAAAAAATATATTAATATATTATAAATAATATGCCGACTTTACATTTATATCCAAATGATAGTAGAGATTATACAGGACATACATATAATTTTGACGCTGTATTTGATAAGTGGAGAGCAATTAAGGAGGGTGGAGTAAGTGATAAAGCAGAAACAATACAACAAGAAAAACATATTAAAATTGATACTGGTAAGGATATTAGAGGTGTTAAGGGAAAACATATTGAGAAAGGATTAAAGGAAGAGAAGGGGACTGGTATAGTGGGTAAGGAGGCACATACTACTATTAATACACAAATCAATACAGAAACTACAAATACTATTGACGGAGAAGGAGATAAAGGAGGAGACGAAAAATCATTCTCCTTATTTGATTATAACCAAGACGGCAAAATTGATAGTAGTGATTTAAGTAATGCTGGATATGACGCTGGAAATAAAGTATTCTCTATGACTAAAAGTGGTGTTAATAAGGTAGGAGAAGGATATGAAGCATTTGTAGAGAAATCAAGTAGGGCGACCGCAAGGGGTATGGCGGAGGGATTAGATTTAGATAGGAGAATTAGTGAGATTGAGAGTAGATTTAAGCACGATTTAGATAAAAAATATGAGAGTGCGAGAAAATCCGCAGAAGGTATCGCACAAACAACAGCAGAAGATATTACAGAAGATAGTAGAAAGATAAGGGACGAGATTACTATTACTGCGGAGACTATGCGTAATGCGTCCTATTTAGCAGTAGGCGTAGTTTTCGCATATTTATTATTAAAAAAATAATCTAAAATTTCTTCTTTTTCATTTTGTAGTTTTCTTAATTTTCTATTTTGACAATCAATAATTCTTATTTTTTCATTAATTTCTTTTCTTAAAATAACAATTAAATTTTGTAATTGTTGTATTTCTATATTTCTATTGTTAGCATAATACATTATAATTTACCTTTTTTTAATAATTCTCTTCTTTCACTTTTTATATCTTCACCTCTTTTTAATTGCTCTCTTCTTACCTTCTTAATCTCACGCCCTTTATATCCCTCCATATCTTTTTTAAGAAATGCTCTTCTTCTTGCTATTTTCTCTTGCTTACTCTTTTCAATAGATTTCATTTTAACTTTAAGTGCTTGTCCTCCTAATTGTTGAGATTTCTTAATATTTTTACCTTTAATAGTTGTAGTATTTTTTAAATTAAATGATTGGTGTGCTTGTTTTTTATCATTATAAGTCTTACCAGCAACTCTTTTCTCCACTCTAAACTTATCTCCTACCCTAATAACTCCGTGAGACGCTCTACCAAACTCCTTATTCATTTTAGTCATATGTTTATATGCTGGTGAAGGATATTGAAATGTTTTAGTCGGCATATTTATAATATAAATATATATTATTATTCTACACTATTAAAATGTATTATTCTTCATATTTAGGTATAGCATATTTTATAATTGTATGGGGGGGTTGTTATTTAAGACAAAGGAGTAAGTTTATAACCTTATATTCATATCCTAAATATAAAGATATTGAAGAATTAAAAATTGATAAAATAAAAAGAATTGTAAAAGATAAGAATGTTTAGAGTTAGAGACTTACTCTATTCTCTTAAAAAATAACACCACGCCCTTAAATTCACCATAGATATTTTAAGGCAAACCACCCAGCAGAATATTTAGGTTTAGCGTATGTATGTCTATCGCGATACGCTTTTCTTCTTTTCTTATCTAATGTATCCTTTGAAGAATATAGTTTTAGAGGCGTCCTATCCTTATATTGTCCGTATCTTTTATCTCCAAACTGAATAGTCTTCTTCTTACCTCCATATCTAACAATAACTTTATATTTCTTATTACCAGTCCCTTTACTCCATTCTAACGGCATTTAATATAAGATAATATTTAAAAACAATACTATTTAGAAGTATATAAAAAGTCGTCTATCCGCTATACTTCGCGTTATAAATTTGAATCCAGTTTTGGACTGACTGGGTTATAGTCTTGAATATATATATACTAATAAAACTAAAATGGACGCTACGCCTACTATCACTACTGGAAACCAGAATTTTAAGAAGAGAGATTTAGAGGTGTATATTAAAGACCTCGCTAATGGGGTTAAAGAATTACTCCCTCTACTAAATAGTCATACTGACGAGAATGGTATGGTTGGAGTATCTCATATTTTAGAATGGGTAGATAAGTTAAATAGTAGTGCTATTACTAAATTCTATTGTGATAAATCCATAGGTGCGAAGAGAGATTGGGTCGGCACTTATTATTGGAAAATTACAGAAGCAACTGCTAAACCTATCCCTATGTATAAGAAAGGAGACCAGCATTATCCATATAAATTTAAAAAGAGGTCATATTGTATATGTAATGGTTGTGGTGCTGTATTAAGCAATAAACCAGCAACTATTAGGAGACATACACAAACGACCTTAAAATGTCCTCACCATTCTTCTTCGGCAGATACTAAACTACTGACGAAGCAGATTAACGGAGAATTAAGGACTAAACTGCGATTAGGTGCTATGGATTTATGTTGGGAGGGAGATAAGGAGAATGTGAGAGCAACCTTAATCCAAAGAGCATATCGCAGATATTTAGTAAGAAAAACTCACCATTTAATTATAGGCAAACCTAAATATAACTTTTCTCACTATCCTACAAAATTAAGAACTAAAACTAAAAAACATATATTACTAATTATTACTGATTTTAAGGGGGAGTTTGTAGAGATTAGGGAGAGGTGTTTAGATAAGAGAGTATGGGGACACGGACACGCGAGATTATATGCTCGTCAAGACGCTTGGTATCAATTTAGGGCGGAGAATGAGATACGCGATACCAACCTATCATTTAAACCTACTCTTAAAAATCTATCTTCTACCGAAGAAGGTAGTGTTATTGATAGAATTTCACAAATCCCAAATACACTAACACGAATGAGAGAAAAATGTATGGGATTTGGAGGTATATTTAATATGCCCCCTGCTAATTGGGATAATGAGAGTGGAAACCAAGAAGATTTTAATAAGAATATTGCTATGAATTGCCAAATGGTTAGTTATCTACCTCTTGGGGACGGAGATATGTTAAGAGAACCATATGAAGTTAGTGATATACCGAGTTGTATAGTCCAAGGGTCGCCTAAATTATATACTAATTATAGTAATAGGACAGCGGAAGAATGGGTTAAATCTCATAACACAATAGATAGTTTTAAGAATTTTAGATTTTGGAAGTGGGACGAGCATAAAATTATCTCTTAATACCAATCAAACTTATACTTAAAATTTTTAGGGATAATATCTGCTTTGTAATAGAATACAAATTCTTCATATTGAGAAGTAATTTTAGTATTGTCAATTATTAATACTCTAAACTCGTCATTAGGTATCTCGTGTAATAGTGCTAATCCCTGCTCCCTATCCTCACTTATATTCAACCAATTTTCAGCAATACTTTTTTTATCGTCCCTATTATTAAGGAGAAATACAATAAATATATCAGTATTAGTTTTCATAGCAGGGGTAAATATACCACTTGAAAATAGAGATTGTGTAGCATTTAAGAAAGCAGTTTTATAGTGCCGAGCAAGGATATAACATTTAGATAGTGTCCTCGCATTAGCACTTGCGAAATTACTTTTATCCGCCACCATATCGTCTATTATTATTAAACATTCATTCTTACCTTTTGGGTCATTTTGTATCAATTTTTTTTGTCTTTCAAATACCTTATCAATAATGTCGTCGCTGAAATCAGGGACTATTCTTGATTGAGGCAACCAATCATAATCCCCATTAAATTTTGCGGTAGGGGAGATTACTATTACATTTGGATATTTCTTTCTTCTCCAAAAATATTTATATACAATATCTCTTATCATAACTGACTTACCTGCTCTTCGCCGTCCTAAAAGGGTTATAACAGGATACTCCGCCATAGTATTCTTATCCCATTCTTGAATTTCTATACTCATTTATTATTATATGAGATTTTAATTAAGGAGATTTATTTTGTAGCAGAACCTACTACACCGCCTACGAGATTTTGTGCTGACCTTACTATTGGGCGACCAGCGACTTGATATATAAATGACGATACTGCTAATTTACCGCCTTCTCTAACACTATCCATAGAGAATATTTGTCCTAAACTACGCTGTTTAGTGAATATGACCTTATATGTCATAGCAATTACCGAACCAGAGATTAAACTTTCTATTGCTGTCGCACCGAGATTACCAGTATCCATTTTTTAATTTATAATACTTTATTATATTTTTAATTTATTCTTTTTTTTTTTATTTTAATCCATAATACTTATAATAACACCAAGTCCTAACATAATGATACCACCTTACTATGAAGATTTGGGGTTGGTATCGTCCGCAACACCTTCTAAAATGTCTAATGTTATATTTCTCTCCTTTTTTTTTGCCCTATTAACCTCCATTCTATTAACAAGGGCATTAGACATTACTATCGCTAAACGAATTTCTGGTGTCAATTCTTCTACTTGAAGCATATTCATATCAATCATTTCATTTAAGATTTCTGTGATTGTATCTTTCTTATCTTCTATATCGGTAGCATATCCGTCTATATCCAATACCCCCATAGAACCGCCCACTTTCTCCACGCCACGACATAAAAATAATAGACATTCAAAAGAAGAATTTAATGACGCTTTCTCACTAACAATCCTTAAAAATAATTTCTTCTGTCTTTCTAATTCTTCTAAACTTGTTTCTGCGGTATATTTAGGGACATATTCTACAACGCCCTTAAATTTATAACACATAATATCTAAATCCTCTATTAACTGCTTTCTTAATATATTAATATCATATGAAGGCATTTGTGTTAATTCTTGTAATTCACTCTCCATTTGGGGAGCAGGTATCATTTCTACTTTCTTGGGTTTTCTTTTATAAGACCTCTTCTTTTTAGGAGGGGGTTGTTTTTCGTCCGCTTCATTAATATCATTAATAATATCTTCTACGCTGGGAATTTTATTCTCTTCGTTGTGAATTAAGTTTTCGTCCATATTTTTATAATATTATATTAGAAAATAATATAAATAAATAGACGATTTTTTTATTCGTCCTTAATATTAAAAATGTCTGGTGCTTATTGGGATAAAAATTGGGATTATCAATATAAAGAATTGGATAGACCAGCAATAGAAGGGAAAGTTGAAACAGGAGAATTAAGAATTGTTAAATTTTGTGATAGAAAAGACCCTAATAATTATTTATTAGTAGTAGCAAAAGAGTTAAGTAGTGGCGAAAGCACGAATTTTGTAAATACTGAACCTGATAGGGCAGGAAGGGGAGAATATGGTTGGCGGAGGATTATACAGCACCACGACCCTTATTCTAATGAACCAGAGACATACGAATTTGTATTTCAATTAGATTATTTTGAAAATCATTTTAGGATATGGGATTTAAGGAACGACAACATAAAGGAAGCGATAGACGACCAAAATGAGTTTTATGATAGATATTACCCAAAAGGCGATAGGCAAGAAGAGAAAGATATGATAAATGATAGATTAACAAAATTAGGAGGACTTGTTGGTTTAGATTTTAAGTGGGACGGCAAACTAAAATCATTACCACCTGACCCAGTTGAGAGGTTTAATGTATGTTTTAAATATATAGAAAAGTGCCATAGTAATAATATAAGATATAAAGATTTTGGGACAATATTTACTAATATCTTAATGACTTATAGAAACCAAAGAAATAGGAGATTAAAAGCAATAAAAGACGGAACATTTAAACCGAAGGTATATAAACTTAATAAGATAACTGCGAGAAAAAAAGGTAAAATGTCTGGTATGGAATTAAGGACAAGAGGTTATCAAGGTAAAACTCGTCAAGTAAGATATAGAAAATTTGTAGTTAATCCTTATAAAGAACCTCGCCAACAAAAAGTCCCTGATACCAAAAGAGAACGCTGGGTATATGATAAGTATAGAGTTGATAGAGATACAGGAGAATTTATAAATGAACCGAAAACCCACCCTATTAAGAGCGAAAGAGGAAAACCTCAACATTTAGGGGAAGTAGTATTCTATGAAGATAGACTTAAAGACGGATTTGGATATGATATAGAGATAATGACCGCTACACCAGAGGAGGAAGCAGAGGATAAATTAGAGATTGAGAAGAGAAGGAAGTATAGATTAGTATTTAAAGAAAAGATTGCTGGTAAGACAGAAGAATATGAACCAGTCCCTACAAAAGATAAAAGAAAATTAAGTGCTGGATATGGGACACGCCCAAGAAGGAGTAAGCAAGAAGGATATAATCAATATACTAAAAGACAATTAGAAAAGATTGCTTCTGCTGTGAAGAAAGCAAATAAGGTAAAAGTAAAATTAACAGATATGAATAGTAAAGAAAAATTAATAACATTTATAGAAAAATATAAACCATTTAAAGAAGAGTAGTTTTTTAAGAGAAAGGTGTAAGTTTCTAACCTTGATAGTAATTCTATATTTTAAAAACCTTTTTAATATATTTTTTATTTCTAATACTTTTATAATTCTAATATTATTTATAAGGTTAGAGAATTACTCTATCCTCTTAAATTTTAACTCTCTACAAGAAAGTTAGTATCAGCGTCCTCGTCAGTCCATTCTTTACATTCATATCTTCTTTTATTTGCTTTAATATCGTCTTTAACCTCTTCTTCTGTATCTTTATAACAATCATTATAAGCATTTTTCATTACTAATATATACTCACCATTAATACAAGCAAGATTTTTAAAATCAATACCTCCTTCTTTATTTATCCAATTACAACTTTTTCTACTACTCCTCCACCTAATATATTGATAATGTCTATGTAATAAGTTATATTTAGGTTTCATATTACATAATGCTTTCATATTATCTAATGATAATTGAGATTTACTACTATATACTTTAAATATCTGCTCTAATTCGCTATGGTCTTCTTGTCTCTCATTAGCAGTAAGACCAATAGTAAAATCACAATCAATATCTAAATCGTCCATATACCCTCTTTTTAATAATTTTAAACTATCTATTAAATCTTTATAATATTCTTGTATGTCTTCGTGAGCGAGTTTCTCGTTTAAGATTTGTTTTGCTTTTTCATATTTAGTAGTCCAATAACCACTCATACCCATAAGAGAGATATTTTGTGGTGTTTCACAATATTCTACGAAGAATTTACAATCTTCAAAGAGACTATCAGTATATTTTCTAAACCACTTCTTCTTCATAGTAATTAATGACTTTAAATATCTATTATTAGCGAGAATATCGCTATTAGATACTCTATGTGCTATTTCTTCATTATGATTAATCTTTTCGCTTAACATAGAGACGAGGTTATTTTCTACCTTAACTGATTTATATACATATCGCTCCCATAGTTTATACGCGAGAAATAAAGGTGTTGGTTCGTTCTTTTTAACACAACCTCTAATGTATTTTAATTGATTTTTCTTATACTCTTGATATTTAACTCTACTATTGAATAATACCTCTTGATTACAGATAGTATCTATATGAAAATGATTATAGAATAATGCTGTTTTCTCCATTAAATCTCCTGTTGGAGCATAGGCGATAGTTTGCGACCACTTTTTCTTATCCATTTTTATATTATAATATTAATATATATATTTTTATTTACTCTGCTAACGCGATTTCTGGGTTAATATCCAACCCCAAAACTTAAAAATCAAACATAAATCAACTAACATAGCGGATAGACGAAGTCTTATGGTCTCCCTATAATACAAAAACTCGTCTATCCACTATGTTAGTTGGTTTAAATTTGAATGTGTATTTGGGTGGTGGGGCATATCATTAGAATAAGAATAACAAATTAATATCAATTTCAACACTTTCAATACTCTTATCGCACCAAAGAGAATGGGTAAGACCAAACAATTCCGCCACTTTAAGAAGATTGCTCGTAATAATAAGAAGGGGAGGTTAGAAAGGTTTAATCTCGCTACTACAATTCAACCCACAACCACCCCTAATAAGAAGAAGAAGCGTCGTAAGGTAGAGAAGAAACCTCCTCACGCAAAGAGCGTATTAGAAAAGAAGGCGAAAGAGGATACTGGTAGTGAATTAGTTAGTTATTTCTATAAGGGGACTGGTATTGCTATTAGTTATAAGAAGGGTAAGGGACATAACCTCACCGCTAAAATGGTATGTGAAGATTATAAGAAAGACGATATCCCATTATATATTCAGCAGTTAGACATAATTGAGGCAGAATTAAAGCATAAGACACAAGGTAAATCCTATGACGCACTACACCCTCCGCTTTCACAAGAGAAACAAGT
>Ga0181406_1000590_pt1 | contig 13875 bp, 10 predicted proteins | sample 29SPOviralmetaG_FD_130135 | JGI IMG/M metagenome (GOLD analysis project Ga0181406, IMG submission 130135) | Marine viral communities from the oligotrophic San Pedro Time Series (SPOT) site, San Pedro Channel, CA, USA - 29 SPOT_SRF_2011-12-20 | ecosystem: Environmental > Aquatic > Marine > Strait... | reverse complement strand
TTGTTAGAGCTTCTAATTTTCCTTTAACTTTGATGCTTGGCATTCTTTAGCTCAAATATTTGTTGCTCTAAGTTTCTCATTCGTTTTTCTTGATGCTCGATACTGTCGTACAGTGCATGCATCATACTTTCCATCTTTCGATTTAGGTATTCAGGTGTAACCTTTTTATCAGTTTCAAATCCGCCTTGTGATTTATCCATTCTAGTTGCTTTCACTCCATTGTGAGCCATCCCAGAAGGAGAATCCGTAGTTGTCAAGGCTTGATACCTCTGTGTCAAACAGAGTACCCGCCTGAGAGGCAGTTGTTCTTTCGTATACAACTGTATTTGTTAGGAACACAGTTGTGGTTAAGTGGTCGGTCGTGACCGTGGTATCAGTAGTTCTATTAGTATTAAATGTTGTAGTTGTAGTTCTATCTGTACCAAAAGTTGTTGTTTTGCTTGTTTCAAATCCTGTAGTAGTATCAAATGCAGTTGTTCTTGAAGTTTCAGTGCTTCTTGACGATGCTGTACTTCTACTTGATGCGGTTACATTATCAGTCTCAAAAGTTGTAGTTGTAGACTTACTTGTACCTGTACTTCTTGTTGTAACAGTTCCTTGAGTAGTTGCAAAAGTAGTAGTAGTAGCTTTACTTGTTTCGGTAGCTCTACTCGATCCTGTCCCTCTATCTGTTAAGAAGGTTGAGGTAGTCTCTCTACTTGACGCAGTACTTCTACTAGAGGCTGTTGTAGTATTTGTATTAAATGTGGTAGTAGTCGCTCTACTTGATGCAGTACCTCTATCGGTTGCGGTAGTAGTGTTTGTATTAAATGTTGTAGTTGTGGACTTACTTGTACCTGTAGTTCTTGTTGTAACAGTTCCCTGTGAAGTAGTAAATGTAGTTGTTGTAGACCTACTCGATGCTGTACTTCTACTAGTTTGTGTAGCTTGTGTAGTATTAAATGTTGTAGTAGTATCTCTACTAGATGCTGTACTCTTACTTGTGGCAGTCGCTTGTGTAGTATTAAATGTTGTAGTTGTGTCTCTACTTGACGCTGTACTTCTAGTAGTTTGTGTAGCTTGTGCTGTATTAAATACTGTTGTTGTATCTCTAGCAGATGCAGTAGCTCTACTTGTAATTGTTCCTTGTGAAGTAGCAAATGTAGTTGTTGTATTTCTACTTGTTCCTGTCGCTCTTGAACTAATTCTACTTGTAATGTAAGCTGTCTCATAACTTGTTGACTGAGAAGTATTATCTACATATGCTGTTGATGTAGTAAATGTTGTAGTTCTTGACGTTGTCTGAGTAGTATTTGTATTCCTTGCAGTATTTGTTGCAAAAGATGTATTATCTATGTAAGCTGTACTTGTTGTAAATGTTGTAGTTCTTGTTGTTGACTGAGTAGTATTTGTACTTCTTGCTGTGTTTGACAATCTTACTGTGTCATAACTTGTTGACTGTGATGTATTTGTAGACTGCGAAGTATTTGTAGTCTGAGAAGTATTAGTACTTCTAGCAGTATTCGATAGTCTAACAGTATTGTAACTTGTTGACTGTGAAGTGTTTGTGCTTTGAGTTGTGTTAGTACTCTGAGCTGTATTTGTACTTCTTGCAGTATTAGACAATCTTACAGTGTTATAACTTGTTGATTGTGATGTGTTCGTGCTTTGAGTTGTGTTAGTACTCTGAGCTGTATTTGTACTTCTAGCAGTGTTTGAAAGTCTTACTGTGTTATAGCTTGTTGACTGTGAAGTATTTGTGTTTCTTGATGTGTTTGATAGTCTTACAGTGTTGTAACTTGTACTCTGACTTGTATTTGTATTTCTACTTGTGTTTGTTGCCTGTGTAGTAGTTCTACTTGTATTTGTTGCAAACGAGGTATTATAAGCAGTAGAGTTTGTAAACCCTGTTGACCTACTTGTATTTGTAGACTGAGTAGTGTTTGTGTTTCTTGTTGTAGCAAAAGAGGTATTATCTACATACGCTGTTATTCTACTTGTATTAGTATTTCTTGATGTACCAAAAGACGTATTATCTATGTACGCTGTTATTCTACTTGTGTTCGTATTTCTAGAAGTTCCGAAACTTGTGTTATCTATATATGCTGTAATTCTAGAGGTGTTAGTACTATTTGTAAATGAAGTGGCGTTTGTAAATGAAGTTGATCTACTTGTATTATTTGTAAACCCAGTACTTCTTGAACCTGATGTGTTGTTTGTAAATCCAGTACTTCTTGAAGTGTTTACATATGAGGTTTGTGTGTACTCTTCTCCTTCAGAATCTTCTTCTAGTTCTAGATACATTGTAATGTAAGTAGTAATTCTTGAAGTATTCGTAGCGCCTGAAAAAGCAGTATTTCTAGATGTGTTTGTAGCGAAGGACGTATTCCTTGATGTGTTTGTGTTTCTAGAAGTATTAGTATTATTTGTAAACCCTGTTGACCTACTTGTATTTGTTGCTTGTGAAGTATTATAGGCCGTAGAGTTAGTAAACCCTGTTGATCTACTTGTGTTTGTTGCTTGTGTAGTATTATAGGCTGTAGAGTTAGTAAAGCCTGTTGACCTACTTGTATTTGTAGCTTGTGTTGTATTGTAAGCTGTAGAGTTGGTAAAGCCTGTTGACCTACTTGTATTTGTTGCTTGTGTAGTAGTATAACTTGTAGATGTTGCAAATGTTGTGTTATCTACATATGCTGTTATTCTTGCTGTGTTTGTATTTCTACTTGTGCCTTGTGATGTATTATCTATATAAGCAGTTGTAAATGAAGTATTATCTACATACGCAGTTGCAGTTGTAAAGGTAGTTGTTCTACTTGTCGCAAAGCTAGTGTTATCTTGATACGCTGTTGCAGTAGTAAATGTTGTAGTCCTTGTTGTTGCAAAGCTAGTGTTATCTTGATACGCTGTTGTCGTAGCAAATGTTGTTGTTGTTGCGAATGTAGTATTCGTAGCAAATGTTGTTGTTCTTGTAGTAGCGAAACTTGTATTATCTTGATATGCCGTTGTTGTTGTAAATGTAGTAGTTGTTGCAAAAGTTGTATTTGTAGCAAATGTTGTTGTTCTACTAGTTGCAAAGCTGGTATTATCTTGATATGCTGTTGTCGTTGTAAATATAGTTGCAGTACCAAATGTTGTTGTGGTAGTAAATGTCGTTGTTCTACTTGTAGCAAAACTGGTATTATCTTGATATGCAGTCGTTGTAGTAAATGTCGTATTTGTTGCGAATGTTGTGTTCGTTGCAAATGTAGTTGTTCTACTTGTAGCAAATGAAGTGTTATCCTGATAAGCTGTAGTTGTTGTAAATGTAGTATTGAAACTTGTTGACTGCGATGTATTTGTACTTCTAGCAGTATTTGTAGCTTGTGATGTATTATCTATATAAGCAGTGCTTGTTGTAAATGTAGTACTGTAACTTGTTGACTGCGATGTATTTGTATTTCTTGCTGTGTTTGTAGCAAAAGAAGTATTCCTACTAGTACTTATCACTGTGTCATATGAAGTAGTGTAAGTCGTTGTGGTATTATAGGCAGTTGTTGTACTTTTTGTAGTTGCAAATACTGTTGTTGTTGCAAATGCAGTTGTAGTTGTAAATGCAGTTTCTGTGCTTTGACTAGTATTAAATGTTGTTGTTGTGTTAAATGCAGTTGTAGTTGTAAATGCAGTTGTTGTTGACTGTGAAGTATTAAATGTTGTTGTTGTATTAAATGTAGTAGTAGTCGTAAACGCTGTTGTTGTTGACTGCGAAGTATTAAATGTTGTTGTTGTATTAAATGTAGTAGTAGTCGTAAACGCAGTAGTAGTCGCCTGTGTAGTATTAAATACAGTAGTTGTAGTGAATGCAGTCGTTGTATTAAATGCAGTAGTAGTACCTTGCGATGTATTATAAGTTGTTGTTGTATTAAATGTGGTAGTAGTAGTATACGCTGTTGTGGTACTTTGTGTTGTATTGTAAGTAGTAGTAGTTGTAAATGCAGTCGTTGTATTAAATGCAGTAGTAGTAGCCTGTGTAGTATTAAATGTAGTTGTAGTTGTATAGGCAGTTGTTGTATTGAACGCAGTTGTAGTACTTTGTGTTGTATTAAATGTTGTAGTTGTAGTAAATGCTGTTGTAGTATTAAAAGCAGTTGTAGTACTTTGCGTAGTATTAAATACAGTGGTTGTTGAGAATAAGGTAGTAGTTGTAAATGCAGTTGTTGTATTAAATGCTGTTGTTCTACTTGTCTCAGTAGTATTACCTGTATTAAATGTAGTAGTTCTACTTGTATCAAAAGTAGTAAGAGTACTTTGTGTTGTGTTAAATGTTGTGGTTGTAGAGAAGGCAGTCTCTCTAGTACCGCTTATTGTACTAGTAGAAGTTGCTGTATTCCTTGAAGTTTCATGCGTAACAGTGAATGGCCCTGCTAGAGAGCCTCCATCGTTTACGTATACTTCATTGACTCTTCTGATAGTACCGCTGTCATTAACGGCCAGAAAAGAGATTTGACGAAGTGTTCCACTGTCATTAACATATATTGCCATCTATTAACTCGAATATACAAACCAAATATGCCCACTTGATGTACCACTGGTATTTGTTGGAGCAGTTGTTGTTATAGTCATAGGTAATCTTGCGGATGCGATAGTACCACTAGTAATTTTTCCAGTAGCTACTGCTCCTTCAAAGTTTCTACTTGCATCGATAGTATCTGTACCATCAATTTTAAGTCCTGAGTCCTCGATGTTGAAATCTAATTTTTGTCCCATTTTATACCTCTATTGTTGTTCTAACGAACTTATATGCCATAGTATCACCACTTGCTGGTGTTACTCTTAACCTTACATTACCACCACTTATATCTGCATCAAATGTTGCTTGTGCACCATTGTCAAATATAGAAGCGTACTGTGTTAAATATACTGTTGAACCATCATGGAATAAGAATATTTCTATTGCATGAAAGTTTGTGTCTGTTGAATTTGTTACCTGTACATTGTACTTAGCAGTTCTAAATATAGAAGCGCTGAATGAATCTAGTGTAAATACTGTTGTAGCACCTGATGTTCCTGTACCAACATCCATACCAGCTACTTCATCTATGTGTAGTTTTTGTGGTGGGTTAGTATCTTGTATACCTATCTTATCTGCTTGTAATCTTGTAGTAGCATTAAGTGTTGGTATTACTTGAGTTCCAGTAAATGTTTGATTCAAAGCCCCTGCATCTATCTTAGCTGCTGTTACTGCATCATCTGCTAGTTCTGTTGTATCTACATTACCTGCAACTATATTTGCTGTAACAACTGAGTTATCTGCTAACTTTGCTTGTGTTACTGCATCAGCAGCTAGTTTAGCTGTTGTAACTTGTAAGTTTCCTAAATGTATAGTGTCTATACTACCACTTACTAATTCTGCTGAATCTACTGAGTTTGCTGCTAAGTCTCCTGCTGCAATAGTTGCATCTGCTATCAAGTCTGATGTAATTAGACCGCTTGATATAAACGCAACACTATTAATAGCATTATCTGCTATCTTACTTGATATTACTGAATCAGTCGCTAGTTGAGCTGAATCTACTTGACCATTGTCAATATGTTTAGTAAGAATACTATTCTGTGCTATTTTTTCACTTGTGATTGCATTGTCTTGTACCTTTGCAGTCGCTACTGAGTTACCAGCTAATTGTGCTGTGTTAATTAGAGCGTCTGCAATAAAGTCAACACTATCAATAGCGTTGTCTGCAATATGTCTTGATACTATTTGGTCGGTTGCAATTTTTGCTGAAGTAACATTGTTAGCTGCTATCTTAGCTGTTAGTACTGAATTACCTGCAAGATGTATACCATCTATACTACCAGTTACTAATTCTGCGCTGTCTACACTATTCTGTGCTATCTTACCAGCTGTTACTGCATTATTTGCTAACTTAACAGTAGTTACCTGTAAGTCTCCTAAATGTATTGTATCTATTGATCCACTAACTAACTCTGCTGAGTCTACTGAGTTGGCGGCTAGACTTGTTGCTAGAGCGACTCCAGCTGAACCATTGAAGTTCACACCTGAAGCAGTTACATCTCCTGTTAGAGAGAAAGCTCTATTTGTTGCTAAAGCTGTAGCTGTATCTGCATTACCTGTTAGGGTGCCTGTTACATCTCCGTAAAGTCTACCTGCTTGTATATTTGCATTTGTAAGAGATAAGTCTCCAGTCGATGCACCTGTTGCTGTTGTAGTTGCAAATCTTACTCTGTCTGCACTTTCATCCCAACCAATAAATACATTGTTTGAGTCGCCTCTTTCCATTACAATACCTAAGTCACCAGATGGAGTTCCTGTTACTCCGTTTGCTAGTTCTATTAACTTATCTGATACTACTGTATTTGTTGATGAAGCTGTTGTTGTTGTTCCTGTAAATTCTACATCACCTGAGAAACTGACACTACCTGTAAATGTTTGTCCACTAAGTGCGTCTGATTTTAGTTCTGATGATGATACAGCGTTAGCTGCTATCTTTACTGCTGTAATCGCATTGTCAGCTATCTTTGCTGTTGTTACATTTGAGTCTGCAATATGTGCTGTATCAATACTGCCGTCTACATAGTGTTCTGAATTGATACTATCGTCTGCAATTTTTGCTCCACTTACTACATCTGCAGCTAAGTGTATTGCATCGATACTGCCTGAAACAAGTTCTGCTGAGTCTACTGAGTTAGCAGCTATTTTAGCCGCTGTAATTAGATTGTCTGCAAGGTCTACTGTATTGACTGCTCCATTTACTATTTTTGCTGAAGTAACAGAATTATCAGCAAGTTCATTACTAGTTACTTGTGAGGCACCAATTTTTGCTGTTGTTACAGCATCAGTTGCAAGATGTATTGCATCTATACTACCAGTTACTAACTCTGCTGAGTCTACTGAATTTTCAGCTATCTCTGATGAGCCTATTGCATTTGCAGGTATTTTTGCCGATGTAATAGCGTTGTTAGCTATCTTTGCTGTTGTTACTTGTAATGCTCCTAAATGTATTGTGTCTATTGAGCCTGTTACTAATTCTGCTGAATCTACTGAGTTAGCAGCTATCTGTAAAGCTCCTACACCATCAGTTGCGATTTCACTTGCAGTAATTGAGTTTTCAGCTATAAGTGCGCTAGTAATTTGATTAGCTGCTATGTGAGCAGTATCTATACTACCATCTACTAAATGTTCGGAATCTATTGAATCATCAGCTATTTTTGCGCTTGTAACTGCGTCAGCTGCTATCTTACCTGTAGTAACATTTAAGTTTGCTATTTTTGCTGTTGTTACTTGTGAAGCTCCAATATGTATTGTATCTATTGAACCTGTAATTAATTCTGCTGAATCTACAGAGTTTGCTGATAGTTGTGTACTACCTACTGCGTTACCTGCTATTTCTGCAGTATCTATTGAATTGGCAGCTATCTCACTCGAAGTGATTGCGTTTGCTCCTATCTTCGCTGTTGTAACTGCACCTGTTGATAGATGTATTGTATCTATACTTCCTGAAACTAACTCGCTAGAGTCTACTGCATTAGCTGCTATAGCTGCTGCATCGATTGCATTGTCTTGAACCCCTGCTACTGATGTAGCTTGTAGTTGAGCGGCACCAACTGCATTAGTTGCTAACTCAGCTTGTGTAATTGCATTAACTGCTATTTCTGAAGCCGTGACAGCATTAGCTGCTATCTTAGTGGCCGTAATAGCATTACCTGCTACCGCATTTTCTTGTACTAAAACCTTACCTATTAATGGCATTTTATGTTTGCTCCAAATAACTTAGTACTACATCTATTGAGGAGGCTATGTTCGATTGAACTTTTATTGCGTCTCCTGCTTCTAGTACTACTTTAGCATCTCCCCCGACTGGTGCGAGTGTAGATTGTCCTGGTATTTCTATTTGTGATACTATACCTACATGGGTAGTTGACGATGCATCGTAAAACTCTACATTTGCTTCGGCCGCCCCTCCACTCTGATTACAAAGATATAATCCTATAATAGTGGTAGTGGTGTTTGATGGGCAAGTGTATACTGTTGCTAAACTTGTACCCACATTTGCGCTTGTTGCTGTTTTAAATGCTGATGCCATAATCTTATCCTAATGCTATTGAAAAGGCGAGTAAATCTTGAGTTGTTAGCTGATCGGGATTGTGACTAGCAATAGTCACAATACTTCCGTTTGCAGCTTTAGTATAAACTTTCTGTTCGTGAACATTCATTGCAATTTCATGTGTTTGCAAATCGTCTGTTCCTGGTGCAGCTCCCGCCGTTTCTGACCTTTTTACTTTTATTACGTGAGACATATTAGAATGTTCCTCCATCTAATGTATTTGTCCATACTATTGTTCCGTTTGCCCCAACTTGTAGAACTTGTCCTACTGAATTTGTTGAGTCATATGTTCCGATTGATAAAGAAGCAAATGAACTTCCACCATTTGCACCATATAGTAGTGTGCCTTCTGGTAAAGAACTTACTCCTTTTAATCTTGCTGTGTCTGAGTTTATCTCTATTGTAGTATCATCTACATTAAGAGAAAGTGTGTTTCCTGATTTTGATAAACCGTTTCCTGCAGTAACACTACCAGCTCCTGAGAACTGAGTCATTGTTATAACAGATGTTCCGATTGTTGCTGAGCCAGTTATGTTTGAAAGTACGAAACCTGCGTCTGCGTCACTTCCTTCTTCTACAAATGTAAACATACCACCAGTAACTTCTGATGAGCTATCTGCGTCTGTTGCTCTTGTAAGAACATATGGGTTTGAAACATCACCAACTGTTGTTACAGAATAGATACCATTTTGTAGTCCAGCTGTTTGAGCCTTAACAAGTACTCTATCTCCAGAAGTTAATGCAACGCTGTCTATTGTTACAGCCCCATTTCCATCTGCTGTCAGTGTCGCTCCGACACCACTAGTACCGTTGTTATATGCTGCTGATAAGTTTGATTGTGAAGCAATTCTTACTGAATCTTTAATATCAAGTGCTTGTTTTACACCATCTACATATGCTTTTGTTACTGCATCTGTAGCTTGTACTGGAGTACCGATATTAGTAACTTTATTTCCGCCCATGTCCACAGTCTGTGAACCTGCTACTGTCATTCCACCATCAAAGTCTGCTGACTCTGTGAAGGTTGCTGTACCTGTTACTGTTATTGTATCGCCTGATGCGTTACCAAGTGTTACATTGCCATCAGCTTGTAAAGCACCATCAACTTCTAAGTTTCCTGTTAAAGTTGAGTTTCCAGTTACATCTAAAGTACCTGCTACTAATGTATTACCTGTACCACTTGCTACTGTAAATTTGTCTGTGTTTACCGTTAAGTTACCTGTAACTACTGCTGATCCTAAAGTTGCTGCTCCTGAAACATCTAACGCTCCATTCAAGTCAACATCTTTGTTGATTTCTACTTCTTCTGCACCATTTGTTGTGATAAATTTAACATAAGAGGTTCCGCCTTCATTTATGTCTAAAGCTGCTGCTTCATTATCGGGAATGGTTAAAGAGGTAGCTTGACTTGCTAAGCTAAGTGTTCCGCCGTGTGTTATTACTAGTGACCCTGCTGGTGCTATTGTTAAATTACCAGAGGCAGTACTAATAGTATTATTTGAGCCAGTAACTACAATATTACCAGTTTTTAATTGGTCTATTTTACTAGAGGCGTCTACGACTACTGCTGAACTCGCTGTAAGAGTACCAGCTGTATGGTCGAGCATTTCGACAAATAAGTCTCCCCCTATTGTTGTTACTGCTGAAGAAGTTGGGTGTCCTACAAAGAGCTTTTTGGAATTAGACGAATACGCTAACTCACCTTGACCCAAGGAGGTAGGAGCGGCGGTACTACTACTTCTTTTGATTTTAATGGTTTGTGCCATGATTTTATCCTATCGAGCTTAAAAGCTCCCTGCGTCTACCGTATCTGAGTCCGCTGAGTTGTTACCTATCATTATAGGGACAAATTCAAATGTTCCACTAGATGTTTCTCGGTAGATCTTTAACTGATTATCATCAGTATCATAATATAAATCTCCTTCTGCCAAGTCTGTTGTACTTGACGTAGGAGCTGTTGTTGATACAAAAAATTGGTTGGCAAGAAAGTTGAGTGCTTCCTCTACATTTGAAGCTGTTGAGATAGTACCTACTGGTGAAGTAAGTGTGATACCTGAAGCAGCTGAAGTATCTCCGCCTATGGCGTTAGAAATTGTTAGTGTAGTGGTTTGTGCAGTGGCATTTATAGTCTGTGTTTGTGGAGTAATTGATATAGTTGTTGCCATTATCTTGTCACATTCTGTGTAACTCTTGCTACACCTTGAACCAATCTAGTGATTGTATTTGCACTAGAATTAAAAATTTCAGTATCATAATAATATTTACCTGCAGCTATATTTGCAGTAAGAGCATGTCCTAATTTCATAGTGAACTTACCATTAGCTGTGTCTGTAACTGTACAAGTAAATGTTGCTGTAAGAGTATTGGAAGAAGGGGTAGGACGTAGTTGTGCTGTAACACTGTGGTTACTAAGATTAACTGCTGTGCCGTCTTGGGCTAAAGCAAATTCCAAAGCAAAATCACTGCCTTGGTCAATAACTATATCATAATTTCCTGCTGCCATATTTATACTCCTATATGCTAAATTATATCAAAAATAAGAGGTGATGTCAAGAACTATTTTTGAGAGGCATATGTGCTAACTAGAAAAGTCCGTTTTTAGTTATATCTATCTCCATACAATGTTCGAGCAAATTTATCTTTTAACGCTAGTAGTTTGTCTTCTTCTAACATGATAGTTTTTGCCCAGTTAAGCATTATAGCCTCAGTTACGTTTTGATAGGGAGTGACAAATCCTGATAGTTCACCCCCTGCTTTGGCTCTCCAAGGTAAGTAAACTTTTTCATATTCTTCGTGTTCTTGGTCATTCTGCCCTTCAACTAAGTGACTGGCATTTGAGGAAGTATCATCTTTTCCTGTAATTTTTAGTCTAACCATCTTTACCATGTCATTTTCTCTTATTCTTGGCATTTCTTGATTATTTACAAAATGTTGAGTTTCATGATTAGAATACTCCCATACAAAATTCATTTGTACATTAAGTGTTGTAGTAACTGCGTTTCCTTCGCTGTCTGTTCCTGTTTTAATTATATAGTCCATTATGCCTTCTGATTCCCACCTACGTTATGTGCAACGTATCCTTTATTATTTCCACCGCGTACTACATAAGTATCATCATCTTCTACATCCATATTATGAGTAATACAAGATTGTGTTACTTTAGGTATCGCAAATATTTCTTCTCTAGTTCCATCTTCACAGATTAAAAAGTCCCCAACTCTTAAATCTTCTACTATTACAAATTTAAATACATCATCTTTAAATGTTAACATTGGATGTTCATTAGTAACTTTTAAATTATAATTAATCCAATAATAATTTGTATGTGAATGGGGGTCTGTTACCTCGACAACATTTGAAGTTCCAAAACTTCCACTGCCTATTTCTGGAGTTGTCCAAGTTTCCCAAGCATTTTCATCGAGTGATAAACTTGAATGTCTGAATGATTTTACATTTTCTCCAGCAGTTACATCTTCGATTGCTTTCGTAGTTCCATCAGCCATGACGACAGGAGTTCCTTGTACGAAACAACCTCCTCCGCCTCCTGGCGGATTGCCTCCTCCGCCTCCAGAGGTGCCTCCAGTTGTTACAGTATAGTCTGCTGAGGCTTCTCCTATAGTAACAGTTGAAGTTCTTGCGGTAAGATTTGCATTTGCTGAAGTAATCTCAACATTGATATAACTTCCATTTGCTATATTTTGATTTGAAGTTCCAAAACTTCCATTATCAATTTTAAATCTTGTGAAAGAAGTATTACTTATACTTGCTGTTTTTGTTCCTTGGAATCCTCCAACTACTTGTGTGTTTGAATATGTTGCAGTATTTAATGCTACACCTGTTTGGTTTGCAAAACTAAATACTGGATCTGTTGTTCCAAACTTGATAAATCTTGCTTCCGCTGAACCTACTGTATCTGGCCCCGTATCTGCTTGAGCTCTTATAAACATTGATACATTACCGGAGCCTGTATATGTAAATGCAATCGGCATATTAGCTGTTTGTGCACTAGAGAATAGTCTACCTTCTGATAAGTTACCTGCTGTATATTGGTCTACCCTAGGAGTTTCATAAATTAATGTTCCGTCACTTGCAGTAGAACTACCTGTTCTTGCTTGAATACTAATAGTCTTAACATGGTTTGTTCCACCAGTCAATCTTACAAATCCTTGATAAAAGCCCGGGCCACTACCTACACTTACAATATGTTTGTTATCCATAGTGTTGGTAGACCAGCTACCTACAGTACTACCAGATACATTGGCACCAGATGAAGGCACTACAAGTGTACCATTTACTACTATGTCATCTCCTTCAAGTGTACCTTTGAATTTTGCATTACCTGCTGTATCAATCATAAATGTATTAGCAGATATAAATCCATCCGATCCTAGTAATATACCACCTGTATTTAAGAAAGCATTATTACCTTGCGTACTATCAGTAGTAGTAAAGTTACCTACGATTCCACCACCTGCTAAGTGATATTGACTGATTGACCAACCACCAATACCTCCGCCAACTACTGTTGATGAAGCATTTACTGCGGCGTGAGTAACTTTTGAGTCTGCGGTACTTTGAGCAGTTGCTGCATTGGTAGTTGCAGTATTCGCTTGACCGTATGCATTGCCTGCTTTTGTATCTGCAGCTGCTGCATTTGTTGTTGCAGTATTGGCTTGTCCATAAGCATTACCTGCTTTTGTGTCTGCCGCGGCAGCATTGGTAGTAGCTGTGTTAGCCTGCCCATATGCATTGCCCGCTTTTGTATCAGCCGCGGCTGCATTAGTCGTAGCCGTGTTAGCTTGACCGAAAGCATTACCTGCTTTTGTATCAGCTGCTGCTGCGTTAGTAGTAGCAGTATTAGCTTGTGTAAAAGCGTTGCCCGCTTTTGTATCTGCTGATGCGGCATTTGTTGTAGCAGTATTTGCTTGACCAAAAGCTGAATTTGCTTGACCAAAAGCTGAGTTTGCTTGTCCAAATGCTGAGTTAGCTTGTGTAAAGGCTGAGTTTGCTTGTGTAAATGCACTATTAACTGTGCCTGATAAAGTGGAACTTCCAGCTGCTGTGTTAAATGCACCTACTGATATACTTCCGCTAAAACTTCCTGTTGCAGCTTGTAGTTCTCCTTTAAATTTAGCGTTACCTGCAGTGTCTATATAAAATTGATTTGCAGAAATAAAACCGTCTGACCCTAGTAAAAGGCCCCCTGTGTTTAAGAATGAAGCATTGCCTTGTGTGTTATCGTTTGTTGTAAAGTTTCCTACAATACCTCCACCTGCTATATGGTAAGTTGTTATGCTCCATCCACCTATTCCACCACCTACTATAGTTGATGATGAGTTAACTGCGGCATGGGTTACTTTTGTGTTTGCTGCAGCATGTGCTGAATTAGCTGCTGTATGTGCTGTATTACCTTTGGAAAATGCTGAGTTTGCTTGTCCAAATGCTGAGTTAGCTGCTGTATGTGCTGTATTACCTTTGGAAAATGCTGAGTTAGCTTGTGTAAAGGCTGAATTTGCTTTATCATCGTCTGTAAATCCAGAATCGTTATTTAGGTCAGATATATCTTTACCTGCAATATTTATTCGTGCAGCATCAATTGTTCCTGTTGTAATTCTTCCCCCATCAATTGTAGTAGTACCACTTGAACCTAGATCTGAAGATGTGATTCCTGTATGAGTGTTAGTACCATCTGTTATTGAGTTAGTTCCTGTAAATGTTACAAGACCTGTAAAGTTCTGTCCTTGATAGGCTTGTGAGAATGTAATCGTTGGTGTACTATCATTAAATTCATCTTCAA
>Ga0181406_1000579_pt1 | contig 13942 bp, 19 predicted proteins | sample 29SPOviralmetaG_FD_130135 | JGI IMG/M metagenome (GOLD analysis project Ga0181406, IMG submission 130135) | Marine viral communities from the oligotrophic San Pedro Time Series (SPOT) site, San Pedro Channel, CA, USA - 29 SPOT_SRF_2011-12-20 | ecosystem: Environmental > Aquatic > Marine > Strait... | reverse complement strand
GAAAGTATTTGTTTCAAAGAGTATTGCTTCGGGGTGGAACACTTTACCAATTAATTTCACTTTCTGTATGTTTTCTCTAAACTCTACATTCTTAGAACGGTCAATATAAACAAGGGTTTTGTTATCATTCTCATCTACTTCTAATACAGTGATTACATTGTAATCTCCATCAGTAGAAATAGCAGGGTCAATACCAACATAATATTTGTAGCCCTCTCTACGCATCGGTTTCAAAACATGGTCTTTACTCTTGGCGGCTTCCAAGTATTCGGGATTAAACAAAGAAGTTCCAGTTGATATAGGAACACACATATATTCTCTTGTAAACATAAGAGAACCGACTTCAGCCTTTCTCGCCATAAGAGCATCATAATCCCACCTACTAGGCCATAGAGGTTCATTAAGAGCATTAAGACAAGGATATGTTCTAAGAGTATAAGCAGGGTTTTCGGAGAGTTGTTGGTAAATGTCTGTATAACTAAATGGAGTTCCAATAACTCTTAGCGAAGCGGTGTGGTGAAGTGTTGGTATCATGTCACCATAAAACCAATCTGTAACTTTTTGAATACCAGTCATACTAAACTCTTTCAAAGGGTCGTCAATAATAATCTCTTGAGGGTGAAGACCACGAATCTGTGAACCTACTGAACGCTCTAAGATTTGATTACCATTAGTAAGTGTAATATTTCCAATTGCCCACCCCTTTGCAGGTTTGTATTTCTTTAACATTGGATGATTGAATAGTTTATCTATATCTCTCATGTGAACCAAAGTCTGTTTTTGGTTAGAAGAAATGTATAGCATTTGATATGGTGGCTCTCTAAAAATTAAATTCCACACAACCCAACTGTGCATAAAGACCGATTTACCGTGACCTCTTGAACAAATGATAACAGTTCTTTGAGTATCGTTCATTAACTCTAACCACTCTTGTTGATGAGTTGCGAACTCCCAACCCAAGACATTTTGAAAGAAATATGGAAATGAGTTTTTAGATAACTCCATGTCCATTTGATGTTCAAAATTAAAACTGTCTAAATCCACCTTTAACCAAACTCCACCATTTCTTTATTCCAAAGTCATCTCCGTATCTATTTCTAAACTGTTCTATTAGTTTAGAATCTATACCCATTTCATCTTCGGGAGGTATATCAAAATTATACACTTGTCTATTCTTTTCTTTCCATGTTTCATTAGGAATAGTCTTTGCCTTAAATCCGGCAATCTTAGGTTTATCACCTATCAACTCCAATCTTTTTTCCGACATTGGCCTCCAACTTTTTGAGCCTTCTTTAGATTTCATTCCACCTAATATAGCATAAGTTCCCTTATCGCTATATCCTGCAATACCAACCACTTTACCATCTACTCTTCGTATAACATATTCGTCTAAGTCATACCAAACAGGAACACTCCTAGATATTTTGTCTTCGGGATTATCATTATTCCAAGCACCTTCCGCTTCCATCTTAGAATGTGGGCCAGTAACTTCATCAGTCATTTAATCACCTAAAGTTTGCTTTAATTAAATATACATGCTCTTGGCTTATTCCATGTGCTTTACTAATATTATTGAATGAATCTATTTCATTCACTACGCTAACTAACTCACTGGCAGACATATCTAAGTTATAGTCTTCTTGTATTTTAATTAACATATCTTCCACATGCTCAAAATTATTTTCATCTCTCTTACCATAATGAATTGATTTCCCTTTTAGTATTCTAAGAGCATCGTGGGCTTCTAGTAGCCTAGAATAAATATCCGATTTAGCAACTCTATCTAACTCCGACAATAAAGAGTCTAATGTTGAATCTCTTATCGGCCCATCGTTTGATTCTCGCATTATATCTTGTCTTTCTCTAATAGCATTTGTTAAAACTTGAAGGGCTTGTATTTCATTAGGGTCATCTATTCTTTCTTTAACATAAGAATCTTTTATGTTAACATCCTTAAACACATTAGGAATGTCTAACTCTTCTTTAGAGACTGAAATCAATGCTCCATATATCGAAGAAACTTCTCTTTTCAACTGCTCCTTAACTTTCTTATTGCCATTAAAAGCCACCATTATGCCATTTACAAACTGTCTAGCACTAGATTGTGTGTCTATTGGCTTATCATATATATCGCCTCTAGTTACTGTTTGTAAGAAATTTAACATATCTTCGGCATCTTCTTGTTCAATAAAATTAGTGTCAAAGTTTTTCAATCTTTCACCAATCTCCTTATACGCCAAAAATTCTTCACCAACATTATCACTTGCAGAAACTATACTTCTAAGTTGAACGCTTTTCTCAAATGGTAGTGACATACCGAATCTGTGAATGCTATGCATTGGCTTAACAAACAATTCCAGTATGCTATTATTTATTTCATCAGTAATGTTTTTTATTTCCTTCTTCAACTTTCTAATGCTTCCTACCTTGCTAGGTTCGACTTTCTTATAACGCTCAAAAGGCGTTGGGTCACGAATCTTACTAGTAGTACCTTCACCCTGTAACATTAGATTAACATTTATTGCTGAGAAAGTTTTGTCATCTTCTAGTAAATCTCTATAAGCATCTAAGAATACAAAAATGTCTTCTTGTATTGCATTTGCTTCACTTGCTTCATCTTTGTAATACCTAGATAGTGTAGGTGTATTGAATAAGAAAACAGGCAAATGTATTTCATCATCTATTTCTTTCATTTGTATTGATTCTAGTGCGTCTTCTAAACCTTCCAAAACCGCTTCATAATCTTCCGGCTTTGAAAGAAATACTTGGTATTCAGCAAATTGCTTTCTAAGTTCTTTTAGCATATTGCTTTTGTAATCATTGTAAAATTCTGCAAGTCCTTCTAAGTCCTCTTTGAAGTATTTTATGGCTAGAGGGTCTAATGTAACCTTCTCCCACACTCCTAAGTCTATGTCATCTACATCGGGATTATCAGTATCTTTTACATTAATGGAAGACATATTCTTACTTTCTCCCTCTTCTGTGATAACATTCTCATAGATTAATTCTACATTGTCTTGGTCAAATGCTTCACTAATAGCATGGTGGTTTTTGAAGAATCTTTCTATGAATAAGAAAGCCCTTTCTTCTGCGTCTTCAACCTTAATTTCTTTAGGCTTAGTCTTAACAATGTAATTTAAATCACCAATCTTATTCATTTTGTTAACAAAGTTTTGGGCATCTTGTAAAAAGAGTCTTTGGTCGCCAGTCAATTCTTTCTTTGCAGTTTCTTCAATATCAATAGTTAGGACTCCTACTAGTCTATCTATGTTGCTTCTAAAGTTTTCATCAAACCCTTCACTAATCTTTTTCCAATAATTATAGGTGGCGTATCTTTGGTTTAGGTCATTCATAGTTTTGTTACTGAATAATTCTTCTGTTGGTATATCTATAAACTTAAACACTACATCCTGTTCTTCTTCAGTATTCTTTTCTTTGAGGGTGAGGTAGTTGAACAACTCCACAAAGTTTCTTTTCATAACACTATCTAAACTAGCCTTTATTCCATTGAATTGATTTTTAGCATCTCTAATGTTAAATTTTTTTATGTTACCTCTTGCCGATTTTCTTCTAAATTTCAGTTTTTCTATATCTATCATGTTGGTTGTAAAGTCCGTAGAAGCCAATTCATTGATGCTAAGTTTTCCGCCACCCCTTAATGGTATGCCTTTGTCTTTATCAGTGACAGTACGAAATAAATCATCAAATATTTTATCAACCTCTCCAACAATATACTGCCTACTAGCGGCTTGAACTTCTTTTGTTTTACTTCCCATCTTAGGTAGGATTTCTTCTACGATGAATTGTCCAATATCTTCATCAAAGTCATCTTGAGCGTTATTATCTATTATGTTTTGAGGATAGGTAATTAGACCATCAACTTCTTCTAGCCTTAACTTTATAACTAAATCTTTTACAGGCGTACCCTTTGCCATTAGTTTGTTATATCTACTCAAAACTTTTGGAGTTATTTTTGTCTTATCTACAAAATTTTCATAATCTTCTGCCATTACTTCTTCCCCCTATTTAGTAAATTATTTCTCACCATAATTGATATTAATTTTTGCCCTGCATCTGTGCCGTAGAGTTTTTTATATCTACCCCGACTCTCCACGATGTCTTGTAGTTTTCTATCTAATTCACCAACAAATTCTTTTTTGAGTTGTTTTAAATCATTATCCAACTTAGCCGCAAATTGTTTTATTTCACTAACTAACTCTTCATTATTAGTTGAACTATCTTCTTCTCGCAAGCCTTCCAGTTTTTCTTTATCAGCATCATAGTCTTTGTCTAATAAGTCTTGAGAAAGAATAAAACCATACTCGAATAAATCTGCTTGAGTTAACCTACCTGTAAATTTTATATCTCCTTTAACTAAACTCAACAATTCGCCCTTTTCAACAGACTTTACTAAGGAATACAATGCTCTTTCTTCTGCTTTAGCAAAAGTTGTATCTTTATCTCCTTCTTGTTCATCTAAAGGTAATTCGTTGTCTTCTAGTTTTGTACCTGCACGAAGGCTAACTGTTTTTGTCGCATCGTTGAAGAAAAGCCTGTTATTTTCATCTAAATCTTCATCATCGTTTACTTCATAGGACTTAAACATTAGTTGTAAGTCCCTATCTAGGGTGTTTTGTAGGGTTTTATTGCTAGTAGCATAGGCCGTTGCTTCAGAAATAGGGACTAATTTTTCCCCTATATCTCCAAAATTTCCACTAAATATGTCAGTATTTAGGTCTATTTGATTACTTTCTGTAATATATTTGCCATATTTAGCAAATTTCTTCTTAACTCGGCCAGTTCTAGCACCGTTGAATAGAGTCAATAAGGTCTTTTTATCGTAAATTTTAATATCCTGCAACAATTTCCTTCTTTCTTCTTTGGTTCTTTGCAGTTCCGCACCTTTGAATTTGATTTTTTTACTTCTTTCTTTTGAAGATATGAAACCCTTCTCACTAATAATAGAATCCGCCACTACATCACTAATTGCACTAGATAATCCCTTAGTAAGCATCTTTTCTAATGAACGGTGGGGTGGAAAATACTTGGAACTGCCCTTTGCTTTAGAAAAATAGGGAAGTATGGTTTCTTCTCTAATACTAAATAGTAAAATCTTACTAATTACTCCATCTCTATCCTCCATTACATCAAAATAAGCAGAAATCTTTTCATCGTCACTACTTTCCTTTAATTCTAGGTTAGTTTCCGACGCTGTTGTTAAGTTTAGTGTTTTTGTGGTCAATTTTCTATCACTTTGCACCAAAATTTCATACATTAATGGATAATTTATAGTGGATTGGTATTGAATTTGCTTATCTTTAGGAACATAGGCTTCCATCACCTCATCTTCTCCAATTTTTACATCTTTTTCTGTCATTTCGACAATAGCATCTCTTAATTGCCCTATGAGTTTACGCCTTTCTTTAGCGTCAGTGATTTCTTTAGCGTCATTTCTTAAAATTTTAGTAAATTTTACAAAATCTGCATCATCTCCTGCTAAATTTCGTTGAATTTCCCATCCTTCGGGGGCTTTTTTATCATCGGATATTCTAGTCATGCTAATTTCTAGTGCAACATAGTTAAAATATGGAAAATCATCGGTATAAAATTCTTCGATAGTAGGTGGACTTGAACCAGTATAGTTTTTTTGCATAATTTCTAGTAGAATACCTACTCGGTCTTCTCCCAAGACTCTTTCTTTAAAATCTTTGATAGTTTGTCCTCTATTATCTGTTTTATCGCCTATGTTTTTTCTAATATAATTATAGAATTTTTGATAATCTTTAGGGTTTTCAATAAAAGTTTCTATCGTCTCTCTTGCTGATTGTGGTCTACTTCTAGCAACACCTTTCTCTTCAAGGAATTTACTTAGCCTATCCCACATAGTAGAATATAATTCGGCACTAGACTCATATTGTTTCTCTCGACCTTTTGGGCCAACTGCCGCTAAGACTCTTCTTCTTTGGTCATTAAACTCTCTTTCTAATACTTCTCTAAATCCGTCAGCATCATCTACATTAGCAAACTTAGGAAATATTTCTTTTTCTATTGGAACTTTACCTTGCGACTCTTTAGACTTAACCTTGTATATATCTTCAATAATAGGATATATTTTATTATTCGCCAAGTAATCAAAGAATTGTGCAGGTGGTGGAAATCTCAAAAAATCACCCCAAAGTAATTTTCAATATATCTTTCCAACTCATTGTAACTTCTCCTGCATCATAATTCTATTTTGACATATTTAGAACTCTTAAGGATTTCTTTTATTTTTTTAAGTAATTTATCTAAATTAGTGTCTTGAATATCGGCATCTTCTAACTTCTTAGAAAAACTAATAACTATTTCATATTCATTTCCTTTGAAACTTTTATCAAATCTTTCATAGGCATTTTTATTTTCTTTTAGTAGTTTTAGAATTTTACCTATCACCGATTGTTCTATACCGAATCTTAATTCATCTCTTTCAATAGACGCTCTAATAAGTGGGCCTTCTTTAGTCGTTTGACCGTATGGTATTTCTAAAATTTCAAATCTAATTTTATCTTCTTTCAATATATCTTTCCAACTCATTGTAATTTCTCCTGCATTCTTTTCTTAATGTCTAACCAAATTTCGGGATTGTTTTCAGCAAGCACTTCTTGAACAATTTGCATCTGTGCAAATATAATTGTGTCCTGTCTCTTATGTATAAGTTTGCCCTTAAACTCCATGAGATATTTTAGCGACTCTCTAACTTCTTTCGCAAGTTTAGTTAGGCTATCTATTTCTCTAGGCTCTAAATCAATATCATTGAACAAATCATTCAACTTACTATCGAGCCTTTGTATGTTAGCACTTAGTAAATCAATCTCATTGACTTCTTTCTTTGCTATCATTACTGCGGCAGACTCTTGGACAATTGGTGCCAAGTGATGTTTCATATGTCTTTGAATTTGCTCCTTAGTTGTACCCAGTGCTTCGGCAATATCATCACTAGAAATGTCACCGTTTGATAATGACACTTCGTAGTGCTTTCTCATTGGGTCTGTGCATAATACGCACTTAGGATTACTACTGTTGACATAATCTCCCATGTGGTTTCGCTGATGTTGAGCCGCAGTTCCACTTCTCCAATTAAACCTAGAATCTAAATCATCGCAAGAAACTTCGCCAGTCTCTAGCATTCTTTCAAGTTCTTCTCTATCTTCATGTTGGCAAAAGCCACATCGTTTTCTAGTAACCACTTTAATTCCTCCATAGATAATCGAACCAAGCCTTTTCTACTTTATTTTCTTCTGTGGTCTTTTTAGGAACTTTCATTCCTTTCATGTTTAGATGTTCTCCCCACCTAAGTTTGTAAGTTTCCTTTCCAATAACTGCTCTAATCAAAGAAGCCATAGCAGTTTCTTTGAATTTATTAGTTAAAGAAAATGTGTTTATTTCTCCCGATGGTTCGGGTATCTTTCCGACAAACGCTATAATTCTCTTTGGTGAAGCGGCAGATTTAGACCTGCCTTTCATCAAAGCAAATCTCATACCTACGAAAGATTGTGCCATCTTACCTAGATTCGGCCTACCGCCTTTTCTAAACATAGACTTATTCTTTAGCAATGAAAACACATGCTTTCTAACCGATGGTATTCTTCTTAGTTCCGATGGTCTTTTAGCATTAATGCTGATATTGTCTATCTCATTATCCAACTCTTCAATAGCCCTATCAATAATAGTAATAAGACCAATCTTAACTAACTCCCCTTTACCAAATAAAGCCTGTGCAAGAGGAGGATTTTGTGGGCCATCTATATCTTCGGAATACCAACTATCGGGTGCTTTACCTTGATAGCCCTCCTTTCCTTTGTATTTGGCTTCATAAAATTTATCGGCATAGTGACCATAAATTTTTATGGTTTTACTTCCAATGGCTTGACCCTTTTTATTTCCGGTTTTTACATATCTTGCCGGTCTAGTAAAATGTATTCTCTTTGGGTTGTATGAAGAGTTGCCTTCAAACTTTTCTAGTTTATCACTAAATTCTGCCAAAGTCTCCCTATGAACCTCCAAAAGAATACCTTTGTATTCTTCATTCATAAACTTTCTAATTGCCTCTAACAACTTATATGTTCCATCATCACCTTTGTTTTTAGAGTTAGGTCTTCTAAAGGCGGCTGTTACATGCTCCTCTAATTGACCATACAAGGTATTAGGGGTTGTTCTAACTTTCTTACCATCTTTAGTTCTACCACTACTCATTATTTGCTCGGAAGAAATACCTTCGCATGTTCTCAACCAAATATCATAGAATTTCTTAAATTCATATTCTTCTTGATACTCAAGAGTGGCATCCAGTAGTGTCTTACTTGCCTTCTTTGCCATCTTTCTTCCTCCTCTTCTTTCCGTAACTTATGTTGAATAGTTCGGGGCTAGTTCCATGACCGCCAAATGAAACTCCTCCGGCTTCTTTTTCAAAGATGGGTTTTTCTTCCTCATCTTTTTTTTCTTTTTTAACAATAGAAAACCAACTCATATCAAGCCCTCCTTAAACTTCCAAGTATTCTCTTAATACTATCCATTGTGGTCTTATGTAATCTATGATATTCTCCGGCTAAGTCTTCAAACTCTTCACCGCTAATCATTTCTTCACCGTGAAACTTTCTAACCATTTCATCTAATTCTTTCAAAACATCTCTTTGTTTACCAAAGTTATCTATGGCATTTTGCGTAGTTTGACGCTTTAGAATAGTTTGCCATGTCATTTTATCGTATTCTCCTTCTTTGTTCGTCAGTAAGGGGCTTACCTTCATTATCAAAAATTGCCATTAATAAGTTCATTACTTTATCTTCATCTAACTTTTCATAATTGTATGGTAAGTCTTTAACATCTCTAAACTCTTCTTTCCTAAAAGGAGAAAAGTCTTCTCTATCAACCCTATCTTGAGCAAGTGATAACCTGTGTTTTTGTCTCGCAGTAATGGTTATCTTATCGGCTTTTTCTTGAAACTTTCGATTTTTTTCCTCTACCTCTTTCAAGTAGTTTATTGCATCGCTTCTCGCCCAATTTCTTTTTGAACGCCTAGCATCATCACTAAGATATTCTTTGTATGGCCTAATTTCATATCTTTTGATATTGTCTCCTCTTTTTTTGACCGTGACAAGAAAATCTTGATTTCTTAGTTCCTTTACAGTTTCCTTACTTAGAGAGCCTTTAACATCTATTTGATAATAAGGTTCATTTTTTATTCTATTTTGCCAAGAAGTCCCGCCTTTTACACCGTAGCCCATTCCCGATATTCTGTCTATATCGCTTGCTCTACCTGCGGGGTCTTTTTCTATAATGTCTGCTATTCTGTTTAACTTCAAAGCACCCCTAAATTTAGTTTTAGTTTCTGTGGGCAACTCCATTCTAGGAGGGGCTTTTATAAGATTAAACCAACTCATTTCTTCACTTCCTTTATTTGTGAGGCGGCTCCCCAAATCTACTATATCTTGGGGCATTTTCATATTCTTCTTTTTTGTTTTTCTCGTATTCTTCTTTGAATTTGCCTATTCCCTGTTCTAACATAAATTCTTCAACCATTCTTTTGAAAGTGTTCTTTGTGTGAAGAACATCAAAAGGAGGCTTTTCGTCATCTATATCTTGCAGAAATTCAATAATAGGCTTATCTTTACTTATTAATCTATAATCCCTTTTCATTGAACGCCACCTATCTCCCAATGCTCCCTTTTGGTGCGCTCTTGTAATCATCAAAGGTTTCATAGACCTTTCAGTATCTTCCATAAGTTTCTTGCGGTCTTCTTCACTCATGCTTTTCAGTATATCTTTCCAATTCATTCTAAACCACCGTCATTATCCTTTGCGTAATAGTCCTTTAGCCATTTTATTCTGTAATCTAACCTATCCGCAATTTTTTGTAAATCTTCTAAAGTAAATGTATTATTGTAACTACTTCCATCTTTATCTTTTTTACCTTCTAATTTTCTATCAAAGGCTCTACCATTTAAAATATCCTCAACAAATTCATTGATTTCCGATTCATCAGCGTCTTTAGTTAATTTAAACTTCAAGATTTTTTCCCAACTCATTTCTTAGCACCTATTTACGCATCTTGATATTCATGGCCTAATTCTTTCATTCTTTTTTCTTCAGGTGTAAGTTCTCGCTTTCTAGGCTTTACAAACATACTTTTCCTATTTTTTATATTAAAGTCAAATTCTACCGGAGGAGTTTTAATTTTCTTAGCAGTATTTACTTTATCCTTTTTTCTTAATTCATTTTTCCAACTCATTTCTTATCACCTGTAACAAAACACTTCTTTGACTTTGCCTCTTTCTCATCTACCTCTTTTGACTTTGCATCAAACCACTTATCGAGATAGTTGCACCTTGTCATATTATTCACCTTTCATAAGTTTCTACGGCCTTTTTATGTCTTTCTAAATATCTTTTTCCAACATCTTTAGCATCGCTAGTATTTCTCACAATATATTTATCAAATTTTCCGGCATCTCCAACTTTAGACATTTCAGCAAAATACCCATAGCCTGCGGGTCTAATCATCAAGAAATAGAAATGCTTGTCATACATTCCTTTCGGTTCTATACCTGTTGGAGAAAGAGCAAATTCACCATAATGGTCGGAACTAACATCGCTCTTTTCAAACCCCATTTTTAGCCAAACATCTAAAATCTTTTTTTGGCTTGCTTCATTTATGTCATCTTTTGCATATCGCTTTGCATCGGATATTGCATCTTCTGTGCTTATTTTAAGTATATCTTCCCATGTCATAATATCACCTTTTATTTTAAACGACTTTTTCAAAAAATGTGGCGGAATTTTTGTGGCACTAGCGCAAAATTTTTTTTCTTTTCTTATGTATTCCCAGAATAAGATTGTTAACTTACCTTAGTTATAATCTCTTAAATCACCAAACTTAGTTTCTTTTGCTTCTTTAGTATTATTAATTTTAATATCTCTAATATAACGCAGTAAACTCTTTAGTTTATCCTTCGCTTCTTTAAGTTCTTGGTCTAATTCATCGGTATATTGTTTATCTTTACCTTTGAATTCATTAAGAACTTCTTTGATTGAACTTGCTATTGTATCTATTCTTTCTACTAAGCCAAATTCAATCTTCTTGCTAATATCACAACCTCCTTAACGAGTCGTAAGAAGATAGGGGTAATAAATGTAGCAGTTTTATGGTCTAACTTGTTAAGTACATATCGTTAATGAGGTTAGTTTAACGAAAAACGGTTAACTAAGGCTATTTAACAATAAAAAAAAATTTTAGAACAAAGCCATATGGTTGTAGATACAAGCGTGGTTAATCATACCATATGGTATTGCTTTGTATGCCCCAATATATACTGACCTCTATAATAATAACATGAGAGGCTTAGAAGTCAAAGAATTAGTACAGGCATATATGAAAAACTACGAAGATATTCACGATACGGATAATATCAGCGAATATATAGACGGTTTGCTCCCCGTGTATTATGGTGAAATATACAACGAATATCATCAACACATTGGAACACCGCTTAATATTGAAATAACTCAAGATATGGTCGGTATGGCGTTTTGGCAGATAATGAACATTGAACTATACACTGAATACTATTATCAATTCATGACTGAATTTAATAATGTAGTTGAAGAAATGGAGGAAGAATAAATGATACCAAGATGGAATGATGAAGTTTATCCGGTGATATTCTCAAGCGACGGTTTCAAAAGTTCAGCAATTGAAGCAATATGTAGCACATACAACGACGCAAAAAGATATGTTGTTAAATTGGAGAGTGAATTAACCGAAGATGAAATCGCAGATGGTTGTGAATTTAAGATTGTGATGTTCAATTTAATAGAATGTGGGGAAATAGTAGACAGTAAAATATTGGAATAAATCAAACACGGTCAAAAAACTGGCCACCTTTAGGGGTGGTCGGTTTTACCTTTTTTTTATTTTTTGAGGTTCGTAAACCGCAAAAGCAGAACCATATGGTGTTACTTTTGAGAAACCCAATATATACTCAACTCCTAGTTATTAACATGCGAAAGATAACACAAGACGCAATAAAGGCACTATATGAGAAAAGAAACTTCAAGCGAGGTAATACAGAAGTTAAAGAAGTAATCAACTATCCTTCTGCGAGTAGTTGCATGGTTATGTATTTACACGGTAACGGTATTGCTAAACTTGAGAAAAACAATTTATACATTCGTCACGCAAGATGGCAGACCAACACCACAAAAGAACGCTTGAACGGTTTGCCAAATGTCAACATTCATCAAAAGGATTTTCAATGGTATCTAAATGATAGAAAGTGGAGAAACGGCGATGATTGGACATGGGTTGACTGTATATCGTTAGAAGATTTCTCTTTCAATGGTTGGTAATATGAACTAATATAGTCCGAGGACTATAATTGCCTTCCTTGCCCTTTCGGGGGCAGGGTTGGCTTTTTTTTTATATTTTTTGAGGTTCGCAAGCCACAAAAGTAGAACCATATGGTTTGCTTTGAAAAGCCTGTTTAAGTACATTAGACACTCATAGTATTGCTTCGTGGGGTATTGTGCAGTTAGCACAAAATAAACAAGGTGAAAAAATATGGAATATACAAAACTAAAAGACAAGACTGATGGAATTATAACTTGGTTGGATGTTAACGATGTTGGTGCGCTAGATGGTGTACTAAGAAGCATGGTAGCAACTTCTCAAGTCGAAGGACAAACTGAATCACAATATGATAACTACTGGGCAAGTATTCGAGCATTATGTAAGACACTCCCAAACTCCCCAATCCGCAAAGGGCAACCTACAGCATTGCCTACACAAGTTCAAGCCATTGCGGATTCTGTAGTGAATCGAGTAGTAGTTGCCTTTGCATCTATTACTGATATTGAACTTGTGCTAGATACTGTTATGCCTATGCGTAACACATCCGGTAACAAATTTGAGACAGGACAGGAAATGGCTGAATACTTTGGCAGTCGTGTTAGAAGACTTCTAACTGACTCATACAAAGCAGGAAACTGGAACGGTGAATTGACCAAAGATAATATCACAGGTCTATCACTACCAGTCAAGGAAGTTAAGGAGGCTTCCGAGTAAGTCTAACTAGTGCGATACCCCATGTTGCCACTATTACACTCAATTAAATTAGCATCCGAGCAAGTGAAACTCATACAACACAGGAAATTAGTGTTACTTATGAGAATTAAAAAACTTGCTTGCTCGGATGTCTATGCCACTTTTTTTTTCAAAACGAGGTTTGTTCATTACATTCACTACAAAGTAAAACCATATGGTGTGCTTTGGGAACCCCATTGATATACTATTGCTACATCTATTATTGCTTCAAGGGGTTGAAGTATGTTAAACACACAATAGGTGAGAAATATGGAAATGAAGAAAATACAAAGTAGAGCAAAACAAATGCAAGCAACAATGAAAACAGGCAAAATTGAAAATGTAGCACTATCGTCTATGTTGGATATGGTTGTCAAGTGTAAGGATGAATCACAAGCCCAAAACTTTTGGGCAAGTATTCGTGCATTATGCAAAACTATCCCTAACAGTCCTTTTACTGTAAACAGGTCAAACCTACCTCTTGAAGTACAAGAAGCAATGGCTTCTATCAAGGCAGAAATAGTTGAGGCTTCAACTATCTTCTACAATACAGGCAACATTTCAAGGGTCTTGACAAAACATGGTAAATCCGGCGGCGGCCTTTTCGCTAACGCTGAGGAATATGCAACAATGATGGCAAACATGACTTACGGCAAACTACGACAACAATACAATGCTAAGACATGGGATGGCACTTTAGCCGGCCTACCTACAGTTGAGGTGACTGTAGAGGAATAATCATAACGCACTCAACCCCTTGTTGCCACAATTCACTAATAACGCCCACCGAATGAAAACATATAGCAAGTTGAATTATTGCTCCCTTTG
>Ga0181406_1000577_pt1 | contig 13966 bp, 22 predicted proteins | sample 29SPOviralmetaG_FD_130135 | JGI IMG/M metagenome (GOLD analysis project Ga0181406, IMG submission 130135) | Marine viral communities from the oligotrophic San Pedro Time Series (SPOT) site, San Pedro Channel, CA, USA - 29 SPOT_SRF_2011-12-20 | ecosystem: Environmental > Aquatic > Marine > Strait... | reverse complement strand
TAGTGATGAATATTATAAAAAGAATACTGGAAAAACAGTTGCAGACAAAAATACAATGAAACAATTTGAAAAAATCGTGAAAGAAAGACCACAATTAATAGAATTGGCGAAAAAAAATGTTAAAGCAAAAAGATTAAAAACAAAAAATGAAAATTTATTATTTATTGAAAATTTAAGACCGAAAACAGGTATTGGTTCAAGATTGAAAAAATACGATAAATTAACGAAAGCTGAAAGGAAAGGGTTGCTCTAATGAGGCCATTTTCAGAATATGTTTTATTGTTTGGAGCTATATTAATTATGTTCATAGCTTATTTAGTTGTAACTTTAAGATCCGATTCAATAGATTATGAAATTAATGCAGCTAATATTCCAGGCGAATCAACAGCTAATGCAGCTCAGCTTTATATTAGTCCAGGTTGTACATCAGGCAGCTATGCTACTTTTAAAAAAAATGGCAGCCATTATAAGAATGATAATTATGATGAATTAATAGTCTCCCTGACAATTCCTGGCAGCTCAGCAGCAGCTGGCCTAATTAATATTGGATATGGCGATACAGCTGTTGAATGCGGCTCAGCTCCATCTAATGCAGTACAAGTTTATGGAAACACTATTCCACAGACAGCAACATTAAATGAACTTAGTACATTAATTAAAATACCTAAAGAAAAATATGCTTATATTTATATAAGCGGTTTTGACTTTTCAGCTGCTGCTGTTTCTGCAAAAGACTAAAAACGCTATATGTAGTGTACAAACTGGTTTGTGTGCAGCTGATAAAACGCTATATGTAGGGGTATAAGTATTCTAATAATTTATTAATAATGCTAATATATTTTAAGAAGTTTTTTATAAATTGTTTATAAATAACTAGGCTGCTTAATTAGATACAATAATACAGCATAGATTATACAAAATATATTAGGCAGCCTAATAAAAATAATAATAAGGCGAATATGGTTTATACAGATCCAACAAGAATAAAAAATTACATTTCAAAAGAATCATTAAATTTAAAAAAAGAAAATTTTAACCTCAGCCAAGAAGTTATGAAATTAAGAGCTGAAAATATTTTTTTAAAAGAAAAAGTAGAAACTATGCTGCATACTCACAAAATTTATAAAAGTAGTAAATAAATCTTTAAATACTCCCGAAACGATTTAACTCCCTGGCTAGCGGAACAAAATAAGGCCAGGGAGTTTTTTATTGAATATAATAAAAAGTTTTACAATTAAAAAGGTAGTTCGATACCACTTTAATATAAAAGTCTCGTCTGAGAGCCTCTAATAACACCACTTTTCAGCAGCTGAGCCTTAAATTAGTCGTTTTCGATTAATTTTTGATTAGCTGAGTAGGGATTAAAATTTTTCTGTTTATTAATAGATTCAATATTTTTTGCGGAATGAACATATCTTTTAGCGACATTTTCAGAAGTCCAGCCAAAATTATTCATCAAGTCTAAAGTATCAGCTCCCTCAACAACTCTTAAAGAGGCTGAGGTTCTTCTTAAAGCATGAGCTGAAAAATTAATATTTAATTTTTTACTTATTCTTTTATACATTCCAATAATTGAATTTTTTTTCATTCTTTCAAATTTTGAATTTAAAAAAAGAGCTGCTTTAGTATCTATAATATTTTTATTTCTTTCTTTTAAATATTCCTGGATTAATAAAACTGTTTCCTGAGATAATCCAACAATTCTTTTTTTTGATCCTTTACCATGAATTTTTAGCTCTCCAGTATAGTCAGATAAAACTTTAAAATTATTTTTATCTAGCAAACATACCTCATTTAATCTTAGGCCAGTTTGCAGCATTAAAAAATAAACAGCCTTTAATCTTTTAGCTGATAATGGATCAGCTGTTAATTCAGCTGAATTGTTTAATATTGCAGTAGATAATTCTTGTAAATCAGTTGGCGATATTGGTTCTATAATTGTTTGTGTTTCTTTAATTTTTATAGAGCTGGCAAAATCATAATTAGTTCCCATTTCTCTATTCATAATTTTTTGCCATCTTTTAATTTGTTTTATATATACAACTATTGTATTTGTTGATCTCATAGAACCATTTTTTTTTGGTGTAGTTCTATAAAAATTTATAAATTCTTTAAACCAACTTTTAAATTGTTGATTTGTAATTTTTTTAGTTACATTTATAGGTTCAGAGTATCTATTATCAAAAAATTCTTGCGGAGTTATATTATAAACTTTTAAACAATAATTGACATGCATATTTCTGTATGGACATTTAAGACATTTAAAATTTGTCTCTTTTACGCTGCATAAGTCAGGCATGGTTTTATTATGTAAAAAATCCCGCCATTTTTCGTAAATGTGCATATTAGATAAAGCTGTTGATTCAGCTATTGCATTATCTAATAAATTTTCTTTATAAAATCCAACTAAGTCAGATTCGTTTATTAATTTTTTTACATTATTTGATTTATACCAAAATGTATGACTATCCATAACGGCATTCTCTAAATAGTTTCCTTTGTTAATTATTAGTTTATTTTTATTAACCATGTCAAATCCTAATATTATTGTGAGGCAACTATTATTACTTTTTAGTATAAGGAATAGTAACTTAATAACTATTCCTAAATATAAATTGTTCCAGTCAGAATCCTGTCAAGGAGGAGATCGGCAGTTCGAGTCTGCTCGGGGTCGCCATTTCTTACTCTTCTAGCGAAAATAATAAGTTGCTTTGTTACTATTATTTTTTTTAATTAATTTTTTAATACTTTAGCAAGAGCTAGCTGCTTATCTTTTGGCAGTTTGCCAATAATAATTGCAAGCCTGGGAATAATTGATCCCTGGTAGTTGCTGCCATCATGTAGGCCTAGACTTGTAATTAATTCAGTAGATTCAACTTGAAGAGCTGCTGATAATTGAATTATGCCGCCTATATCTAGCTTTTTAATTACGCCATTCTCAATTTGAGTTACCCAGCCTTGGCTTTTATTAACCAAGATAGCTAAATCAATTTGAGTTAAGCCTAATTCTTGCCTAAGTGCTTTTATTGTGCTGCCAAAAGCAGCTGATTTTTCGTAAACTTGATCAGTTATATTTTGTACCATTTCTTCTAGGTTCTCCACAACGCCAATCTTAAACTTACTGTTAACCAATTTCTACACCTTTTGTTACTCGATTTAGTTTTTTTATCAATAATTAAAACAATTATTAAAAAATATTATACTTTATATTATTGTATATTATGATTTCTATTATTATTATTAATTAAACTTTTAAAAATATATGAAAGGATATATGGTAATTAGCAATAAAAAATACTTATTTGATGATAAGAAAACTAAAACTGTAAGTTTTGTTGTTCCGCAGAATTTATATGAAGAGTTCCTCAAAATAAGCCAGGAAGAAATAAAAACTATAACGCCATCAATGATATTCCGCAGCTGGATAGCAACAGCAGTTGAGGGCAAAACTATTCTTCTTAAATCAATAAAAAAATAAAAAATCGTATAGGGAGTAATTATGGATTTACCTAAAAAAAATGCATATTTATTTTTAGCAATAAGAAAATTAAGTAAATATAATTCAGTAAGTGTTTTTGCTGTAATTCTTCAATCTGCTAATGAAAAAAATATAGCTACTACTAATCAATCATTTTTAGCTGAAAATTTAGATATAGATCGAAAAACTGTTTACAACGCTATTGAGGATCTAGTCGAAAAAGATTTAATTATAAGAAAGCGTATAAATGATGATTTATATTTTGAATTAAGCGGCAGTATAAAAAATGCAGTAGAGGCAGCTTTAAAACCAATGAATCTAGTAAATGATGAATATAAAAATTTAAAGAAAGATTATTCTTTTCTTAATGTAAAAAAGAAAAAAGAAAATGAAAAAAATTGGGATGAACAACTCAAAGAGGCTAAAGAAAAATTGGAATATAACAAAAAAAGAAAAGCTGAATATGATAGTCAGCAATTAGAAAATGAAAATGATAATTTTTGGGATACAGAAACAGAAATAGAAGAGCCTAAAAAAGAAATAGAAGAGCCTAAAACAGTTCCATCAGTATTTGCTAATAGTAAAGCTGCTAAAGATATAAAAACATTACTTGGTAAATCGAATGTTTAATAAAATTATTCAAAAAATAAAATATAAGTTTTTTTATATTAAAGTAGGAAATCGAATATATGTTAAAAAATAATCAATGGGGTAAAACTACCCTACTGGGGAAAAATTTACCCAGGGGTGGGGAATATCTACCCCATACCATAGGGCAGAACTACCCCATACATAGGGCAGAACTACCTCATACCTGGGGTAGAACTACCTCACAACTATATATTACTTATCTATTACTTAACTATTAATACTATTAATATCTATTAGTACATATTTAAAGGAATTTTTTTGAAAAAAAGTAAAAGACAAATAGAAAGAGCTGAGCTGCTAAAAAAAAGACAAATAAAAAGAGCTAAGCTGCAAAAAATAAAATGGATTAGAGAAAGAAAAAAGAATCCAGCTCTTAGACTTATAGATAATATTGAAATGGAATCAATTTTTACTGGAATTGAAAATGCTTATTATTCTGCGATTGAACAACATAAAAAATATTGTATTAAAAACAAAATTAGGCCTCATAATTATATGCCAGGCTGCTGCAATATAGCTGGCGATATTGATATGGCAGCTGTTTATATTTTAAATTTACTTAATCAATTAAAAGATGAAAAAAGAGGTAAAGACTGGACAAAGATTAGGCCTAGCATGATGACTGATTTATTTATGATTATGCATATTATTAATACAACTTTTGTAGGTAATGATTTTAAATTGTTAAATAATCAACTTGATTTTGAAAGCAGCCAAGCAATAAAAAATTTTCAAAATGAATATTATGAAAATATGTATTTATTAGATCAGGCTAAAGAAAAAAAGAATCCAAGAGAAGATAGTCAATATATTTAAGGCCTCAATAATGGTGTTTGTAAATGTGGCGTTTGTAACATTATTTGAGGCCTACCATTAAAAAACATTCTTAACACGCTTAAAAATGGAATTTGTCCAATTCATTCCAGGACAGTTTTAAAAACTACTTTTTACCATATTGCCTCAGAATGGTAAGTATTTTGAGAATTAAATTATTAATAAAATAATAATTGAACTAAAATCAATTTCTAATAGTTAAAATTATTTACCAATTTGGGGAGGTGGTAAAAATGATTAAAAAATTACCAAAATATTTATCTAATGATGAAATCCAGGAATTGTTTATTTATGCTCCCTCAGAAAAAATTAGGCTGCTTATGTATATCCAGTTTTTTTTGGGAGCTAGAATTAATGAGGCTGTAAATTTGCGGCCAGCTGATATTTCATTTAAAAACAATCAGGCTATGATAATTGATGGTAAAGGCGGAAAAGATAGAATACTGCCTCTACCAGCTAGATTAAAAGAAAAATTATACGATCAAAAAATAGCAGCTACTAAACCTTATGTGAAAATGACCAGGCAGAATGCTAATGGATTATATAAAAAAGCATATCAAGCAGCTGTAGAAAATAATAAAGAATTTCCTATATTTGAATTTAGCAGCCATGTATTTAGACATTCAGCTATTCGATTTTGGGTAGAGACTATAAAAGATATAAATAAGGTGCAGCTATTAGCTGGCCATTCAAAATTAGAAACTACTGAACTTTATACAAGATTAAGGCCTGGCCATGATATTGATATAAGAGAATTAAATAATTTAAGTTTTAGGTAATTAGCTTTAAATAGGCGTATTTTTGGCTCAGCTGTTTGTAATCGGTGTTATCAGAGGCTCTCAGACGAGACTTTTATATCAAAGTGGTATCGAACTACCTTTTTTAATCGTCTAAAAGAGTTAATTTTAAATCTTCTGCTTTTTTCGGCAATATTACACCAAAAGCATTACCCGATCTTTTTGTAGATAATCCAAAAGTGTTTTTTAGGATCTTCATCATATGTTTTGATTCTATTAAGTCTCCAGTATCTGATACCCATTGATTTGTAATTTGTGCAGCTGAAACTTTTTGGCCGCTTAGCTGAGGAATAATTCTATCTTGCAACCAGTAACCAATTTGCAGCTCTCGATTCATTTCTACATTTTCTCGAACTTTATCTTTTGTGTAGCTATCCAAAATATGAGAATCATCAACCATATTTGTAGTTGAGTAAACTTTATAAAATTGCTGAGCATTATTTATTGTTTTTAAATGAGATTTTTTAAATCCAGTTGGCGTATTATCAGTAGCTGTATATGTAGCTACTAATCTATGACTTTTTAGCATTCCCTCTTTAGCTCCAGTTGTGTAAAAACTTAAATATGATTTTGGCGATATTACATAATCAATTTGCCATCTTAGCCTGGAGCTTAAAGTCTCCAGCTGCTGAGTTGTCATATAGATAGAAATATTTTTATGCCTAATCATTGTTACATAATGAATTAATTTGCCCAGGGCATTAGATCCTGATTGCCAGGAATCAAAATAAGTCTGAGCCTCGTCAAGTGCTATTATGCAATTCTCTAGCTCATTTTTTTCAGCGTAATTAAAGAGTTGGTTAATATCGAGTTCTTCTCCAAAATTTAGAAAACCATTATGAAAGATTTTCATTCCTCTTTTATGGTACATATACATATTTATTGCAGTCCATAAAGTCTTTCCCTGGCCTCTAGTTCCTCGAACTACAATAATAAATGAATTATTAATATAACTAGCTGGAACAAATTTAGATCCAATAGCTTTAATTTGTTTATTGCCTAATATTTTTTCTCTATTCATCAAATTTATTTAATAAATTAAAATAATTATTTAAAAAACCACGCATTGATGACTCATTTTTTAAAAAATTACAGTTAAAAGTATAAAGTTGATAAGCAATCACAAGTAAAGACTCATCTATTTGTTTAATACTATTATTTAATTTATCAAGTGTTTGATTATTCATTTGAATATCTAACTGTTCATCTATTTTTAAAGGTAACCATCTTTCAATAGTTTTAAGTGATACTTTATAACCATATTTAGTTAAAAGTATTTGTTGAATTTCTTTTCTTGTTCTGCGTTTTCTAGTAAGTCTATCTTTTTTATTTCTAATTTTTTTAAGTTCATTCCATATTTGTATGGGTACTTGCTTTGTTGTCATTGTTTTAATCCTTTTATGTTTTAGATAATATATTTGTCATCATTACATAAATTAAAAATCCCTCGCCGCCTAAGATTAATAAAATAGTTCCTTTCTGAATGGCCTCCGCTACAGCTGATTTTTTTCCTCTTTTGCTATACCTGGAAAGAGCAGACTGTTCTAATACAGCTGTTAATTTTTGAGGGTGTACATAAGTTTTTTTAATATCAAATGGATTCCATAATCTATATTCATTATCAATTTTAATTAATACATTAATAAATTTATTTTTATCGCCTATTTGATAAAAACTTGTAGCTGGTATTTCTTTTTGCATTGTTAGCGGCATAAAAATATATTCCCAATACCGAACTCCATCTTTTTCATATCCAACTAATACTGGCCTTAAATAATTATTTAGAGCTACCCAAATAAGGCCAATAGCTATAGCTATACATATTCCTAAAATTGAAGTTCCAATAGTTCCAGCTATTGCAGCTAAAAATAATCCTATTAATGTAAATAAAAAAGCTCCAGCAAAAAATACTGTATTGCCGCTATCTAACAGCCAGGCCTTAGCTGGCAGCGTTCTAAAAAAAGTTTTCTTATCTTCGTATTTATTTAAGTAATCTAAGTAATTCATTTATGCTCCCAGGCTATTAACTACATAAGGTATTGCTACAATCATTCCTAAAACAGCTACGCCAATAGCTCCAACAATAATTGCAACTCCAAGAGGCCTATCCCAGTCAGATTTTTGCATTGGATTTCTTTCAGCCTCAGCTACTGTTTTCTGCTGGATCTTATCTTCAATGACATTCTTTAAATTAATGGCCTCTTTACCATCAATAACACTAGCTGCTGAAAATGGATCTAATGTATTAGTTTCATCTGCATGAACAGTTATAGATGTTTCTTTTTTCTTTCCAAGTATTCCAAAAAATCTTGGTTTAATTAAATACCATAATTTTTTATGATCTAAAAAATGAGATTGTTCATCATCAACAGCTACCATTAAATTCTGAACTACCTCGCCTTTCTTTTCATGTATTGATCTATCAGGCCTAAAAGTTATCGTTCTCATAAGTTCTTTAAATCCTCATCTTTGTTTTTATTATTTTTAGCCATAAGCGGCAAAGTTAATACCATGGCATTCAACATTTGATTTCTAGCTAATCCAAATTCTGATGGGGATCTAACATCATGAGCTGTTAAAATATTTTCTGCCAGGTTAGCTCCATATAATTTATCCCTGGCTATTTCTTTAGCTATCTTGTTATCAAAATATGATAGATCAACCATTCTCATTTTTGCCTTAGCCTCAATGGTTACAGCATCTTGCAGCTGCTGAGAATCCTTAACAGCTAAGATAGCTGCCGCAGTTTTATCTTTTGGTTTGTCTGTAAACTTCTCAGGTTTAAATGGATTGCCGCCTCCAAAAAATGGATTTGATAAAGACAGAGCTAAATCATCATTTATCTGTTGAGCTGGTGGAATATTATCTCCAGGTGGCATTTAATAACCTCTAATTTCTCAATAACCTGGCATAGAATATATTTAAAATACTATCATATAATAGATATCCATAAACACCTTTTTGATCAATATATATATATATATATATATTGTAATTGACCACGCCGACTAAAAGAATCATTGATCAGTTATTTATCCTCTACATCAATAAAATTATTTACATAGCAAATAAGTAAAGGTTTTTTAATGATAATTAAAGGAGTAACAGCAGTAGTGATTTTGCTGTTAAGTTTTGTAATAACTAGCTCAATGATGGAACAAGTAAACCAGGCTAACGAAGATGTGAGAACTAAAGCTCGAACAGCTACGAGTTTGGCATGTACTGTCGCTAGTGGAGCAACAAGTTGCGATATTACTTTACCTAGCAAACATCAATACGACACGATTGCTCGTGCAACTGTTACAGAAACCAGTCCAGGCAGTAATGTTAATAGGACAAGTGAATCTACTTTAGGCAGCAATAGAACTACAATTTCTATTACTGGCCTAACAGCTAGTACCTCTTATCTTTTTACTGTCTCTTACTATGAACTTGCTACTGGGGTTAATCAAAATACAGCTGATGTAATGAGTTTAATTCCTTTGTTCATGGTATTTGGTACTTTAATAATTTCTATTTTATGGCTGCTTAGCTCCCTCGGAGTTATGGGTGGCCTAGGTGGTCGGACATAGAAAATAAAAAACAAAAAAGGAGAAACTAAATTATGTTGAAAAATATTTCTAGCATAATTTTTGCTCAAAGATTAGGGCTAGCTTAATGGAGACATTAGGCCGAAAATCTGTGAAATTCGGGGAAACCTTAACAAGTAATGTTGATGGCAATCCCGAGCTAAGCCTGGAGTGGCCAGGAAAGTGTAGAGACTTGACCGCAGACAAGAGTGAAAGACATCTTGAAGAGAAAGTCCATACCTTTGCGAAAGCATTGGATAAATTGGTAATTACTTTGGTGGCATTCTTTAAAGAGGAAAAATATTATGAAATTAAAATCTAAAATATTTAATTCTTCATGGAGACTTTATAGAGCAATCTATATCGCTTATACTCCTAAATTCGGGGAAACCTTAACAAGTAAAGTTGATGGCAATCCCGAGCTAAGTCCGAGGAGGTCGGAAAAGTGTAGAGACTTAACAGGAGATATCCCTAGGTCGGATAAAGAGAAAGTCCATACCTTTGCGAAAGCATTGGATAAATTGAGCCATATTTCCAACTGTAATCACAAGCGTACAAGCGGTAACTGGTATCACAGATATCAGTACAAATTTCCCAGCAGTAGTTTCGATAGTAAACCTTATCCCATTAGTGGCGGTAATAATAAATTGCCTAGTTATGGAGAAATCCATAGCCGAAAAATCCTTAAATTCGGGGAAACCTTAACAAGTAATGTTGATGGCAATCCCGAGCTAAGCCTGGAGTGGCCAGGAAAGTGTAGAGACTTAACAGGGATCAAGAGTGAAAGATATCTTGAAGATAAAGTCCATACCTTTGCGAAAGCATTGGATAAATTGAATTGGTGGCATATCGGTAGCTGGCTTAATCGCATTCGTTGCAGCAAGAAGAGGAATGGACAACTAAGTCTATTTCGTATTGACATGAAAGGAGCTGTAAATGCTTAATCTCGGGTTCTCAGCAGTCTTAGGAATAATAAGCACAATAATAATATTTATTATCGCCATTGACTTAGTTGGCAAGATTTCGGATTTCGCTTTTACAGCTCTGATTATGAGCATGATTAGTTTAGCTCTTTTTTCTTTACTTTTTCTATGGCATTTTACTATTAGAAAAAATTGAAATTATTAAAAAATTACAACAAAATTGAATATAGTCTGTATACCATTCAGAGCTTTAACTCGCAGCTGAGAGCTTTTATAGGCCTCGTTTTTTCGAAAAAGGCTGCAAGAATTGCATATTTAGCTTTATTTTTACTATCTATGCTTTTTTTTGGAGTTCAGAAAATAGCAGCTAGTCCGCCTGATCCTGACACTATAGCCAAGTCAATTCAAAGCGTTAATTCGTATGGCTCGGTTCATGTAGATGATGATATTTTAATTATTGCTAGATATACCATGGCCGAAAATTTATGGTATGAACATTTATTATTTCAAGATGGCTGCACAAGCCAAACTCCATCATCAACTATTAGATGTACTTTTCCTGGAACTCTTGATTCTGAAATAGCTACTTTTGAATTTAGAGAAAATGATGAAGTAACTCCAGTTCTTATTCCTAATACTCCAGTAACAATTAGAACTATTGGCGATACTATGTTTGGAATTTATATAACAGCTACAAGTTTTACCTATGAAACTATTGCTGATAAAAAATTATGTTTAATAGCTAAAACAGTAGCTAATGGAAATGAATCAGCAACATGTTCAGCTATTGGAGTTCCTCAAAATACAATTACTGGCGGAACAGTTTATCAACTTATAAGCAGCCATATAATTGAAAATTTTTTATTAATTGAAAAATCTACAAATATTCCAGCTGGTACTTTAATAAATCAAACATCAAACAAAGTAACAGCTGAGGGTGTAAAAATTACCAGGAACATATCAGGGAGGCTGCAAAATGAAATACCTGAGTTATTTGAATTTGGAACTATAGCTCTTTTTGGAACTCCCACAACCGCAGCAGCTCCAGGCATTGAAACAATTATCCAGGCTGAGGCTACAGCTACAACAGTATTTCATGCAGCTGGAGAAGTTGGCCAGGCATATTTTGGTATGAGTTCAGGCCTCTTTATAAATACTATGTTTTTTATTATGGCTCTTATGGCCGCATTCGGTGGATATGCTTTAGCTGAAAATGGTTTTGGTGCAGCTTTTGGATTTGTTTCAGTTATGGCAGTTACTTTATTTTTAAACAGCTCAATGATGTCTTACATATTAGTTTTAATAGTCGTATTAACTATTTTTACAGCTCTATGGATTGTAAAAAAATCGCCAGGATAAATTTATGAAATTATTAGGAATAAAATTAAATAACCAATATAAATCAGCTCAATATGGCAGCTTAATTATTTTAGCTGCTGCTGCTTTATTTTTATCTTTAATTTATGCAAATAATAAAACTTGTGCCTCAGCTAATGTAGTACCTGAAAATTTTTGTAAATTCGTTTCTATATCAATTCAAAATAGAGGTAGCTCAGCTACTGATTATTATCCAGTAAGAGTTCCATTCCTGGGTAACGCTTTTCAAACTAATAATTTTATGAATGATTTAGGCGGCGGCTTGCAGCTAGCTAATAACAATTTAGGCGATACTGATTTTATGAGCCAGGAAATAAATTCAACTTTGTCAGCTGGCTGGTGGCTCTTACCATCAACTATTTCAGCAGCTGGTACTGGAATATTTAATATGTATGTTGGCGATAGTGATAATAATTTATGGCGTGATAATGGATTTTATTTTTATAACGATTCTACAACTGAATATGTAGTAGTTCCTGATAGTGCTAATTTTAATATTTCTAGTAATTTTTCTTTATATGCTGATGTATATTTAACTGATTTTGGAAACTGGATATGTCCAATAGGCGGAGCTGATGATCAGGGATACATTATTGATAGGCATATTAATGTAAGCGGTTATGCTATTGGAATAGAATGTGATGATCAACAGCTCTATGGTTTTGGTATTGTTAATGGCACAAAAATAAGATCATTAATTACAGCTCCCTATGGAACTACCTTTTCTATAGAACTTACATACGAGCAGCCTGATATGAAATTATTTTTTGATGGATCGTTAGTAGCTAGTGGATCAGCAGTTAGTACAGGTACTGTTTCGGGAGCATTACAAATTGGAAACAGTTTAAAACATACCTGGGTGCAAAATGCACAGCTGAGCAAAAATATTACAACTACTAACGATATTGAATTTAGATTTAATTTTGATCCCCAGGATATGGTGGAAACTGATGGCGGAACTAATCCTGGAATTTATGGAGGAACTGTAGCTGATGTTAGCGGCAATAATCATAATGCAACTTATTATATGAATAGGCCGCAATCACAATTTACTATTAATATTTCTCAGCCAACTAATATTGGATCTCAAAACATTATTACAGCTCCCGATTCTTTCCAAGATGTCTTAAATCCTCCATTTGGAGATGTTGTAACTATGGGAGATCAAAATAGTAGATTGCCATTCTTTGGAATCTTCGCAACAGCAGCTAATGGAATGGGTATTCCTCAATCAATGTTTTTTGGATCAATAGCTACAATGATTGGATTTATTATTGCAGCTATAACTCTCAATGCTACGAAGTCAGTTCCTATGTCGATAACTGTTTATGGTGGCGTAATGGTTTCGGGAGTAGTAGCTAATCTATTTCCATATTATTTTGCTTTAGCTGTACTAATGCTGCTTATTGGTTTATATGGCAGCTCTAAATATTTAAATGATGGATTTTAAGGAGAAATTATGAGTAGTTATGGATTATATTTATTTTTTGCAATCGTGATAATGGTTGGTGCAATAACCAATCAAATAGCTGGCGGTTTTGATGGTGGAGAAAATCCCGAAGTCGCAGCTGTTAACGAGCTATACAATTCTAAAATGTTGCAGATGTCAGATGTTGAGCTAGGAATTGAAAATCCGCTAGGTATGGAATTTGGAGGAAACATTCTTGCAGCTCCAAAAATTGCTATTGAATTTTGGAATGCTATAACTCTTGATTATGACTGGCTCAGGCAATCTCAATTCGCATTTATTAGATGGATATATATGGCCTTTGTTTTAGCTGCGGTAATTACTGAAGGTCAAAAAGCTATGGGAGGAATATTGAACGCCTTAACTGGTAGATTCAGAATGCAATAATGAAAGCTATTTATACTAAAATTCAGGAATACTACAGGTCATCTAGGCCTCATAAGTCTCGTATAAGAGCCTCTGAGAGCCTCAATACAAACAGCTGGAGGCTAAATTTAGTCTTTTTAGCTTTAATTTCAACTATTTTAGGTTTAGGCCTAGAAAGATATTTATGTCCAAAAACAAACTTATTACCAACCATTTTTTAACAAAGGAGAAAAAATGATTAATAGAATTAAACAATGGGATTTAAAAAACTTTAATGTAAGCGATAGGTCGATTATGAGCTTAACATTTGTAGTAGCTCTTATGGCTCTTATTATTGCAATCCCTGGCGGAACTAATTGTGCCTCAGCTGATACTTGCACAGTAAGCAGCACATCTGAGTTTACTGGGAATGTCTCAATTAAATCTAATACCAACTATTCAGCTACTTTGCAGCATTCCTTAGCTGCTAATGTAATAGCTAATTTTGAAGATCCTGGTTATAC
>Ga0181406_1000576_pt1 | contig 13979 bp, 16 predicted proteins | sample 29SPOviralmetaG_FD_130135 | JGI IMG/M metagenome (GOLD analysis project Ga0181406, IMG submission 130135) | Marine viral communities from the oligotrophic San Pedro Time Series (SPOT) site, San Pedro Channel, CA, USA - 29 SPOT_SRF_2011-12-20 | ecosystem: Environmental > Aquatic > Marine > Strait... | reverse complement strand
TTCTATTGTGGGGGGTAGTGGGAATGCCATTAAAATGATATATCCATCCTGCATCTAAAAATATTAAATCGTCTTTAAAATGAGAATGTCCTGGTAAATGTAAAAGATTTTTAGTAAATAGATCTTGTAAATTATAACATTCTGGTAGGTAAACGGTGCCTATATTATTTTGTTGGGTTAGATAATTTATGATGGTTTGGTCAGTTCCTGCTTTTATCTGTTTAGTTAAATGGTTAATATGATTTATATTATTTGAATAATAATTTTGTACCTTTTTATAAAAGGGAATATGCTTTTTACTTGTTATTTGGAATCCACCGTTAAAATATTTCCAGGTTTTAATTTTAGATTCATTAGGGAATAAAGCATTACCCCACTGTTCTATACTTCTTGTAACCCACTCATAACACCCATTGTTAATTACTACCCCAAATTTACCTTCGGTTTCCTTAAAGAAATTAGGGCAATTAGGGTGTATAATAGTATCAGCATCAACTATTAATACCTGATTGTATTCTATTTTATTATATTCTAATATATCATGTACCCAATAACGTTGTAAAGTTATTTTAAATAATTTGGGATCCATAATAGCTTCACTCCATTCTATAACTTCTATGTTATCATATTGTTCCGCCCATTTTTTATAACTTTTTACAGAATAGTAATAGGGGTTATTTCTATTATCCCCTGTATTTATGTTTGGTATAAAAACTATATTGTTACCCATTTTTGTTTGTTTATATATTTTCTATTTTTATCTAAGCTAAGATTAGAAATATGTGGATGTAAATCTTTAACATTAATATCTATATCTACCAAAGACTTATGTACAAAAATAAGATTTCTGTTAGTTTTATATATTAATGAATATTCTTTTTTTAAACCTAATTTTTTAAGTGCAGTAATTGAGGCCCCATAATAAGCACATTTAGTATTTCTCCATTTATAATGGTTTTCATCATAATGCATAACTTTACTTTCTGTATAAGGTAGTGATGGGTTAAATTCTATAAGCATAACCTTAGGATTATAATTTAAAGCTTCCCACACATAATAATCTTGACCATCAATATCTATTACTACTATGTCTAGGTCTTTAGGGATATTATATTTACTAAATATTTCGTTTACATTACTGGCAGTTATAGTTTCCATTTTTATTTGGTTTCTATATTTTAAATCACTTTTTGATTTTTTAAATTCATTAATTTCAAAATATAAACATTCCATATTATATTTGTCATTAAACCATCTTATATTAGAGGTCCCGCCGTTAGAACGTACACTGCCTGCCCCAAATTCTACCCCATATTTAGGTATTATATTTAATTGTTTAAAAATACTATTTATAACTCCTGTTTCACCATATTGGGAACCATAATGATTTTTTTGATTCTTTTTCAGTATATTTAAATTCATATTATTTCTATTTTATTCTATTTAACTAAATTATCCTAAACCTTTCCAAGTTGCCCCATTTGAAGTCCAATAATGATTAACTTTAATTTTAGGGGTGTATAAATAATTCACATTATCCCTTACTCTATCTATAGCCCAATATCTATCTTCTTTTCCTGAAAGTTTTTCATTAAATGGGCATTTTTGTAAAATATCTTTTGTATAGAAACAAAAAGCATTGTGTAGAAATTGTCTATTTTCAATTTTAGAAAATAAATTTGTTTTTTCTTCATTGCCAAAATGACTCCACACATATCTAGGAGTTATTTTTTTACCTCTATATATAGGAGTTTGTTTGCCAAATACAGCAACATTATTCCTTAATTTTTTTTCAACATATTCTATATCCATACCTGTAATTTGGGAATGAGCTGATAAAATTAAAATATTATCATAAGAGGCTTTACTTACCCCGTAATTCAAAGACTTACCCGGGGTATAAGGATCTCCTAGTTTAAAGATTTTTATGTTTAATCTATCAAATAGGGCAACTACTCTTAAAGAATCATCAGTAGAGTTATTATCAATGATAATAATTTCTGTTTCTAAACCTAAATAATCTAATACAGATTGAATAGCTAATCCTATATGTTCTGATTCATTTTTGTTTCTTATGATAACACTAATATTATTCATTAAAATATATTTTTTAAGGTTTTATAATCTATGGCTTGAGCAGGATCACTTATTGAATTATCAGGTTCAGGATGACATTCAATAATTAAACCATCTGCTCCAGCGGCTAAGGCAGCATTTGATATGGGTCTTACAAAATTTCTATATCCCGTAGAATGACTTGGATCATATATAATGGGAATATTAGTAAATTCTTTTAAAGCTGGGATCATCATTAAATCAGGTGCCCATCTAATTGTTGGAAAAATGTGTCTATAATTAGGCATACCTACTACACCTCTTAAACATATAGCAATATTTTCATTACCCCCAACTAAAATGCGCTCACATGCTCCTAATATTTCATCTAAAGTGCCCCATGTTCCTCTCTTTAATAATACAGGAGTATTACATTTTCCTAAAGCATCTAAAAGTGTATAATTTTGAAAATTTCTAGTTCCTATTTGAAATACGTCTGCTACTTCACTAACTTCTTCTATCATACTAGCATCCATTACTTCAGTTACAATAGGTAAACCTGATTGTTTTTTGGCTTCTTTAAGGAGTTCAAGTCCTTCTTTTCTAAGACCTTCCTTCCACCCATTAGTTTCTTTTAATATGGGATAAGTGCAAGGTTTATAAGCCCCCGCTCTTAAAGCATCTGCTCCACATTTTTTAATTTCCTTAGAAATTCTAATAATACTTTCTCCCTCTACTGAACAGGGTCCTGCTATTTTAAAATATTCCCATTTAAACTTTTTATTAAGGTTAATTGATATATTTAATTTATCCTGGTTTTTTAATGATTTTATATACTCGTTCATTAATATTGTTGATTTAAATTAATAATGTTAGTTAATTTTTTATTATTTTTATAATTGCTTAGGTTAAATATAAATAATTCTACTTGGGTATCCCAATAATTTTTAAATAAATTTGCTATATGTGGAGTAATTAAAACATTTTTCATTTTCCAAAATGGAGAATTTAAGGATAATGGTTCTTGGTAAAATACATCTAAGGCTGCTGTCATATTAGGGTTAGTATTTAAAGTTTTTATTAACTCTTCTTCATCTACAGATTTTCCTCTACCTACATTTATAAAACAGCAGTCAGATTTTACGTTTGAAAATACATCTTTATTAAATACCTTATAAGTTAATTCAGTAAGAGGAAGCAAATTAATAATGAAATCTATTTTTTTAACTGCCGAGGTTAAATCTTTTAATTCATATTTATTTTTAACAAAAGAAGGAATATGGCTTTGTAAATTAGATTTTATAATATTTACTTCCATTCCTAAACTATTACACAATTCCCCCACCTTAGTTCCTATATCTCCAAAACCTACTATTAAACAAGACGATTGTGAAAGGGTTTTTATTTTATTAAAGTAAATATCAAAGTTTTTTCTATTTAACTTATTTTCATTTTTTAATGCATTAACTAAGTGAAGGCCCCTAGAAAAATAACATATATAGGATAGAACTGAGTTAGAAACGGGTTCCTTAAATATTCCTTTAGAATTAGTAACAACTATATTACGGTTTATAACTCCAGGTATAAGTGCTCTATTTACACCCACACATGGAAAATGTATCCATTTTAAATTAGGTAAATTATTTAGAGATTCTTCAGTAAATAGGTCTCCCCAATATATTTCAACCCCATCTTCATATTTTGTAGTTAATTGAACTCCTAGATTAGATAATTTTTTAATATGCCTTTTAGGTATATTGTACATCTTTGATCTATTATGTAAGTCAGTATAAACTATCATAATACGTAATTTGAATTTGTAACTAGTTTATATTTTTCCTTAATTTCACTTGTTATGTTTACTCCTAAACCTGGAGTATTAGGGGCTTGGATATATCCTTGATTATCTACAGATAAGTCTAAGTTTGTTATTTCATTTGTAATATCTAATTTCATCATGGGGATTTCTAAAAATTCAACATTATCACATGCTAAACTAAAATGTAGATTTGAAGCTACAGCTAACCCACTTCCCCAAACATGCATTGCTATTTTAGAAAATTGATTACATATATTTAAACATTCATTAAACCCCCCAGCATGAGTAACATCTGGTTGTATGATATTAACTGCCTGTAAATCTGCATATTGTTCAAATTCAAAGATATTATTTAGTGCTTCACCCCCAGCAATATTTATAGGACTTTCCTTAGTTAACTGTTTCATAGCTTTTATATTAGTGGGATGAACAGGTTCTTCAAACCAGTAAGGATTATAACATTCTAGTTTTTTACTAACTTTTAAGGCCTGATCAAGATTCCAGGGTGGGGTTATAGTACCCATAATAGAATCTATCATTAAATTCCCATTTCCTAAATATTTTCTTGCTGTTTCTACACGTTTTAAATCCATAGATAAAGATTGGTAACCTATTCTCATTTTATAAGAATCAAAACCCATATCTTTTATAGATAATACATCTTCTTTAATTTGGGAAGGGGAATATGTGGATGACCCATTACTAGCATAAGTTTTAATCTGTTTTTTAGGGTTATGAGAAAGCAATTTATAAACTGGTTTATTAAGATGTTTTCCTAAAATATCATATAATGCAACGTTAATAGCACTGTTAATACTAGCTAATAAGCCATTTCTTCCTATGTAGGGTATACTAAATATTTTATTGTGGATTTTTTTTAAATCATTAATTTCCATTCCAATAATATACTGTTCTAAAAAACTAACACTTGAAGCCATTAATTCGGCACAATAAACTCCAGCATAAGTTTCCCCAAAACCTACTAACCCATTATCAGTATGAATTTCTACTATTCCTATATTTTTTAACCCACTATTATTTAAATACCCTAAATAAGATGAATTTTGAAAAGGAGATGAAAGACCATATCCTATTACTTTTTTAATTTTCATTTGAACACCATTTATATAAGAGTTTACAAATATAATTAGACCTTTTTAATCTAGCTTCTATAGTACTACCCCCCAAATGAGGAGTAATTATAAGTTTATTACTTTCTTTACAAAAATTTATTAAATCTTTATAAATCAAAGTTTTTTCTATTTCTCCCTCTAATACATCTAAACCAACTTTTATATCTGTTGAGTGAAGAGTTTTTAAAAGAGCCTTATGATTAATAACTTCTCCTCTAGAAGTGTTTAATAGTATAGCATCTTTTTTTAGATATCCTAATTCAATTTCATCTATTAAATGGTGAGTTTCAGGGGTTAGATTTACATGTAAGGAAACTATATCAGATGTGGATAATAAATCTATTAATTTGTAACACTGTTTTATGTTTTTATCTAAAATATCTTTATAAGGGTCATAGGCAATTACATTCATTCCAAAAGCCTTACAGTAATTAGCCATTATAGTACCCACGGCTCCTAACCCTATAATACCAATAGTTTTTCCATGTAACTCATTTCCCATATGAGAAGATGGATTCCAATTAGAATTTTTTACATCTTCCACAGCATTTAAAATATTTCTTGATAAATTTATTAGATGGGAAAATGCTACCTCCGCTGGGGAATATATTGTTTTTGTTAATTCATACTGCTGATTTAATGATATTATCTTTATATCTTTAGAATTAAAAAAATCAATATCTATGTGATCAGTTCCTACGGATGGAGTAGCTATTACTTTAATTTGAGAGTTATTTTGCCAAATATTACTATCAAATTTTAAATGGGTAGGAACATATAATATATTATAATTATGTATAATTGATTTAAGTTGGGTTTGGGTAATTTCAGGTTTATAATCTACAGTTCCAAGTTTTGATAGTAACTGTTTAACACTAGTGAGATCATCACACTTGGATATAGCTAATACCTTATAATTAAACTTTTTTTCTAATAAATCCCCTTTAACCCTAAGATCCATCATGGCTCTAGCAGTAAGTAAATCTTTAGGCTCATCTATGTTGCATACTCTTTCATCGGGCATTATGTAAGGTAAACTTATTTTGCCTCGTCTATTCCCCTCATCTATAAGAACATGCCTTTTCATAGCATATACAGACCCACACCTAATATATGCCTCTGGAGTCAGATCCTGCCTTAAAGATTCTAATTTTTCCTTAGTCCCTGGCCAATCTTGTAATTCTCCCTTTTTTATTTGTTTGATCCTATCAGGATGTCCATCCCACACTCTAGTCACAGCAACTACAGTATCAGCATGTTTATTTTTAGAAAGCATTTCTATACATTTATCTAAATCTTCAACTGTTTTAAAAGGATTTGAATTCATAAAATCGACAATAAAATCAAAAGTTTCACCCGAGTGTTTTTCATACTCTAAAGTAGTCCAAGATGAAGCTGCTGCTGCTGTTGAATCTTTAGTTGAATGTTTTGCTGCTCTTAAAAATGGAACCTTAACACCTGCTTCTTCTGCTATACGAGCATATTTAGAAGAATCCGTTGACACACATATTGCGTCCGCATATTTACTCTTAAGTGCCTCTGTAACTGAATACCATAAAACAGGTTTTCCTCCTAATTCTGCTATATTTTTATCTTTAACACTAGTTGATCCTGCTCTAGCAAGGATATTAACTAAAACTTTTTTATTGTTTATCATTTAAATTATTACTATTTTATCCTGTTCAATTAAATTATCTATATAAGATTTTTCTTTACCCCACTCATGTTTACCCGGGGTATCAGCTATACCATGATTACCCCAATAGTGATTACTTTTCCCAAAATCAAATCCTACTAAAGTAAGATGTGGAAAAATATCTAAAAAATATTTAATAGTAAGAAAACCAGTTGTTGGTTTTGAACCAAAGGGGGGTTCAAATCTTTTGTAAATAACCTCTACATCTACTTGTTTTTTAACTTTATTAATTTGTCCTTTATCTTTTGCTGTTGTCAAAATTAAAGCTTGTTTTAAACCTGTAGATTCTGATTTTATTTGGGATAAATTTTTAACTAAATAATTTCTATTATCAGTTGTTAATTTATAATTTAATACCCAATGAGTACATTTAGTACCTAAATCTACTTCATATTCCTTAATTTTAAATCTATTAAATCTTATAACATTTTCAAAACTATTAATATGTGAACCCAATCCTTTATTTAAGGCACTAGAACTATTTCCTACTAAAATACATTTATTCATTTTTTATTTTTTATAATAATAAAATATCTAATACCCGTATGGGTAAGTCCATTATCTTGAATCCCTTCATTAACCAGCACATCTACAATTTTATATTTTGTTTTAATTAAATCTTTATATTCATCTAATGTAGCTGCAAAGGGATCAGATGCTGATTTTTTATTATCACAATCTGGACTATATTCTAAAACACAAACTCCTTCTTTATTTAAACAAGACATCCATGTATCTAAACATTCTTGTGGGTTACATGAATGGTCAAATGAATTTGAATATATTATATCTGTGTTATTAATCCACTCTGGTTTTGTTTTATGAAAATCCCACTGGATGGTATTAGGATAATCTAAAGCTGTAGGGCTTATTTCCGTGCCTATAACATTAGGTGTATGTCCTAAAGTTTTTAAAAAATCCATAATATATTGTTGTTCTAATCCTCTTCTAGTACCATGACATAATATTAATTTTGGGCTTATACTTAAATCTTCCACTAAGTAATTAAGTAAAGAACATAAAGAATTAGGGTCAATATAAGAATTATTTATTTTTCTTATATTAGCATCAATTTGATTTTTTTTATAATCTTCATAGTTTTTATATCTAAATAATTCCATTTTTATAATTTTTTTCTAAATATTTGGTAATCACTATTAGAGGTACATAAACCAACTTCCCCACAAAATAATCTTTTGGTATTATTTGGAATTAAGTTTAATTTTTTTAAGTGAAAAAAAGCTAACATATGATTAGATATACCTTTAAATGTAGGACATCCTTCTTTTTCTATATAAGTGTTTATTAAATCATATATATTACAAAAATTATCCATGTTTTTACTATTGCTTATAAACCATAAATCATCTATTTCATAGTTAGTTCCACTTTTATTATCTGGCCACCCCCAAGATATCTTATTTTTTATAGAACCAGGAATATAAAATATATCTTTATTAAGATTATTAAATATAACATCTACATTCCAAATCATGTCAAACCTAGATAACATAACATAGTCATATTTAAAATTATGTTGATTTTCATATTGTTGTTTTAAATCATTTACAATTTTTGTACTATACCATCTACTATAATGGGCTTGAACTCTCTTACTATCACCCGGTACTGTATTATAAAATATTTTTTGGAATTCTGTTTTATACGCCTTAGGCTTATATTTTTTCACTAATTCTTTTTCAAAACTTTGATCCCAGGTATGAAAAAAAACATCTACTTGGTTTTTATCAATAATATGGTTCTTAAATGAATCAAAACATCCCTCTAATACTTTATCAGTACCACCTTTTTTATCATAAGATTTTCCCCTATCACTACCTATTAATCCATAAAGACATAAAGCTACTCTCATATTTTTATATTTTTAATTCCTTTATTACGTTCTAAATTTATGGCTAAAGCATAATTTTCATTACTATTGGGTTTTCTATCATTAACTAAATACCTCTTTCCCCCCTTAATACCCATAATTAATTGATCATAAATTATTCCAGATTCTGATAATTGTTTTTCAGTTATTTTTCTCATACTTTCTCTTCTTCCAGTAGTAAGAATAATATTATACCCCTTTTTATCCCATTCCAAAATGGTTTCTATGGTACCCTCTAGTAACTCCATTTTAAAATCAGGTTTACAAGTAATTATAGGGGAATAGTGTTTAACTAAAGTTCCATCAATATCACAAAATACAGTTACAGGCCTACTATCCATAAAGTTCGTGTAATTTTTGTTTTATATTATTTTTAATTATATTGTCAATATTAGGTTTAATATCTAAAAACTTAGGATCAGATAAAACATAATGACCACATATTTTAATTAAATCTAATTTTTGAGTATAAGGATCAAAACTCTTATCAACCCATTTTTCCCATCTCTTAGAATCAAAACATATTTCCCAAAATTTATCAATATTAATTCCATTATGAATATACGAAAGGGTTTCTATAAGACCAAATTCAGGTGCAATGTTTATAGCATCTAATCCTAATGACATCTTTTCCTTTATTAGATTAACTGGGATATAGTCCCCATTGTGTTCCTTAGATAACAAATTCCAAGATTTAGCTATTTTAACCATAGATAAAAGTCTATCCTTATCATATTCTCCTATATTTGAGTTACCTTTTAAAGAAGTACCTGATTGGATTACTAGATATTTAATTTGATTAAAAATTTTATTTTCTAAATTAGTTTTAAGATCTTTAACAAGTTGATCTAATTCTTCAGGTTCAAACCTTCTTATAGATTCTTCAGTACCTACTTCAAATTCTATACTGGGATTAATATCATAACAATACTCAATCATTTCCATAGTCCAAAGTAAACCATCTTTATATTTGGGATATTTTTTCCAAGGATCTATATGGATCATATTTAAATGCTTACAATCATATTTTAAAGATTCATAACCATCATCATCAGTATAACCTTGTCCTGGACCTGCATGGTCTCTTTTTAAAATAAGATTTTTAGAATATTCACTAAACTCTTTAGTAGTCCAATTATTTACATATCCTCCGTTCCATTCAACTTGTCTTCTTGAAGGTATTAATCCAATTTTATTATTTGTTTCATTACAAAACTCATTAATAGTATCTACTATAATTTTAGACATAGGACCTATATAATATTTAGGATATTTCATTTATTTAAATTTTTATGTAAATTATATTTACCAAAATTGAATAAAAATTTATTAAAAGGATATTCATGTAATGGAGCCATATTTAACCATATAATAGATGATAATAATTCAACTTTATTTAAATTATATCCCTTATCCTTTATGAATTGGTGTAAAACTTTTTTACATTCAATAAGAGTACTATTACATAATATATAACAATTATCCGGAGAAGGAGAAAATAAATTTTGTTCAATTATACCATGATTAACTGTTAAATTATGATTAAGTTTTGCTAAGTCATAATAAAGATCACCAATTTCTAAATCACCCCCAAAATCTTGTCTCCAGTCAATTAGGGTAAAATCTTCTTGAGTTTCAATTATATTATCTAAAATAAAGTCTCCATGGAATTGGGAAGAAATACCATCACATAACCATTCAAAATTAATTTTATCAAATAAATCATTAATAGGTAAGATATTTTCTCCATTTATAGTTTGAGGATCTATATTATTTTCTAAGTATTTACTAATTCGTTTTTTAGATTTATCAATATAAAATTTTTTACATTTATTTTTAAAACTTAAAGTATCTTCCGAATAGTTTACCCACAATAAATCATCAGCCCAATAAAGAAAATCTAAAAAAATATTAGGTTTAACAGATTTTGAAAATAACTTACCTTCAGCTTTTTCATATTTATAAAAATTTTTAGTTGAACTAATAATTTTAGGTACTAAAGGGTATAATTTTTTAGCCCTTTTAACCCTATTATTATTAATTGTAGTATCATAGAAAAATTTTATTATAAAATCCTTAAAAAAGAAAATGGATTCATTTTGTTTATCTAAAACTTCAATACTACTTCCAAAATATTTTCGAGTTTTACTAAGTTCCGTAGTATTTCCTATATCTAACCATTTATTTATAGATTTAAATTCAAAATCAGTAAATTTAATCATTTCATTTACTACATGCACATCTGATAGAGAATAATCGTTTGGTATTTGCTCTAAACACTTCCAAAATAATTTATAGTCTTTAATCCCACATAAACCTATATAGGGATAATCATAATTAATTTCACCTTTTTCATTTATAAAAGTAACTTTATTATTGTTTACTCTTAAAGTTCTATACTGAGAAGTTTCTTCTTTGTAAGCTCCTGCACACCAATTATTATTAGGAATAGGAATATTATCTTCATTTGTTAATATTGTATCACTAGCATGGAAAATAAAAGGACATTGTAAATGTTTTTTAGCTTGTAAAATAGAATATCCTAAACTTGATCCTTTTCCTTGAAATTTATCTACTTTAACAAAATTAAAATGGTGATTAGGATAAACTAATTTTAAAAATTGTTTTACATGGGTTCCATAATGACCTAAAGTAATAACAAATTTTGTATTAAAAGGGTAAGATTCTATTATATAAGAAATTGCGGGTTTATCCCCAACTCTTACTAAACATTTATTAGTATAAGTAGTTAAATCACCTAATCGACTTCCTATACCACTGGTTGTTATTAAAACCTTATACTCTTCCATAATTATCCTCTAATCTTACTATATCATCTTCTCCAAAATAATCACCCATTTGAACTTCAATAAAAATTAAATCTTTATCTGTATTATTTTTTATTTGGTGTTTTGCTTCAACAGGAACATGAATTATTTGTCCTGTAATTACTTTAGTTTTTACACCATCTAAGTTTAATTCCCCTTCACCTTGTACTACTACCCAAACTTCTTCTCTTTTAAAGTGGTACTGATAGCTAGGAGCTTGTCCTGGTTTTATAATAATTTGTTTTACTTTACAATAATCAGTATCTAATAAATTTTCAAATGTGCCCCACGGGCGTGTTTCTTTATAATTCATTATTTTCTTTTTTTATGGCGTCCAGTTTGCAAAAAATATTTATTTTTTCTACTATCTCCTTTTAAATATTCAAAATTAAAATTATTTTTCCATGCTATATAATTAAAACTAAGTTGATCTCTTCTAGAATTATGTTTTATTTCTAACCACCAATCTTCCATAGTTTTTATTACATTAGTATCATTATGTTTTCTAAGTAAAATAGGATTAGTAGCTAACCCATTATTCTTAGGGTAACCTTCTTTTAAATACTTATTTACCTGATTATACATTATTTGAGGATTATCCTTATAATTCTCACTTTGTTGACCTAATTGTATGATAGCATTATACTCCTGGTAAATGCAATCCCTAGGATCTAATACAGTTTGATTATGGTCAAAAACTTGGTAATTACTTTTTTTACATAAATTCCTAATGTCCGAAATTATTAAAATATTTCCATCTATCCATATAGAATAATCGTAATCCTTAAGATATCTATGGGGTAAAATTTTATATTTTTTAGCATTTCTATTAGGATCATTATATAAAGGAATCGATTTAATTATATTCCAAGTATTAGATTCTAAATCCTCATCTGTAAAACATAAATAATCTACCCCTTCCATTTTAAATTGATCTTCGTGGAGTACATCATACTTACCAAATATAGAAGTATATACAGCTATTTTCATATGTATATTTCGCTTTTAATATAATTAGATCCTACATTACCTCTAGGAACAGTGTAAGTAGGAGCATAATTAGCTATTGTGTCATTAACTCCTGTTTGATTGCCTATATTAAATGCAGCTAATGTTTTTATGCATAATTGTATGCGAATGTCTACATGTCTTAAATCTAATGCTTTTTTAAATTTAAAACCACTGTCCTGAATAGATGTCCAATAAAACATAGGTAGGTTATATTCATCTAATTTTTGTTGAATTAACTCTTTTTTTTCTCCTGTATAACGATTAGAAATTAATAGTGTCCCAAATTTTCCATCACAATGTTCTTGAATTATTTTTTTAGATAATTTTATTTCTTTATCTATAAAATATAATTCAGGTTCAATATTATTAAAATCATCAAATTGCCAAAATTTTAAAATTTGTTCTAATAAAGGTATTTTTGTTTCTTTACTATATATTCTATAATGATCATTAAATACCTCTCCTTCAAAAGAATCTATAAAGCCGTCTATATAAGGATTATTATCAAATATAGTATTAACTACTTTAAAAGGATTAGACCAAGAAGACCAATTTTGTTCTAACTTATTGAACATTTCTTTTAAAAGTTTAGAGGATGGTATCCATACTTTACAATTTGGATATTTTTCTTTTAATTTTTTAGGAAAAGCAGATATAATACCCCAATCCCCTAAACCATGACACGTACGTAATATGATAAAATTTTCTTGTTTAAGATATTCATTAGGTATATAAGAAGGATTGTCAATAGAAAACCCTAATTTGCTTACCTCCTGGGTAGGGTATAATTTATTGTTATAGGTTCTCCAAAAAATCATAATGAACCATAAAAATTATTTTGTGCTTCTTGTTTTTTTATAGTTTTATCATGAATTAAACACCAAGGTTCTTCTAAGGGTAATTCACTTATAGTAGTAAACCCCTCTAATACTTCATGAACTTTATTCTTCCAGTTTATATCGGGAGAATTCTTGTATATTCTAAACTGAAAGTCCGGGAAGTTAACCCATCCTTTTTTATTGATTTTCCATCCCCATTTTTGAATATGTTTTTGGGTTAAGCCCTCCACAGTATTTATTCTGGGTACTAATAAAACATCTATAGGATTATATTGTAAAACCATAGGTAAATTTTCTAAACAATATTCACTTATTATTTCATCGGCATCAATTTGAAAAATATAATCCCCAGTGCAAAAACTGTTTAGTTTATTTTTCCAATCAGCAAAATGTCCTTTAAATTCGCCTGATATCCAAGCAAATTCTCCATTAATTGATTTTGCTCTTAAAAATTGTTCTATTCCTTCATGACCATTATTCATATCATATAATACAACAATTTCATCTTCTGGTCTTTTATTTTTTAATAAAAACCTTATTAGTCTTTGAATTTCTTTAAATTCATTACAGACTGTTATTGCATAACTTATTTTCATATCTTAACTAGGTAATACCCCAATATACGAAAGAGCATCCATAAAATCACGTTCCTCAAATTGTTTCATTGTAGTCATGTCCATTCTATGTTTATAATATTTATCTTTTTT
>Ga0181406_1000574_pt1 | contig 14002 bp, 8 predicted proteins | sample 29SPOviralmetaG_FD_130135 | JGI IMG/M metagenome (GOLD analysis project Ga0181406, IMG submission 130135) | Marine viral communities from the oligotrophic San Pedro Time Series (SPOT) site, San Pedro Channel, CA, USA - 29 SPOT_SRF_2011-12-20 | ecosystem: Environmental > Aquatic > Marine > Strait... | reverse complement strand
GTCGATATTGAATTAAAACATAAAATACTATTTTTTTTAAATCAAGCTTATAACAAATTAAAAGAAATAGCCATGAATAAAGATTATGACCCTGAAGATGCAAAATTCATACCTAGTTTAGAAAAAAACAGAGTATTTAACAATCAACACTTTCTTATAAAAAAAAATTCAAAAGAAGGTTTAACTGCTTTAATAAATCCATTAAAACGTTCAAATATTTCTAAATTATTAAATATTAACACCATCTTTAGAAGAGATTATTATAAGACCAAATCAACTGATTTCGTTTTTGAATTATCACAATCATTAAATAATGTTATTAGTTTATCGCTAGAAACAGCCGAAATACGCAATACTTGTTATGCTTTTTCTGATACATTACATACTAATGAATTTAACATTGAATTATATGATGTAACATTGTTAGATAATAGTGTAACTAATATGACCAATAAATCAATTTATATAAAAAATGGTAATTATACAGGTGATGAACTTGAAGATTATCTAAATAAACAAATTTTTTCACAAGGTGAATTAAGTAGAATAGCTTGTAAATATGATAAACAAACTATGAAATTCCATTTTTTCAAAGACAATCGTTCAAGCGATAAAGGTGGAAAACCAGATACCGCAACTACCTCATATAGATTTAATATTGATTTCAGATTAAAAACAAATCCGTCTAGAGAAATACAGAAAAATTTCGGCTGGTTACTAGGATTCAGAAAACAAAGATATATTTATGACGACAATTATATAAAAAAAGAAGATGTTGATACCAATACATTGGAAGGTTTTAATCCAGAAGCTATTTTAAATACATTGGGAATGCCTTATATATATTTATCAATTGATTGTTATAATAATAATCATAGTCAAACAATCATAGCTCCTTTTGAAAATTCTATGATGACTGATACATCTATTTTGGCTAAATTAACATATAACTTAGGACATGAATACAATTATGATAAAAGTAGTAGAGCTTATGGATTTATTAGAGACTATTTTGGTCCTGTAAATATTTCTAGAATAAAAGTAAGAGTTTTGGACCAATATGGTAATATTGTTAATTTCAATAACAACGATTTTTCTTTTACATTAAAATGCGAACAATTGTATGATCTTAATACAAATTAATTATATATTTTATTTAATTTGTATTTATTCAGCACTAGAAACATTATTTACTTCATCTAACTTTTCTTTGTAGTTCTTCATGAAATAACGTATAAATAATATCCTATCGTCTAATTTCATTTTTGATAATATTGTATGTAAATTTTGTTTTAAACCATTGGACATTTTTTGTTTTAATTGTAACCACTCTTCTTCTTCTTCATTAGATAATTTTTCTACTATAAATAATTCAGAACTCATTTATATATAATTGGACATAAATATAAATAATTTAACTTAATTATATATATGTTATTTATAAGTCCTCCATTTGGAAATTATAATTTTTTACCAAATGCAATGTCTATTAAAGGTAGTTTCACATTACATTATAGACCCGGTTTAATTCAACAAATATTTAAAACATTAAAATTCAATACTGAAAAAAATGGTTGGGTAAATAAAATTGGCTTACGTAATCCCGGTATTGATTATGCTATAAAATATTATAATAAGAATAATATAGTTAGCATAGCTATTATTAATGCGTCGGATATAGACTATATTGAAAATAAAATTCCAAAAGATATGAATATAGAACTTAATATTAGTTGTCCAAATATTGATCATAAACTTGTTTCATATGGATTAGATACTTTTTTAAATAAAAAACGTAAATGGTGCATTATTAAACTTTCGCCAACAACAAAAATTAACAAAGTAGATTATTATTATAACATTGGGTTCAGACAATTTCATTGTTGTAATACTATACCTATCAAAGAAGGTGGATTATCTGGTCCAGAAATTAAAAACTATTCATTACCCATGATAAAATCAATAAAAATGAAATATCCTGATACTACCATTATAGGTGGAGGTGGTATCAGAACAATGAAAGATATAGAAGAATATAGAAAGGCTGGTGCCGACCATTTTAGTGTTTCTACTTTATGTTTTTCTCCATTAGGTCTTTTACGTCTTTATTGGAATTACAATAAAACTTCATCTTCTGCTTGAAATGTTTCTAGTTCTTGAATTTTCGCTTCTAGTTCTTGAATTTTAACTTTATTTGCTTCATTCTCTTTATTTAATTTGGTATAATTTGTTAATATTGTACTTAAATTGCCTAGCATATTTTTAACACTTATATTTTCATCTTCATCTTTCCTTAAAACCAATTTATATTTGCATTCTATATTTGTTTTTTCATTTTTTAATATTACAATCATATTATTATTTTTATTATTATTTGAAATAACAAATTTACAATTAGGTATTTCAGGAGTTTTTCCTAATTCATATTTTACATATTTAGGAAAGGAATTATTTGATAATCTTAACCAATGACTACTAGTAATTGTCATTTTTTCTTTAATAGAACTAATTAATAAATCTACAGACATATATATTATAGTATTATATTATATATGGTAATTAAAACTAGAAAATCTCTCCCAAATAAGAAGAAAAAACGAAAATCAAAAACGCGTAAGAAAAAGGGTATCAAAATAACTTATAAATTTGAATCTGGAAATTGCAAGATTATAAAAATAAATGAAAAAAATCCAAACAATATTTTAGTAACTTTAACTAAACGTCGTGAGCCTTATCCAGTTCATTTAAAAAGAAAATATGAAAATTGGTTTTATTTTAAAGTATCAAATTGTAAAAACAAAAAGATAATCTATGATTTTAAAGATATGAAATATTATCAAAATAATTTTAATGGATTTAATGTTTGTTATTCGTATGACAACAAAATTTGGAAAAGAACACCTACAATAATAAAAAATGACAATTTTTTATGGGAATTTACTTCTGTTAATAATAATATTTGGTTTGCTTATTATGTTCCTTATACCACAAAACGTAAAAATCTATTAATGAATAAATTAAAAAGAAAACCTAAAGTTAAATATAAAGTATTGGGTTATACACCATTGCGAAGAAAAATAGACATGTTATCTATCGGAACAGGTGATAAGTATTTATTTTTTGTAGCTAGACAGCACCCCGGCGAATCAGTTGGTTCATTTATGGCCGAAGGTTTATTAAAAGAATTTTTTCTACCAAAAAATAAAAATAAAAGAGAACGTTTTATGAAAAAATTTACAATAAATATAGTTCCTATGGCAAATCCTGATGGTGTGTTTATTGGACATTGGTACACCAATCACGCCGGTTGTAATTTAAATAGAAATTGGCAAAGTAATCATTGTAGAGAAAATAAAATGATGGCTCAAAATATGGGTTATGAAAAATACGGTAGTTTATATATTGATTTACACGGCGACGAAGGTTGCGACAAACATTTTATTACACAATGTTCTCCTGAAAACAAAATATATAATTTATTCAATAAAACAGTTAATAAAATAGGTAGTAATTGGCAATTACATGATCATTATGCCAAAGAAAGAAAAGGTAAAAAAAATATGTTTGGTATTTGGGGAACATATGATTGTAAATGGCTTAATGGTATGACTATAGAAGCTTGTATGAAACATCCTATTTATAATCATTCATCGCTCGAACAAGAAACTTTGTGTGTAGGTGCTGATATTTGTAAAACATTATTTAAACTTCATAATGATTTGTAAATATATTTTAACTGAAATATATTTATTTAATAAATATTAATGTTTTTTGGTTTTCCGTCTTTTTCGTCTCCTTTTTATTTTACTTTTTCGTCTTTTACTTTTTCGTCTCCTTTTTATTTTACTTTTTCGTCTCCTTTTTATTTTACTTTTTCGTTTTCTTGTTCTACCACCCATTATAGCACAACCTTGACATGGTGATTGTCTAGGAGTTTTTAGTTTTTTAATTCTATTATCTGTGGCAGCTATTTCTGCTTCTGTTATCTTTCTTTTAGCTATCAATCTCTTTAATTTTTTCTTTCTCTCATCTTCTGCCCTCTCTTCTCGAGTTTTACAACTACGATTATGTAATTGCTGGTAATAATGGTCTCGTTTAACTTTTGGATTACTAGGTCCAGTCTCTTGAGGTGCAAGGCCATCACTCCAATCTATCTCCGTCCGTTCGGCTGGTTTATAATATTGTTCGTCATAAGATAGTTTTACTTTTCCTGTTTCATCGAAATTTGGTATAATACGTCCTTCATATTCTTTAACAAGGTCTCCTGGAATTCTCTTCCCAAACTTATCTATTTTCCACTCTTTCACAGGTTTCAATATCCATGTTATAGGTTTTTTACTCATTATATAATAAACGCTATAAATAAATATTTGTTAATAAAAAAATATTTATAAAATCACATTAAAAGTCTATTTTGGGGAGAGAATTACAAATACATTCCAAATGGTATATTATTCATATCTTTCTTTTTTACTAATTTCTTAACAATATCTACTGTCACTGTAAATGGAAATTTAACTTCAAAGGATTTCTCTTCTTTAAACAATGAGCTATCTTTTTTCATAAGACGATACAAATTTAATTTTGTATAAACAATTTCCAACGCACGCCTTAAATTTCTTACACCTTTTTCTTTTTCAACTAAATTTTCTGAAATATATTCTATTGTTTCGTCCGGTATAATAATTTCACCTTCTTTAAAATTAACATTTTTCATTATTTTTGGCAACAAATGTTTATTAGCAATTATACATTTATCTTTATTATTATAACCATCTGTGTGAATACGATATAATCTATCTTTCAATATACTATTCACTTTTTTAACATCATTATAACTAAATATAAATAATGCTTTACTTAAATTAAAATCTATAGATGAAAAGTATTTGTCATGATATTTATCATTTTGTGTGGTATCTGTCAAATGTGTTAATATACCCGTTATTTCTTCACCTTTTGGTGTATTACTTATCTTATCTAATTCATCAAAGTATATAACCGGGTTCATGGTTTTGCTCTGTATCAAAATATCAACTATTTTACCCCATGAACTACCCTCATATGTATATGAATGTCCTTCTAAGAAACTACTATCAGTAGCACCACCTAAAGCTAAAAATGCAAATGGTCTATTTAATATTTTACTAATACCTTCTTTTACTAAGGTTGTTTTACCTGTTCCTGGCGGCCCTCCTATAGCAATAGCAGTTCCAATAGATTTCGGATTACTGATCCATTGACCTACCAATTGTAAAATTTGCATTTTCGCATCGTTCATACCATAAACGGCTTCGTCCAATATATGTTTTGCTTCTTCCATAAAATTATTATATTCAGCTTGTGTGTTATCAATTGAAACGGGTAAAGAACTATATTTATTAAAAGGTATAGTCATAAATGTATCAACCCATTGTTTTATCTTATAATACTCTCCTGAACCTGGGTCCATCCATCTCAATGAATTAATTTTTTTCATAGCATTTACCTTATAAACAACTGGTATTTCAGATTCAATTAATTGAATTCTATATGGTTTTTCTACGATTGAAAATTCATTCATTTTTTTCAAATCTTTAATTAATTTAATTTGATTTTCAATAGGCATATCTTTGAAATATTTAAAGTCATTCACGGTATCTTTACCTCTCAATGCTTTCTTAAAATTTTTTAGATTTTTAGATTTTTCTTTTGCTTCTTTTTCCTTTTTTTCACGATCAACTTTTTTTTCATATACTTTACTTAATTGGTTGAATTTTTTCATCATAGCTTCGCTTCCCTTTGTTTTTTTCAATTTCATTAATTCTTCCAATTCTTTTAATGCTTCGCCGTGTTCTACTGATTCTATCATTTTAATATACTTCGGTAAAACATAATGTATATCTTCATATTCTTTATTGTTTAATTTTATATTATATGTTTTACTTTTTTTAGTCATGGTTTTCTTTTTTCTAAGACTTCTACTACCCGGTTTATTTACTTTAATTATTTCACCTTTATAATATTTATCCCAATCTTTCAATTTAACTTTAACTCTATCTCCTTTTTTAAAATCGGATGTTTCTTTTTCAGCCTTTTTTTCTTCTTTTTTATGAAGTTCATATTCTTTTTTTGACATTTTAATATTCTTTTCACATTCCTTTTCCTCTTCATCATCTTCTGATTCCACTTCATCTTCTGATTCTTCTTCTTCATAATATTCATCATCATAGTATTCTTCGTCATATTCACCTTGTCCAGAAGGATTTGTAAATATTATATTAAATTTCATACCTCCACCTTTTAACATTTCTTTCATATCTTCTTCGTCGTCAAATAAATCTTCATCATCATGATATCTTAGTTCTTCATCTAGTTCTTCATCAAAGTTAGAATCTTCTTCAGGAACATAATCTAGATCTTCGGAATATTCCTCCTCTTCCTCTTCCTCTTCACTTGTTACTTCTTTCTTTTTTATTTTTTTCTTTTTTTTTCCTTTTTTCTTTTTTTGTCCTTTTTTATTTTTCGTATTTTCTTCATTACATTCTTCACAAGCAGAATTATTTTTCAATTTTTCCCAAACTTCCATCTTTTTGACTTTTTCATTTTGATGTTTGGAAGGAAACATGGATGCTAATAATTTATTAAATTCTATCTCACCAATTTTGCCAACTTCTTCCATATCACTATCAAAGTCAGGTTCAGAATCACTTTGTATTTGTTTTTTTTTCTTTACCTTTTTATTTCTCTTTTTAGGCGATATATTATTATCCATATCTTTATTCGACATATTTGTTATATATTACAGAAAATATTTTAAATCGATTTTTAAAATTTATAAAAAATATATATTTTGAAAACCATTTAAAAAACGTAACAAAATTAAATAATACTAAAATCGATTTAAAATAATCTAAATATTCTATTATAATATAGATGAAATTAACTAATGGAAAAACGGATAAAGCATTAAAAGCTTCTAGAATTATAGGATTACAATTTAGTGTATTATCTCCTGAAGAAATTAGAAATGGATCTGTTGCGGAAATTACATCTCGAGACACGTATATAAATAATAAACCTGTTATCGGTGGTTTATTTGATCCTAGAATGGGTGTATTAGAACCTGGGTTGATATGTCCAACAGATGGATTGGATTATATGAATACTCCTGGATATTTCGGACACATTGAATTAGCAAGACCTGTATTTTATATTCAATATCTTGAAACAATCAAAAAAATATTAAGATGTATCTGTATTAAATGTAGTAAATTAAAGATTGATAAAGAAAAGCATAAACATGTTTTAAAAATGAGTCCAAAAAAACGTTGGGATTATGTTTTTAAATTAGCTCAAAAAGTAAAAAGATGTGGCGAAGATCATCAACACGGTTGTGGAACAAAAGCACCAAAAAAAATCTATAAACAAGACTTAGCTAGTATATATGCTGAATGGGAAAATAATGATAATATAGCAGATGCTGACGGAGCTATTAAAGAAAAACCAACAATTAGATTAACCCCCGAATTTGTTATTAAAATTTTTAGAAGAATTTCAGACGAAGATGTAACGTTTATGGGTTTTAGTCCTATTTGGTCTAGACCGGAATGGTTTGTATGTCAAGTATTAGCTGTCCCTCCTCCAGCAGTTAGACCATCAGTAAAACATGATTCACAACAAAGAAGTGAGGATGATATATCTCATATTATTGTTAATATTATTAAAGCAAATACAACATTAGTCGATAAAATTGCAAAAAATGCTCCAGCAAAGGTAATTGAAGATTGGACAACCGTTTTACAATATTATATTGCAACTATGGTTGATAATAAAATTCCGGGTGTAGCCAGCGTAGCACAACGTTCAGGCAGAGCATTAAAATCTATTAAAGAAAGATTAATTGGAAAACAAGGTAGAGTTAGAGGAAATCTTATGGGAAAAAGAGTAGATTATAGTGCTAGATCTGTTATTGGTCCTGATAGCACGTTAAAAATTTCTGAATTAGGAGTTCCTGTAAAAATTGCAAAAAACATTACCTTTCCAGCAAAAGTAAATAAGCGCAATATGAAATTTCTATACTCTTTAATGTTAAATGGTCCAGATAAATGGCCGGGTGCTAACATTATTGAAAAGAAAAATGGAGAAAGCATATCATTAAGATATCGTGACAGAAAATCTATAAAATTAAACATTGGTGATACTATTCATAGACACATGCTAGATGGAGACCCTGTTTTATTCAATAGGCAACCTACTCTACATAGAATGTCTATGATGTGTCATAGAGCAAGAATTATGCACGAAGGTTCTACTTTTAGATTAAATGTAGCTGTTACAAAGCCCTACAACGCCGACTTCGATGGTGATGAAATGAATTTACATGGTCCCCAAGATGAAGAATCTCAGGCAGAGCTCATTCACCTGGCTGCTGTTCCTAAACAAATTATTAGTCCAGCTAACAATTCTTCAATTATTGGGATTTTTCAAGATTCATTATTAGGAACATATAGATTTACCAGACCCGATATTGATTTCTCACATAGAGAAGCTATGAATTTGTTAATGTATTATGATAATCCTAAGACCAAAATATTTGAAAAAAATAAAAAAAAGAGAATTACTAATTTTGATATATTAAGTCAAATATTACCACCTTTATCATTAAAGTTTAAAAACGGTCAATTTAAAGATTCTGAAAATAAGAAGAAATCAAATAATATAATTGAAGTCAATAATGGTAAATATTTGAGAGGACAAATTGACAAAAAAACATTAGCATCAGGTTCTAAGGGTATTATTCAACGTATTTTCAATGATTATAATTATAATAAATCAGAAAAGTTTATTGATGATTTACAAGCTATTGTTACTGAATACATGAAATTAAGTTCATATAGTGTAGGTGTTAGTGATTTAATTGCTAATAATGAAACTAATCGTAGTATCGTTGATAAAGTAAATACAAAGAAAAAAGATGTTAATAATTTAATAGATCAACTACATTTATCGGTTTTTGAAAATAATAGTGGTAAAACAAATAATGTAGAATTTGAAACTCAAACTCAAGCATTATTAAATGCTGCTGCATCTGAAGCAGGTGGAATTGGTAAAAATCAACTTTCTGAAGATAATAGATTTTTAAAAATGGTAAAGGCAGGTAGTAAAGGTTCTGTTATTAACATCGCACAAATGATCTCTTGTCTAGGACAACAAAATGTTGATGGTAAAAGAATACCATATGGTTTTGATGATAGAACATTGCCTCATTATACAAAATTTGATGATTCTGCCGAAGCTAGAGGATTTGTTGAAAGCTCGTTTATACATGGTTTGACACCAGAAGAAGTTTATTTTCATGCTATGGGTGGTAGAACAGGTTTAATTGATACGGCTGTTAAAACTAGTCAAACAGGTTATATTCAAAGAAGATTGATTAAAGGTTGTGAAGACTTAAAAGTATGTTATGATATGACTATTCGTAATAATAAAAATAAAATTATTCAGTTTTCATATGGTGATGATAATATAGTTACTACAAAAGTAGAAAATCAATCTATTCCACTAGTAAATATGTCACTGGAAGATATTTATGCTCATTGGCAAATGCCTGATACTAGTAAAGTAGCTTCATTAAATTATACAAAAAAAACATTAAGTTTAATGAAAAAACAAAAAAAGAAATTAACAGCTAAAACAAAAGAAATTTTAAATTATATAATTGAAAAGCGTGATGATTTAGCTAAGAATGTATTCAAATTTCAAGATAATACTATTGTTCATATACCAGTTCATTTTGAAAGAAATATTTTGAACATCAAAAACAATTTGAGAATTAAAGGAAATTTCTTTGTAGATATTACACCTTTTGATTTATATCAACATGTAGAAGATGCATTTAAATCATTAGAACAAAATCCATTAACAAAACCTACAGAATTATTTAAAATTTTATGGTATTATTACTTATCTCCTAAAAATTTATTAGTGATTCATAGATTTAACGAAAAAGCTGTAAAACTATTATTAGAAACACTTATATATAATTATAAAAGAGCTATTATATCACCAGGTGAAATGGTTGGAATGGTTGCTGCTCAAAGTATTGGTGAGCCTACTACACAAATGACATTGAATACTTTTCATTTTGCTGGTGTAGCTAGTAAAAGTAACGTAACTAGGGGGGTTCCTAGAATTGAAGAAATTTTATCTTTATCGGAAAATCCAAAAAAACCTTCTATTTGTATTCGATTAAAAGACGATGAAGAAACAAAACAAGAACGTGCTCAAGAATTGAAATATATGTTAGAATATACAAGTTTGAAAGATGTAACAAATTCTGTAAGTATTTGTTTTGACCCAAATATTCATGATACTTTAATTGAAGAAGATAAAGAATTAATGGAAAGATATTTAACTTTTGAAAATTTAATGAATGATTGTGGGTTAGAATCAACTCAAGATGATGCAGTTCAATCTAAATGGATTATTAGAATCAAATTATCTAGAGAAGAAATGTTAGATAGAAATATTACAATGGATGAAATACATTTCGCTATTAAAAATAGTTTAAAACAAAACGCATCATGTATATTTAATGATTTTAATTCAGAAAATTTAATTTTCCGTATTAGATTCCATGAAACAACATTGGCACATAATAAAAAAGCACCATTAGATCAAACAGATGAAATATATAAATTGAAAAATATACAAGAAAATATTTTAAACAATATTGTTTTGAGAGGAGTAAAAAAAATACCAAAGATTATTCTTAGAAAAGTGCCAAATGTGTTGAAAAAATCAAATGGTAATTATAATACTAATGATATATGGGTTCTTGATACTGTAGGAACTAATTTGAAAGATGTGTTAGCTTTAGATTGTATTGATCCTTATAAAACTTTTAGTAATGATATACAAGAAGTTTATAGAACTTTAGGTATTGAAGCGGCAAGACAATGTATTTATAATGAAATTGAAGAAGCTTTTGAAGCCAATGGTAATTATATCAATTTTCACCATTTAGCTATATTATGCGACCGTATATGCGCTACAAAAAAAATGGTTAGTATATTTAGACACGGTATAAATAATGATGATATTGGTCCTATTGCAAAAGCTAGTTTTGAGGAAACACCAGAAATGTTTTTGAAAGCAGCAAAACATGCCGAATTAGATTTAATGACAGGTGTTTCGGCAAATGTCATGTGTGGTCAAGAAGGTTATTTTGGAACAGGAGCTTTTCAAGTTTTAGTAAATCTACCCGAAATGAAAAAACTAGGAGAAAAATATAAAGAGAAAGAAGAAAACATTGAAGATTTATTGGATTTGGAAAACAATAATGATGTTTGTTCTACCCAAAATTTAACCATTGATAATGAAGTAAAAGATATAGGCGATGAAAATACAGGTAAATTAGACGACGATTATGACTTAGACTTTTAAATTATAAATAATAAAATTTTTTATTTTATTTTATTAATGACAGACTTTATTAATATAATAAAATTTATTTCTGAAAAATACAATACTATAATACCCACATCCTTTTTAGTATTTTTTACGAAATATTGTTTAGGTTCAACAACATTAACAGATAATTATATATTTAAATTTTACATAAATAACAATGCTTTGTTTGATGAAAACGAACAAAACACCATGACAAAAATATACATAAAAAGTAAAAATTTGAAAAATATATTAAAAAAATATATATATCTAAAAAAAGCTAAAAAATATAATAAAAGCGACGTTCAACATGATTTATATTTTACACCATTGGAAAAATATCCAAGAAAACAATTAATCGAGATTATAGAAAATAAAACAATTTATACTTTCAGGATAAGTAATTTAATAAACATGTGGATGGATGCATTGTCAAAACAAGAAAATTTGTTTGCTAAACCGATTAAATTAAAAAATCCTTATACTAATTTACCCTTTTCAAAACACAATTTATACAATATTTTTTTTTCTATAAAATATTCAGGATTTTACATACCGGATCTTATTCATTACTTTTTTACTTCTAATTTTGATTTAGATCGTTTTGTTTTTAATCATTATCCTATTGTAAAAGAATACATTATAAAAAATTATATCACTCAAAGTTCTACGTATGAATTATACGAATCTATACATAATATGCTTCATAAATATAAAAACGATTTAGACGGTGTTTATTTACCTGATTACGTAACATATGGAAGAAAAAAAAAAGTTATAAAAGATTTTATAAAGTTCCTACCTAGTTATTTAATAAGCGAATATAGTTGTAATCCGTTGAAAAAAAGGATTATGAATGATAAAATAAAAACCGACTTAAAAAAATTTATTAATGATAACGAAATATATTATTTAAGAAGAGAACCCGTTTTAAATTTAGATTCGCTTCCACCACCACCACCTTTTGATGCACCTGAGCCTCCAATAATAGAAATACAAAATACAACTAGTAATAACACAACCTCTTTATTAACTGTAACTGGAAATAGTATTTCAAGATTACAAATATTAACCGAAGCACAAGCTTTTAATCCTTTATCAGAATTGCCTAGAACTCCTACACAACAAACAAGGAATATTCGCCCTTATAGTTTAAACCTATTTAATTCAAGATAAATAAATCATTTATACAATTGATTTATTTATGTAATTGATTATTTTTTTTTTGTTTTATTTTTTGTTGATTTTTTCAATTTTTTTGTTTTTGAAGTTTTATACATTGTTTTTAGAATATCCAAATATATTTTTGGTGTTATTTTATCAAATACTTTCTTATCTAATTTTGTTATTGATTCTATATCTATGGTTTTTTCTCGTTTAATAAATTCTATTATTTTTCTTATGTATTTCACTATTCCTTCTGTAAAAAAAGTACCTAAAGTTTGACTTTCTTTTTCAGATTTAATTGGTTCCCATACGCCTTTTTTTATATGATGAGTTTCATAAAATTCTATCAATCGATTCCATATAGTATTATTGTAATTTTTGTTTATATATACTATAATTTCTTTACCTTTACTTGGTCTTAATTCTTTGCATTTTCTAATTAAATCACCGTCAATATCATCATGTTTTAAATTGTTCTTAATAAACCATTTTATCAATATAAAATAACTTTTATATCTATTTTCTTGTTGTCTTTGAGAATTATCTTTCTTTTTAGATTTTTTTGGAGGTTTTTCTTTTGGTGGAGTTGGTGTTTTTGCTTTTGGTGGAGTTGGTGTCTTTGCTTTTGGTGGAGTTGGTGTCTTTGCTTTTGGTGGAGTTGGTGTCTTTGCTTTTGGTGGAGTTGGTGTTTTTGCTTTTGGTGGAGTTGATGTTTTTGCTTTTGGTAATTTAATTTTGCGTTTTAGTTTTTTATTTTTATATTTATGTTTTTCCAGTTCTTCTTTTTTATAGGTTGTAGAAACAACTATGTCAGCATTTTGTTCATCATATAAATTATTTTTTAATAAATTATTATTAACATTGTTTATATCAATATCACTATCTAGTAAATTTTCCAATAATTCTTCTAACAATATTATTTCTTTTTTACCTATATCATATTTTATAGGATTGAATGATAAGAATGTATTATTTGTAAATATATAATTTCTAATATAGGAGTATCGTATTAATTCATCTGCTAACTTTTTATAATACAAATTTTCATTCTCTTTATTATTGATCAAATTATTTTTAGGTATTAAAATAGAACATAAATTATCATTGCTTTCTGAAAAAGAACAATTTTGATTTTTATTACAAGTTTCAGAGTCCATACCTAAACACATAAATATCTCATCTAAGTTAAGATTTTTATATTTTACAAATTTAACATAATCATTTTTTTGTAATATTTCTTTAATAAAGGCTATTGTTTTTTCCATTTTACTAACATAATTATATAAATTACCCTCATCATCAAAACTATATTTTTTCATTATAATTTCTAGTAGATTTTTTTTGATTTTTTGATTTTTATTATCATTTATAATTATTCTAAATGTATTACGAAACATGATGT
>Ga0181406_1000571_pt1 | contig 14021 bp, 14 predicted proteins | sample 29SPOviralmetaG_FD_130135 | JGI IMG/M metagenome (GOLD analysis project Ga0181406, IMG submission 130135) | Marine viral communities from the oligotrophic San Pedro Time Series (SPOT) site, San Pedro Channel, CA, USA - 29 SPOT_SRF_2011-12-20 | ecosystem: Environmental > Aquatic > Marine > Strait... | reverse complement strand
TTTTACCTTTATATTCAGCTAGCTGTTTTGGAAATCCCATTCTTGATGAATCTCCAGCAGCTAAAATGATTGCAGAATTCATTTAAATCACTTGCGAAAAAAGTGAGCTTCCAAAACCTGAAAGAACAACAAGTAGGAATGCTTCAATATTTCTTAGTAAATACGTCTGTTTAAGGCCAGAGCCAAGACAGACTAAGGCGAAAATAGCTGTGCTAATAATTAAAAATATTTGTAGGGGAATTGAATTTGTGAAAAAGATAATTCCATTTAAAAATACAGGTAAGTATGAAAACCCATAAATAATTCCAACCTGCTTTATGTCTGTTTCTTTTCTAAAAAATCTTGTAAGCAGTAAATAAACTATTCCAACTCCGATAAAGCCAGACGTGAAGCTTGATATTAGGTAGCTTGTCAAAAGACTAAATATCTGTTGCGAATTAAATATATTTTCAAATTCAGTGATTAAATAATTAAGCTCATTAATTGTTTCAATTGGAAGGGTTCCAACAATTAAACTAAGGTTTTCCTCAAGATAAGATAAAGAATTTCTTAGGAAGCTCATTACAGCAATACCGCTTAATAAAAATCCTAAAATATATATTGTGATTGCAATCTTAAAGTTAGAAAGCTCTGAGGCTAATTCATTATAAATATTCTTATCTAACCTTAGAATTTTTAAAATTACTTTTCTATTTATTCTCATATACTTGTCTTTTTCTTAGAATCTAATGTATGACTATAACAAAAATAGCAGCTTACTTGATAAGTATATCGATGCTATCTGTAATATTTTGGGCTCAAACTCAAGTATCTTTATTTGACTCAATAATACCAAGCTTACCTTGGGGGATTGTCTCGCTTGTTGATTTATATGCAGGTTTTATCTTTATAGGAATATGGATTGTTTTTAAAGAGAATATTTTTAATTCAATAGTTTGGATATTTTTTCTAGCAATTTTGGGTAATTTAACAACTGCTATTTATATAATTTACAGCTTAAAAGATTCAAATGGTGATATTAACAAGTTCTTTATGGGTAAAAATATTTAATCTTTTCTTAAGTTATCGAGCAAAATTAAGGATACATCTCTAACCCTAACGTTTTCACCCTGCCCAAGCTCTTTCATTCCATCATCCATCATTATGTAACAAAATGGACATGCAACAGCAACTTCATTGGCACCTGTTTCAATTGCTTCTTCAACTCTTTCAATATTTACTTTTTTTCCAGTCGCTTCTTCCATCCACATTCGCCCACCACCGGCACCGCAACAAAAACTGTTTGTTCCTTGTCTTTTCATTTCTCTAATTTCAATACCACCTATTGACCCTACTATTTCTCTTGGTGCTGTGTAGATATCATTATGCCTTCCAAGATAACAAGAGTCATGATAGGTAATCACATGTGGTTCTTCACTCGTGCCTACTTCAATTTTTCCAGACTGAACAAGTTCAGTTAAAAGTTGACTGTGATGAATAACTTCAAAATTTCCTCCCAATTGAGGATACTCATTTCCAATTGTATTAAAACAATGCGGGCATTGGGTTATGACTTTTTTAACATCCAAATTGTTCATGGTTTCAATATTTTGAATGGCTAGTTGTTGAAAGACAAATTCATTTCCTGTTCTTCTTGCTGAATCACCTGTGCAAACCTCTTTAGTTCCAAGAACAGCGTAAGACACGTTTGCTCGTTTAAGCAAAGTTGCAACTGCTTTGGTGACTGGTACATTTCTATCATCAAAAGCACCTGCACAACCGATCCAGTACAAATATTCAACTTGCTCTTTATTGCTCTCTTCTAAAAGAGGTACTTCGAATTCTAAATCTTCTGACCACTTCATTCTGTCTTCTTGAGAAGCACCCCAAGGGTTTGAAGAGTTTTCCATTGCTACATAGGCTTTACCTAGTTCTGACGGAAAATCTGATGCCATAAGCGCTAAGTATCTTCTCATGTCTAATATTTTGTCTAAAATCTCAATATTTACAGGACAAATTTCATCACAAGCTTTACAAGATGTACACGCCCAAAGCTCTTCTGGAGTAATACGATCAAATACACTTGATGACTTTACTTTTAAATCTATAGGTGTTGAAACCGTTGCTGGAACAGCTGGATTTCCACTTTCAGACATTACTTGCCCAACTTTTAAAATTATTTCTCGAGGATCTAAAGGCTTACCTGTAAGATTTGCCGGACAAACAGAGGTACATCTTCCACAAACAGTACAAGCATCGAGATCAAGAAGTTGTTTCCATGTAAAGTTTTCAATTAACTCAGCACCAACTGTCTCAATATCTTCCGCCTCCATCAAGTTTCCAATGTCTCTCATTGCCCCTTTTGGTCTATCTTTGGGACTTAAAAACATATTTGATGGGGAAGTAACAATATGTCTTAATTTTGATTGTGGTAAAACAAGTAAAAATAGAAAAAAGCTCACTGTATGCAGTATCCATGAAATCCTATGGAATAAAATCCCATTATCAAATGGAAGTAAGGTTGCTATGAAGTAACCAACAAAACTCCATTTTTCATAGTTTGGAAAGCCTTCTACAAGAATTCTCCCAGCTTCTGTTGTGAGACCTGAAATGCCCATGAAAGCCAAGAGTGATAATGTAAGATAGTCATCCATCTTAGTTTTAGTTTTGATCCTATCTTCCGTTCCAAATATTCGTCTGTAAAATGCCCATCCAAGACCACCTAGATAAAGAAGAGATGCAAGTTCAAGAGAAAAAGAATAAACAATGTACGTTGTACCTTGTAGAAATTTTAATGATGGGGGCATCAAGTGGTGGATTTCAAGGGTTATAGTCCCTGCAAATAAGCCCAAGAATCCAAGGTAGATCATCGAATGCATTATTCCAGCAGCTTTGAATCTAAGAGTTGTCCTCATTAATATTCCATCAAAGAAACTCAAGATTCTTTTCGATAATTTAACTTTCCTTTTTTCCTCTGTGCCTCTTGACCAGTTTTTAGCTCGTAAGGAAAATAAGTAACCACATATAAATACTGAGGCGGCACTGAGAATATAAAATATGTATTGAATTGATTTAGGTATATTTTCAAATACCCTTCTTCCCCCAATAATTTCACCTTCTGGAAAGATATAACTTGCTATCCATAAAAATATTACTGACAATGCAGCACCAGCAGAAAATAACAATACGTAATCATTAATTTGTTTTGTTGGTTTTTGCTTGTTCATTTTTCCATTTCTTGAGATATTTCTATTGATCTCTTTACTGCAGATTCAATAGCTTCATGAATAATTTTACCAAATGAATTATTGTCAAGCGAATCTATACCTGCTTCTGTAGTACCTTTTGGAGATTTAATATTTTCTACTATTTCATTGAAGCTATTTTCGCCAGTTAATTGAGATAATGAGGATACTAATTCATTTACTATCTTTTTAGCATCACTTTCATCCATCCCAAGATTTACCGCTGAGTCAACAATTTTTGCTGAAAGTTCAAAGTACCATGCAGGACCACTCCCATATATTGCAGTAATAATATGAAAAAGGCCTTCATCATATTCCTGAGTAGATCCTAAAGTATTTAGTGTTTCGACAAAATTAAGATAATCTTCTTTGTAGTTTCTTGTAAATGGTATAAATCCTGAATTTTTACTTATTGCAAGATTTGGCATTAACCTAATAATCTTATTTTCAAAATGTGATTCAAGTGTTTGTATAGACACTCCGGCGAGAGAAGAACAAATTAATACGTTTGAATTTATTTTTGTTTTGTTATTAGAAACAAAGTCAATTAAATCGTTAGGTTTTATACACAACAAAACTATTCCATCATCAATATTGTCAATATTGGAATAAACATTTTCCCAACCGTTTTTTGATAATGAATCTCTTACTTCTTTATTGTTTTCGTAAAGATTTAAATTTATATCTGACTTAATTATTTCAAAACCATTTAGAAAAGATCTTCCGAGATTTCCAAGTCCAACAATATGAAGATTAAACTGTTTCATCTAATAATAATATCAAGGGTAAGTGTTATCTTAAATCACTGAACATAGAGATTTTTTTCAAATAGTTTGCATAAATCTATAACTTTATTATATTTATATTAAATCTAAGTAAAATTACTTAGATTATATAAATAAATTAGGTAAGATTGAAAGGAATTGAATGAGTTCTACATTAACCGCCTCAACAGTTAAGCCTGGTGTTAGGCGTTCCAAAAAATATACTTCAGGAAGAGTATGTGATTTTGAGACATGTGAAACAGTTATAAGTATGTATAACAAAAAAAAATATTGCTTTTTGCACGCTCCGATCTCCTACCCAAGAGTAAGGGGTCATCTTCCAAGAGAACAAGAACCACAAATATAACTTAGAAAGGATTAGTAACAATGGGTAAGGCCGTAGGAATTGACTTAGGAACTACAAATAGCGTAGTTGCAGTACTAGAAGGTGGGGAACCAACTGTAATTGCAAATGCAGAAGGAAATAGAACAACTCCTTCAATTGTTGCATTTAAAGCTGATGACGTTCTTGTTGGAGAACTAGCAAAAAGACAAGCAATAACAAATCCCGACAACACGGTTAGATCCATTAAAAGAGACATCGGTACTAATTGGAAAGAAAATTTTGAAGGGAAAGATTACACCCCACAAGAAATCTCAGCTCGGATATTACAAAAATTAAAGAGAGATGCTGAAGCCTATTTAGGTGATGATGTAACAGAAGCTGTTATCACTGTTCCTGCATATTTTAATGATGCAGAAAGACAAGCAACAAAAGAGGCTGGACAAATTGCTGGTTTAGAAGTTTTAAGAATTATTAATGAGCCAACAGCTGCCTCTTTGGCATATGGTTTAGAAAATAATGAGGATCAAAAAATTCTTGTATTTGATCTTGGTGGAGGTACGTTTGATGTCTCAATACTAGAAATTTCTGAAGGCGTATTCGAAGTTAAATCAACTTCAGGAGATTCAAAATTAGGTGGAGATGATTGGGACCAACGAATCATGGATTGGTTAATTGAAAAATTTAAATCATCAACAGGTATTGATTTATCAACAGACAAAATGGCAATCCAAAGAGTTCAAGAAGGTGCTGAAAAAGCTAAAATTGAGCTTTCTTCAACAAGCGAAACTGAAATTAACTTACCATTCATAACAGCTAATGATGCAGGTCCTCAACATTTGCTTGAAAAGCTTAACCGATCTGAATTTGAAAAAATTACAGCTGATTTAGTTGATAGGACCAGAGAACCTGTTGAAAGTGCCTTAAAAGATGCTGGAATGAAATATTCTGATATTGACCATATTATCTTAGTTGGTGGATCAACTCGTATGCCATCAGTGCAAGAATTAGTAAAGTCTTTAACAGGTAAAGATCCTCACAAAGGTGTCAATCCCGATGAGGTTGTTGCTTCAGGAGCGGCTATTCAAGCAGGTGTACTAAAAGGTGATGTCAAAGATGTACTTTTATTAGACGTCACTCCTCTTACATTGGGTGTTGAGACTAAGGGTGGAATTATGACAAAAATGATTGAAAGAAATACAACCATCCCAACAAAAAGATCTGAGGTATTTAGTACTGCAGAAAATAATCAAACCCAAGTAGAAATTCATATTCTTCAAGGAGAAAGAGAAGTCGCATCTGGGAACAAATCGCTTGGTAGATTTACACTAACTGATATTCCAGCTGCAATGGCAGGTACACCTCAAATAGAGGTTACTTTTGATATTGATGCAAACGGAATAGTAAATGTAAATGCTAAAGATCTTGGTACAGGCAAGGAACAAGCTATAACCATCACTGGTGGTACTGCATTAGAAGATGATGAAATTGACAGAATGATAAAAGATGCTGAGCAGCATGCAAACGAAGATGCTAAAAGGAAAGAACTTGTTGAAACAAGAAACATGGCAGAAGGTATGGTTACTTCAACAGAAAAAATGCTTGAAGAAAATAAAGATAAAGCAACTGATGAAGAAGCTGGAAATATAACTGAAGCAAGTGATAAATTAAAAAAGCTTCTTGAGAATGAAGATATCCCGATAAATGATCTCAAGTTAGCAATAGAAGATCTAACTAAAGCAAGTCAATCATTTGCGGAAAAACTTTACGCAGACGCACAAAATGACACACCAAACCCATCTTCAGATGAGTCAGACGATGTGGTCGAAGGTGAAGTTATAGAGGATGAGTAAAGAACAAACTTCTGAAGAAGAATTAGACAATGATTCTTCAGAAAAAATAATTGAGAATGAAAAAATAGACGAAGAAGATAAAATTCCTCTTTCTGAACATGAAAAAATAAAAGATGAATATCTGAGACTCGCTGCAGATTTTGAAAATTATAAAAAAAGGTCTGAAAAAGAAAAAGAAAGTATTGGAACTGCTTCAATGGCCTATTTTGTTGAATCTCTTTTCCCTCTAGTTGATAACTTTGAAATGGCTTTATCGCAAGATGAAGTAAGTAAAGAAATTGAAACATTTAGTGGTCTACTTACATCTGTATTAGAAAGTTTACAAGTTCAAGAAGTTGGATCAGTTGGAGATGATTTTGATCCAAAAATTCACGAAGCAGTAGAACATGCTGGCGAGGGTGACACTCAAAAAGTTCAAGCTGTATTAAGAAAAGGATATCTATTTCAAGGTAATTTAATTCGCCCTGCAATGGTAAAAGTTATAAGTGAGTAGAGACTGGCTGGATAAAAATTTTTACGCGACCCTAGGGGTTCCACAAAATGCAAGTATAGAAGAAATTAAAAAGGCATATAAAAAACTTGCCCGTGAAAATCATCCCGATTTAAATCCAGGAGATATAGAAGCTGAAAAAAGATTTAAAGAAGTTTCAGAAGCTCATTCAGTGATTGGAGATGAAAGAAAAAAACAAGAATATGATCAAATTAGAGCTATGGGTGCGTCTGGATTTGGTGGCTTTTCAAGCCAGGGTTTTACTGTCGATGATTTCGGAGACATATTTGAAAACTTAGGAGATATTTTTGGATTTGGTGGGAGAAGAAAAGGACAAACCTACCAAACAAATATAAATATTTCATTTTTAGAAGCTGCTTCTGGGATTGAGGTTGTCCTCCCGCTAGAGGAATCTATCAAAGTTAAAGTACCAGCTGGAGTAGACAACGGTAGTGTAATAAGACTTAGAGGTAGAGGTGGTCCTGGTGCTGCAGGTGCACCTGATGGAGATTTATTAGTACAAGTTTCTGTTGAGCCACATAAATTTTTTAAAAGAAGTAATATGGATTTAATTCTTGAAGTGCCTTTATTATTCACAGAGGCGGCTTTAGGAGCAAGCATAAAAATTCCAACACTTACAAAATCTGTTACTTTAAAAATTCCTTCAGGCACTCCCAGTGGAAAAACATTTAAAATTAGAGGAGAGGGAATTGCACCTCAAGGAAGAAGGTCTGGCGATCTTTATGTGAAAGTGTTCATCATGCCTCCAACAAATTTATCAAGATCAGCTAAAAAACATCTAGAAAAATTTCGAGACCAGTTTGAATCAGGAGACTCACCAAGAAAGTATCTAGATGAGTAACGAAGAATCAAATGCAATTTATTTTATTTCAGTAGCCTCATCTTTATCTGGAATTCATCAGCAAACTATTAGAACATACGAAAATAAAGGTCTTATTAAACCATATAGAACTGGTGGAGGGACTAGACGTTACTCTCAAAATGATATTGATAAACTTATACAAATTCAAGATTTATCACAGAGAGGTATAAATCTAGATGGAATAAAAATTATTTATGAAATGAAAGACACAATAGATAATCTCAAAAAAAAAGTACTGTCACTTGAAAATGAGATATCCAACGAGAGAGTAGAGTCTAAAAATAAAGAAAAAGAAATTCACCAAAGTTATAAAAATGAGATAGTTAAAAAGTCAGATAAATCGATTAGAAAGTAACTAACAACATTAGATACTGTGTTTTTGAATAAAAGATTCTATTTTATTCTCTAAAATAGGAAGAGTAATTCCCCCATCGCACAAAACTTCATCATGAAAATATCTAATATCAAACTTGTCACCTAATTGATTTTCAGCTTTGCTTCGAAGCTCTTCAATTTTTAATTGGCCCATTTTGTAAGAACAAGCTTGACCTGGCCATGCAATGTACCTGTCAGTTTCAATGTTTGAATTAATCTCCTCTATTGGGGAATTTGCCCTAAAAAAGTTAATTGCTTTTTCACGTGACCACCCCATACCATGCATCCCAGTATCAAGAACTAAACGACATGCCCTCCATGCATCATTTCCAAGTCTTCCAAGTTGTTGTACATCATTCGAATAAAGGCCCATTTCATTAGCTAATTGTTCTGAATATAGTCCCCAACCTTCTACGAACGCTGTAGACGCTACATATTTTTGAAAATTTGGTACATCTTTTAATTCAACTGCAATAGTTCTATCAAGATGATGACCTGGAATAGCTTCATGAAAAGCTACTGATTCTGCCTCGAATATACTTTTGGACTCAGCTTTATAAGTATTAAGAAAATATGTTCCATCTCTTGATCCATCAGGAAGTGGTGGATAGTAATATGCTGGAGGTGCATGCTGTTCAGATGCTTCAGGTACCGGTAGTACCTTGCAAGGGGATTTTGGAAAAACAGTAAACCATTTTTCCAGAGGTTTATAAGCTCTTTCTATTGTGTCAATAGCAATCTGCAACATTTGTTCCTTACTTTTATATCTCATAGAAGGGTCAGTTTGCATTTTTGATATAACTTCTTCAGGTGTTGAAACTTTTTGAAAAACATTTTTTCCTATTTCAAAAAATTCTTTTTTTAATCTTTCAATTTCAGATAAGCCAATCTCGTGTACTTCTTTCACTGTAGTATTTTTATGCCCTGTATATTTTCTAAGTGCTCTTAAATAAAGATCTTCTCCTTCTTCAATCCACATAATGCCAGACTTTTCGTCAGATCGTCCTTTAGGAAGATGCTCTGTCTTTAACTGTTCAAGATAATCTACAACAGTTGGCCTAATTTTTGTTTTGATAATTTCGACTGCTTTCTCTTTCCAGTTGACAATTTCAGATTCAGATATCTCTTGTGAAAAATTAATTAATAATAGAGGATCTTTCTCTACAGCTGTTGCTAGATAGTTTTGTAATTGATCAATAGTTCTTAATAAGTTTCTCTCTGTAGCAACCCTGTTGCTATTGAGACCTTTTTTCTGAACTGCTGAAATTTGTGTAAATAATCGTTTATAAAGTTCTAATCTTTTTAAAAGCATATCTGCAGCTTCTAAATCAGGGACAAACATTTGTTGATTGTAATCAATCAGATACCCTGTAAATCCAGATACACCTGCGCCAAATTCCCAGCTTCTGTCTAAAAGGGAGTCTCTGTTTGAACTCAAAGCAAATTCAAGCATTCCATGTGTAACTTTTTCTCGGTTTGATAAGGAACTGATATCTATATTCCCCAATCTAGAAATGAAATTATCTACTAATTTAATTTCTTTTTCAAATGTTTCATCGGTAAGCTCTTCTACTTGATCAAAATATTCTTTGTATCCTCTCATAATTGCTGATGTTGGAGATGAGGATAAAGAGTTTAGAAAAAAATCTTCTGATAAGACTTTTAGATTTTCATTCATTTTTTACTTTCCTTAATTTCTTCCAATTCTTTCTCGATATTATCCAATTTTTTAATGATATCGTCAAGTGTAGTTTCTTTATCTCCAAAGTTGGATAGGAAATAAGTAGATACAGCGGCAGTAATAGTTGCTATAAAACCAATACCCAAAATCATGAGTGAGCTTGCAACAATTCTTCCAAGCGCAGTATATGGAGTTATATCTCCATATCCAACAGTAGTGATTGTAACTAGGGCCCACCAAATCCCATCAGTGAATGTTTTAACTCCTGGTTCGGCAATATAAAAAAGAAATCCAAAAAATATTATTAAAAATACAGTGGCATACACAATGAATCTAAGTCCTCGACTATTGAATATTGTTTTTATAGCTGTCCCAAACTTAGCGAGAACTGCGGCAAGCCTGAATAGTTGAAATAGTCTCAACAGTCTAGGTAGTCTAATGAATCTTAAGAATCTTGATGACTCAAGTCCACGTGGCACAAATGGTATTGATGCTAATACAATGAATAACTCAAGCTTGTGGTTTAAAATATATTCTTTTTTGCTTTCTGAAAGTATAAAAAGATGGACATATTCAAATAAGAAAATTATCCATATTCCCCAATTCACAAAGCTTGCTAATTCTTTTAATGGTGAATCTCTATATTCAATTATGATTACAGGAATTAAAGCAACTACAGCAATAAAAACTGGTATTTCATAAAACTTTTGAACTTTTAAATATGTAGGGCTTTGATTTTCCATATAGATATTATAAAACTAGCTTTACGAGAATAGAGTCAGTAATCTTAAAATAAGAAGATGAACAGGGTAACAAATTTTTTTCTTATTTCAATATTTATATTTGCTTTAATTAATTTTATTTCGAACGATATTTCTAAAGAAACGGAAAAAGAATATCAATCCAACAGTGATTTACCAACAAACACAACTATATATAAAGAAAATATTGAGCTTAAAATTTCTAAATTCATAGAAAAAAATAATATTAAAGAAGCTACCGAACAATTAATTGCAAAAGATAAAGAATATAGATCAAAATTCATTGTTGATTTAGAGAAAGATTTAATGCAATTAAATAAAGAGTTAGTATTTTTGATTAAACAAAATCAATATGCAGAATTTAGTAATAGGTTTGGAGGAATTAAAGGAATATATTTAAATGGTTATCACTTTAATAATAAAAATAAAATGGATCTCATAAATTCAGTTCTCGAGAATACAAATGTAAATACTCTTGTGATAGATGTAAAAACAGATAATGGTCACATACTATTTGAAACAGATAGTCAGCTTGCCATTGAAATGAACAATGTAAGGAGCAAATTTGACAAAAATTCAATTCAGAAATTAAAAAATGATAAAGATCTTTACCTTATTGGAAGGGTTGTTGTATTTCAAGATCCATTATTTGCAAACAAATATCCTGGAGAGGCTGTCTATGATACTGGCAAAAATACTATCTACTCTCAGGACGGTCAGTATTTTATTGATCCTACTAGTGAAAAAGCTCAAAATTATATTATTGATATTTCAAAAGAAGCTTGTGAACTAGGTTTTGATGAAATTCAATTTGACTACATAAGATACCCTGACTCAAATTACAAATACATGAAATTTCAAGATGAGAATACATATGAAAATCGGATAAAAAATATTAATTCATTTCTAGGCTTGGCAAAACTCGAAATTAATTCTGTGGGTTGTTTTCTTTCAGCAGATGTTTTTGGCTTTATCTTAACCAATAAATATGATGGTGGAATTGGTCAAAACTTAGAAACAATCATTCAAAACTTAGATTTTATTTCTCCGATGGTTTATCCATCTCATTACAATTCAGGTTCCTTTGGATTTCAGAATCCAAATAGAAATCCTTATGGGGTAATTTCAGCAGCCTTGCAAGACGCTCTTGACAGAGACGTTCAAGCATTTAAGTTAAGACCTTTCCTACAAGGTTTTTGGCATACAAACTTAGAAGTTAGAGAAAATATACGTGCTGCTGAAGATAAAGGTTTAGGGTGGTTAATTTGGAACGTATCTTCTTCGTATAATTTAGAGTATTTTAGTAAGATTGATTCATGACTTTAAAAAATAAATTTAAATCAGAACTTAAATCTCTACACACCGGGCTTATTGAAGTTAATGATTGGATGTATGACAATCCTGAAACTGGATTTGAAGAATTCGAAACTTCAAAGCACCTTGTAAATTATATAAAACAATATGACAAAAACATTTTGTATCCAACCTCTGAATTAGATACAGCATTTGAAATAACTTTTGGTACAGAAGGTCCTTTGATTGTTCTTTGTGTAGAGTATGATGCTCTTCCAGAAATTGGCCATGCATGTGGACACAATATAATTGCAACTTGTTCGATTGGTGCTGGATTAGGCTTGAGAAACCTAGTCGAAGAATTAGGAATCAGGGTAAAGTTACTGGGTACTCCAGCTGAAGAAGGTGGGGGTGGAAAAATTATATTGTTAGAAAGAGGTGCTTTTGAGGACGCAAAATGTTCTATGATGATTCATCCCGGTCCATATGATGTGGCAAACCCTACCTTTTCTACTATTCAACAATATAAAGTTGAATTTTTTGGTAAAGATGCTCATGCCGCAGGTGCTCCAGAAGAAGGTATTAATGCATTGGATGCTCAAATACAGTTGTTTGTTAATGCCTCTACTTTTAGACAGCAAATGTTGAGAACTGATCGTATGCATGGAGTGATTAAAGATGGTGGGTTTAAGCCAAATATTATTCCATCATATACCTCATCTGAATGGTATCTTCGATCATTAAATGAAGAAGGGTTAAACAAATTAGAACAAGACTTCTTAAACTTCGTAAATGCTGCAGCAATATCAACTAAATGCAGATCAGATGTTACCACTCCCGACTTTAGATATAAAGAAATTCTTAATAATCAAACAATGTATGAACTATTTATGAATAATTGCAGTGAAATTGGAAGAGATATGCCTCTCCAAGATCCGGGAAAATTAGGCTTAGGTTCAACGGATATGGGTAATATATCTTTTGCTATGCCTTCAATTCACCCAATGATATCAATTGAAGCAAATGGAGCTGTGAATCATCAACCAGAATTTGCAGCTGCAACGACAACAAAGAGTGGTCATAAGGCTATATTTGATGGAGCTTATGGAATGGGGGCTACAATTATTGACTTAGCTGAAAATAATCTTTGGGAAAAGCTTTAAAGAATCTGACTAAGGAATAATTTAGTTCTATCATTTTTGGGATTATCAAAAAATTCATTTGGAGTATTTTCTTCAACCATTAAGCCTTCGTCAAAAAGCATTACTCTGTCTGCAACTTCTTTTGCAAAACCCATCTCATGTGTAACGACAATCATTGTCATTCCTGATTCTGCAAGTTCTTTCATTGCATCAAGAACTTCCTTAATCATTTCTGGATCCAAGGCAGAAGTTGGCTCATCAAAGAGCATAATTTTAGGTTCCATAGCTAGAGCTCTTGCTATAGCAACTCTCTGCTGCTGACCACCAGACAATTGTCCTGGAAATTTTTGTGCTTGTTCAGGTATCCCTACTCTTTCTAATAATTCCATAGCTTTTTCTTCTGATTCACTTCGACTTTTTTTTCTTACCCATATTGGTGCAAGAGTAATATTTTGCATAACTGTTAAATGTGGAAACAAATTAAAACTTTGAAATACCATACCTACCTCAGACCTTATTGCTTCAATGTTTTTCAGGTCATTCGTAAGCTCAATACCATCAACAACTATTTCACCCTCTTGATGTTGTTCTAATCGATTTATGCACCTAATAAAGGTTGACTTTCCTGAACCAGAAGGTCCACATATAACTAATACTTCACCTTCCGCGACATCCATAGATATTCCTTTTAAAGCTTGAAAATCTCCAAACCATTTTTTTACATCTACAGTTTTGATAATGCTCATATGTTTATATTACCTTTCTCCTAAACCTAAACGCTTCTCAAATTTCATCGATCTCCTTGAAAATACAAATGTAAATATCCAAAAGAAAAACGACAAGAAAACTAGTTGCTCTAAATTTCTACCAATAAACACTACAGGTTGTGATTGTGCTGGGATAACTGAAGTTCCAATTCTTAAAATATCAAACAGTCCAATAATTGCAACCAAACTTGAATCTTTGAATGATGTAATAACACTTCCAACAAGGGTAGGAATTATGGTACGAAGCGCTTGTGGAACTATTACTAAAAATATTCGCTGAAATGGATTCATTCCGATTGCATTAGCTGCCTCATATTGACCCTTTGGTATTGATTGCAAACCACCTCTTATATATTCAGCAAAATAGGCCCCACTGAAAAATGCAGTTAAAATCAAAACTCTTATTATCAAATTAAATTCAACACCATCAGGAAGGAAAACCGTT
>Ga0181406_1000569_pt1 | contig 14050 bp, 18 predicted proteins | sample 29SPOviralmetaG_FD_130135 | JGI IMG/M metagenome (GOLD analysis project Ga0181406, IMG submission 130135) | Marine viral communities from the oligotrophic San Pedro Time Series (SPOT) site, San Pedro Channel, CA, USA - 29 SPOT_SRF_2011-12-20 | ecosystem: Environmental > Aquatic > Marine > Strait... | reverse complement strand
TAGAACAAATAGAAGAAGTTGAACGCTGTCAAAGTGGCTTTATGAACTTTGTTAAAAACCAGTGGCCAAGTTTTATAGGCGGGGCTCACCATAAAAAGATGGCTGACGCTTTTGACCGTATAGCCACAGGTAAAATAAAACGTCTAATAATCAATATGCCTCCGCGTCACACTAAAAGTGAGTTCGCGAGTCATTACTTTCCTGCGTATCTTGTGGGTCGTAACCCCTCACTGAAAATACTTCAGGCGACCCACACCGCAGACCTAGCTGTTAAGTTTGGTCGTAAGATTAGGGACTTAATGTTAACGGAAGACTATCAAAAAGTTTTCCCTGATGTATTAATTAACCCAGACTCAAAAGCAGCAGGTAAATGGGAAACCCAAGATAAAGCCAACCCTAAACTAAAAGGCGAGTATTATGCTGCTGGTGTTGGTGGTGCATTAGCGGGTAGGGGTGCGGACTTGTTTATTATTGACGACCCGCATTCTGAACAAGACGCCATGAACCCAAAGTCCATGGAAGATACTTATGATTGGTATACTAGTGGTCCGCGTCAAAGGTTACAGCCAGGAGGGGCTATTGTTATAGTTATGACCCGCTGGAATATTAACGACCTTACGGGTAAACTATTAAAAGATGCAGCCCGTGACCCTAAAGCTGACCAATGGGAAGTTATAGAACTACCAGCCATATTACCTAGCGGTAAACCCTTATGGCCAGAGTACTGGAAAATAGAAGAACTAGAAGGCGTAAAAGCTAGTTTACGTGGCGGTCCTAAATGGCACGCCCAATACATGCAGAATCCAACCAGTGAAGAAGGTGCACTAATCAGGCGGGAATGGTGGATGGAGTGGGATAAAGAAAAACCACCCGTGTGCGATTACCTTATTCAAAGTTACGATACTGCTTTTTTAAAAAGTTCATCAGCGGACTATTCAGCTATTACCACATGGGGAGTATTCTACCCAGAAGGCACCATAGGCGAAGAACTATACGACGGTACAGTAGCCCACATAATTTTACTAGATTGTATAAAAGGTAAATACTCATTCCCTGAACTAAAAGGCGTAGCCCTAGAACAATATCACGATTGGTCACCTGACGTAGTAATTATAGAGAATAAAGCTAGTGGTATACCGCTCACTCAAGAACTTAGGAACATAGGTATTCCCGTACAGAACTTTACTCCTAGTAAAGGAAATGATAAGATTGCTAGAGTAAACGCTAGTACCCCACTTTTTGAGTCGGGTATGGTATGGGCACCAGATACTAAATGGGCTAACGAAGTTATTGAGGAGTGTGCTGTTTTTCCCGCTGGGGATCACGACGACTTAGTAGATTCAACCACTCAGGCTATGCTTAGGTTTAGACAAGGTGGATTCGTTAGATTACCTAGCGACTGGGAGGAAGAAGAACTATACTACAAACGTAAAGTAAGTTATTATTAACCATGGCTATAGAAAAAGACCAACTTAACACTGACCAAAATGGCGCAATAGACATAGAAATTATGGATATGCTTCAAGGTCAGGCACCCCAAGAACCTATGGGGATGGAAGTACAGCTTCCCGAAGAAATGAATATACAAGGCGATATGACTTCTGCTTTTGAAATAGGTCCCGACGGCAACGTCATACCTATGTTTGAATCAGAATCAATAACCGCTACCGATCATCAGGCTAATCTTGCTGAGACACTAGACTCCTCAGACTTATCCACATTAGCTAGTGAACTTTTAGAAGCTTATGATTCAGACAAAGAATCTCGACAAGATTGGCTTGATACCTTTAGTAAAGGTTTAGACCTACTAGGTATCAAAACTGAAGAGAGGGAAGAACCATTCCCTGGAGCCACTGGTGTTCATCACCCATTATTAAGTGAAGCTGTTACCCAGTTTCAGGCTCAGTCTTATAAAGAACTATTACCTCCTGGTGGTCCAGTAAAAACTAGAGTCATGGGTGCAGAAACCCCAGAAGTAGCTAGTCAAAACCAGCGTGTTAAAGAATTTATGAACTATCAAATAACAGAAGTCATGAAAGAATATGACCCTGAAATGGATAGTTTACTGTTTTACCTACCTTTAGCGGGTAGTGCATTTAAAAAAGTCTACTATGATAACTTATTAGGTAGGGCTACTAGCCGTTTAGTTAAAGCTGAGAACCTAGTAGTAGCCTATGAAACCGTAGATTTAGAAACTAGCCCACGTTTTACCCACACCATGACCATGACGGGCAACGATTTAAAGAAATTACAACTAAACGGTACTTACCGTAACGTAAACATAGGTGAAGCTAACCCCGATGTAGACTATAACGAAGCAAAAGAAAAGATGGATGAGCTACAAGGCATATCTCCATCAATGACAGACTATGATGAATACACAGTTTTAGAGATGCACGTCAATTTAGAGCTGTCAGAAGTTGATGATTATGGTTTTGCTGTGCCTTATGTAGTAACAATACTAGAAGAACAGGGTGAAATACTGTCAATAAGGCGTAATTGGGAAGCAGAAAGCGAATTATTCAATAAAAAAGAGTATTTTGTACACTATAAATTCCTTCCAGGGCTAGGTTTTTACGGATTTGGGCTAATTCACATGATTGGAGGACTAACTAAGTCCGCAACCGCGATTTTACGTCAATTAGTAGACGCTGGTACACTAAGTAACCTCCCTGCAGGCTTTAAAGCACGTGGAATGAGAGTCCAAGGCGAAGATGAGCCACTTAGACCAGGAGAATTTAGAGATGTTGACGTTCCAGGCGGAGTAATTCGTGATGCATTGATGCCTCTACCCTATAAAGAGCCTAGTAACGTATTAAGTCAACTATTAGGCATAATTATTGACTCTGGAAGGCGTTTTGCTTCAATTGCGGACATGAACGTCGGTGATATCGGCTCTCAACAGTTACCAGTAGGTACTACAGTCGCTATGTTAGAAAGGGGCAGTAAAGTAATGAGTGCTATACACAAACGTATGCATTATGCCCAGAAAAAAGAATTTAGGCTACTAGCTAATATATTTAGTAAAAGTTTACCACCAGTTTACCCATACGAAGTACCAGGAGCCAGTAGAGAAATAAAAGCTACTGATTTTGACTCTAAAGTTGATATAGTGCCCGTAAGTGACCCAAACATATTCAGTATGGCACAAAGGGTAATGTTAGCCCAACAAGAACTAGAAATGGCTAGAGCAGCACCAGAAATACATGATTTACGTGAAGCATACAGACGTATGTACGAAGCTCTAGAAGTTAAAAACATAGACGCTTTACTACCGCCTCAAGCGGAAGTACCAGCCCGTGACCCAATAACAGAGCAACAAGCAGCACTAACAGGACAACCCATACAGGCGTATGTCTTCCAAAACCACGATGCATATATTGCTAGTCATAGTTCATTCTTACAAAACCCAATGGTACAACAAAACCAAAGTGCCACGGTTACAATTCAAGCTAATATACAAGAACATCAAGCTATGAAGTATAGACAACAAATTGAACAAGCTATAGGTCAACCGTTACCACAAATGGGTGAAGGTGAAATGCCACCAGAAGTAATGAACCAGATAGCAACGGCAGCAGCACAAGCTACCCAACAAGTAACAGGACAAGAACAGGCATTAATACAAGCACAGCAAAACGCTCAAGTAGAACCGTTAGTACAATTAAAACAAGCTGAAATAGAACAGAAATCACAAAGCGATCAATTAAAAGCTGAAGTTGACTTACTAAAACAACAATCAACCGAAGCTATAGCAGAAATGAAAATAGCACAACAAAGAGAACAAGCCTTAATAAAAGAAAAAGAAGGTATGCGTAAAGATTATCGTGATATATTAAAAGACGTAAGAGATTCAGATACTAGGACTAAAGGTTTATAATGTTAAATAAAGCTAATTTTGAAGAGATGATGGGCGGTAACGCTAACCGTAGACGCATGAGAAACGGTGGTGAAGTACCTAAAGGCTATCATAAAATGCCAGACGGGTCTATAATGAAAGATTCAGATATGGTGAAGAAAACTAAAGGTGGGTCAATGACTAACACCAAAAAACATTTAAGGAGACCGTAATGAATAGAGGCATGCAAAAAATGAATCGTGGTGGTGAAAAACAAAAATTGAAAAATGGCGGTAAAGCTAGTAAAAAGAGAGGAATGGCTAAAGGTTGTGGTAAAGCAACTAAAGGCAAGGGGTATAATAAGTAATGGCTAAGAAAAAAGGATTAGACGGCAAAGCATGCTGGAAAGGATACAAGCAAATGGGCACTAAAATGAAAGGCGGTAAACGTGTTGATAACTGTGTTAAAATGTCTCATGGTGGAGCCTTACACGGTGGTCAGAAAAAACTTGACAAAAATAAAGACGGTAAATTATCAGGTGCTGATTTTAAAATGATGAAGCACGGAGGAGAAGTTTTATCAGGTAACGCTAACCGTAGGAGACAACAACAAGGTGGCTAGAGCTAAGCCAAGAAGAGGAAAAGCTAAAGTTAAGGTAACTAAGTCAGGTAAAAGAGTTAGTTATGGACAAGCAGGTAAAGCTAAAGGTGGTGGACCAAGAGTCAAACCAGGAACATCCAAAGGTGACTCTTATTGTGCTAGAAGTTTAGGAATTAAAAAGAGGTTATCTAAAAAGAAAAGGAATAACCCAAACACCCCTAACAATCTATCAAGAAAAAGATGGAAGTGTAGTGGTGCCAAATCTAGAAAAAAATAATGTTAGATAAACTGCGTAAACAGATTATTGAACGACAAGAGCAACTTAAAGAAACTCTTGCAGGTGGTGGAATACAAAACTTTGAAAGTTATCACAAGATAGTAGGCGAAATATCAAGTCTGTCGTTTACTCTCTCACTTATAAAAGACTTGCATAAGGATAATGACGAATAATGTCAAAAAATATAGAAGCCTTCGATTCAGGCGGAGAACCAATCCCCAATAAAGTAGAACGATTCACGGATATCAAGGAACCGACACCCAGTGTTACTCCAGAAAGTGTTCATGAAGATGAGGATCTACAATCAAAACTCCCTAAACCTACGGGATACAGAATATTAATATTACCTTTTAGTCCTAAACAAAAGACAAAAGGTGGTATTTATTTAGCAGACTCAGTGTTAGAAAAAGAACGTATTGGCACTAATGTTGGGTTTGTGGTAGCACTTGGTCCAGACGCATACCGTGACGGGAATAAATTCCCTGAAGGGGCATGGTGTCAAGAAAGAGATTGGGTGATATTTGGAAGGTATGCAGGAGCTAGACTCAAAATTGAGGGTGGCGAACTGCGTTTATTAAACGATGATGAAATCTTAGCTGTAGTCTCTAACCCAGAAGACATACAATCAGCTTAATTAATTACGCACATATAAGGAGAATAACATGGCAGAAGAAGCTATGCAAGCAATAGAAGAAGAGGATGAAGGGACTGAAGTTGAACTACCCGAGAGTGAAACTGAAGAAACTGAAGCTAAAGTAGAAAAAGAAGAAGTAACTAAATCTGTTCAAGAAGACGAGATTGAAGATTACAGCGAAGGCGTTAAAAAACGTATCAATAAACTAACTTATAAAGTTAGGGAATCAGAAAGAAGAGAACAAGCAGCCATAGAATATGCTCAATCTGTTCAGGATGAATTAAATAAAACAAAAAATAAACTTTCAAAAACCGATAAGAACCTATATGATGAATATAGTACACGAGTATCTTCAGAACTAAACTCGGCACAGGAGAGATACAAAAAGGCGTATGAATCAGGAGATACAGACGCTTTATTAGAATCTCAAAAAGACCTTGCCAAGTTAGCAGTCGAGGAAGAAAGCTTAAAAAGGGTAAAACCTGAAGCTGAAACCGAAACAGAAGTTATTCAAGGTGAGCAACAGGTAGCTCCTAAATGGACTCAACCTGCCCAGCAACAACAACAGGCTCCACAGCCTGATCCAAAAGCGAAAGCTTGGGCAGAGAAAAATGAGTGGTTTGGGGATGACCTAGCTATGACAACTGCAGCTTTTGCGTTCCATAGACAGCTTACAGAAGGTGAAGGTTATGATCCTACTTCTGATGAATATTATAAAGAAGTAGATAAAAGACTTGCTGAGTCTTTCCCTCATAAATTAGGGAATACTCAAAAAGAAGTGAGAGAGACGGTAGCTGGTTCTAGCAAAGGTGTTGGAACTACTAGAGCTCGATCACGTAGAACTATAAAACTCACACCGAGTCAAGTAGCAATAGCGAAAAGATTAGGTGTGCCACTAGAAGAATATGCTAAGCATATTAAGGAGTAGAAAAAATGGTAGATAAAGATAATAATACTACTAACTCAGATCGAACTCCACGATCTGCTGAAAGTCGAGATAAAATTTCTCGTCGTAAACCTTGGCAACCCCCGTCTTTGTTAGACGCACCTCCCCCACCGCAGGGCTATGTATACAGATGGATACGAGAGTCAATGATAGGGCAGAACGATCCAGCGAATATGTCAAAACGTATTCGTGAAGGTTGGGAACCCGTAAGAGCTGAAGATCATCCAGATTTTGAAGCTCCTAGTATTGATGATGGTAAACACGCTGGTGTCATAGGAGTTGGTGGCTTAATTCTCGCTAAGATACCCAAGGAGACTGTTGATGAAAGGAGAGCATACTATCAAAACGTAGCTGACCAACAGATTCAAGCAGTTGATAATGATCTTATGAGAGAAAGTAATCAAGTGATGCCTATTAGTACTCCTAATAGATCATCCAAGGTTACATTTGGTAAAGGTGGTTCTTAATTTATATTAAGGACTTTAATAAAATTTATTTTTATAAGGTGAATTAAAATGGCAAATACAAACGCCCCAGATGGATTCACACCAGCTTATCATATGTCAGGTGGCGTAATCAGACCTTCAGAGTTTGCAATAGCAAGCGGAACTAACGCATCAATCTTCTCAGGTGATGTTGTTAATCTTTCTAGTGGTTTGGTTATCCAAGGGACTGCAACAGGCACCCCACTTGGCGTATTTTACGGTGTAGAATACCAAGCAACAGATGGTTCAGTAGTGTTTTCAAACATGTGGACTGCAGATGTTGCAACTTTAGGTGCTGCGAATGCTAAAGCATTTGTTTATGTTGATCCAGATATTGTTTACGAGGCTCAGTCTACTGGGACTCCTACTCAAGCATCTATCGGCACTACAAATACTATTAGTACTACCGCAGGTAATACTTCAACAGGTCGATCAAAAGAAGGTGTAACAACTACAACTTCTAGTGGTATTGCGACAGTAGTAGGTTTCCCACAGAAGCCAAACAATTCTATTGGTCAATACGCTAGAGTGTATGTAACGTTCCCAGCTTCAACATTCGGCAATAGCTAAAAGGTGATATACAATGGCAATTAATAGAGCTCAACTAGTAAAAGAACTCGAACCAGGACTAAATGCACTTTTTGGTCTTGAGTACGACAGATACGAAAACGAACATACTGAAATCTTTGATACAGAGAATTCAGACAGAGCGTTTGAGGAAGAAGTGATGTTATCAGGTTTCGGTCAAGCCCCAGTTAAAGGCGAAGGCGCATCCGTAACTTATGATACAGCACAAGAAACTTTCACAGCAAGGTACAGCCACGAAACTGTAGCTTTAGCGTTTGCGTTGACTGAAGAAGCAATAGAGGACAACCTTTATGACAGCTTATCTTCAAGATACACAAAAGCTTTAGCTAGATCAATGGCTACTACTAAGCAAGTGAAAGCAGCAAATGTACTGAATAATGGTTTCTCAACTTCCTTCCCAGGAGGCGACGGCAAACCACTCATGACAACTGATCACCCTACCTTATCAGGTGGAGATCAATCTAATGAGCCAGCAACAGCTGCTGATCTTAATGAAACTTCATTAGAAAACGCGATGATCGACATATCACAATTTGTTGATGAAAGAGGCATTAAAGTAAATGTTCAAGCAAGAAAACTAATTATACCACCTCAACTACAATTTGTAGCTGAGAGAGTTTTAAAAACTCCAGGTAGAGTTGGTACTTCTGATAATGACATTAACGCTATGAAACAGATGGGAATGCTCCCTGATGGATATACTGTTAATCATTACTTGACTGACACAGATGCATTCTTTATCAAAACAGATGCACCTAACGGATTAAAACATTTCGTTAGATCTCCTATGTCAACAGGCATGGAAGGTGATTTTGAGACTGGTAACGTTAGATACAAAGCAAGAGAAAGATATTCTTTCGGCTTTAGTGACTGGCGTGGAATCTACGGTTCCCCAGGAGCATAATTCGTTCTTCGAATTTTTAAGGGAGCTTCGGCTCCCTTTCTTTTTTACAGAATAAGGTATATCATTTAGTTCTAGGGTATATTAACTTGTTCTACAGACTGACCTAGCAGACAAGCCAAGACGGTAGAACTTATTTCCTTAGGAGGAAATTATGGCAAAATCAACTTTTTCAGGTCCTGTACAATCATTAGCAGGATTTATTTCAGCAGGTAACGCTAACGTAGTTAGTTTAACTGCAGACACAACATTAACAGTAGCAGATCATGCTGGTAAAGTTCTTGTATGTAACGACGCAGACGGTAAATTTACTTTACCGAGTATTGTAGCTACAGCTCCAGGAAGCAATGACGACCCTAACCAGTCAAATAACTTAGGAGCTACCTTTACTTTTATAGTAGTCACAGCAGCAACAGATATGGATATTCTAACCGACGGCACTGATAAGCTGGTGGGTGGGTTATACACTGGTGTTACTAACGCTACTGGTAAAACATTTATTTCAGGTGCATCTAACGATGTTATTACAATGAACGGAACAACTAAAGGCGGATTAGCTGGTAGTATTGTAAAATGTACAGCCATGGCTAGTGCTAAGTATGCTGTAGAAGGCATTATTTTAGGATCAGGAACTTTAGTAACTCCATTCGCAGACGCTTAATAGGAGTAACTTATGGCAGACGCAGTAACCTCAACAACAATTGTTGATGATGATAGAAAAGCGGTTATTCAATTAACTAATACGTCAGACGGTACAGGCGAGTCAGCTGTAACTAAAATTGATGTAAGTGCTTTAGCTACTAGAAAATCAGACGGTGCAACTTGTACTGGTTGTAAATTAGCTAAACTTTCTTACACAACCTTTGGTATGAGTATAAAACTACTTTGGGATGCTACTACTGACACTATCTGTTTAGATTTAAACGAAAACTATAGTGATCAGTTAGATTTTACAGAGTTTGGTGGAATACAAAATACATCTGGTTCTGGTAAAACAGGTGATATAAACTTGACTACTACAGGACATGCTAGTGGAGACTCTTACGTTATTGTTTTAACAGTAATTAAAACCTTCTAGTAATGGCTACTTCTGGCACTAAAACGTTTAAGCTTAGTATAGCAGACACTATAGAAGAAGCATACGAACTAGCTGGTATTGAATTAAGAACTGGGTACGATGCAGAAACTGCAAGGCGTTCATTAAATATTATGTTCGCTGATTGGTCTAACAGAGGTGTTAATCTTTGGACAATAGATCAAATTAGTACGAGTCTCACCACAGGCACAGCTAGTTATACTCTCAATGCGTATGATATAGACATAGTTTCTGCTATAGTTAAAGTTACCGACAGTAGTGGTAATTCTACTGATTTAGGAGTAGAACGTATAGGCAGAACAGAGTATCTCAATATACCAGACAAAACAATACAAGGCAGACCTACTCAAATCTTTTTAGACAGGCAAACTACTCCTGTTCTTAAAGTGTGGCCAACTCCTGATAACGTTTCAACCTACACTATAGTAGCTAACACAATACAAAGGATTGATGACGCATCAGCTTCTAATCAAGATCCTGAAGTACCTTCAAGGTTTATTCCTTGTATGGCTAGTGGTTTAGCTTATTACTTAGCATTAAAAAAGAACCCAGAAAAAGCTGGTATCCTGAAACAGCAATATGAACAAGATTTTCAGCTTGCTGCTCAAGAAGACAGGAATAGGGTTTCTTTACATTTCACTCCCGCTAGGAGTTCTTATTAATGGCGTATGCTGCTGGTAAAAAATCTTTAGGTAGGTGTGACAGGTGTGGTTTTGTTTGCGATTATCTTGAACTTAAAAAAGAATGGAATAACTTAAAAGTTTGTCAAGAATGTTACGAACCTAAACATCCACAACTTGACCCTATTGTTCACAGAGTAGACCCAGAAGCTTTAAGGGAACCAAGACCAACAGAACCAACCCCTACTATACATTTAGGTAAAGTTATAGTTTCAAACCCAGTTGATTCTAACGGAGTAAGTTCACCTATTATGTGGGCACAAAACAGTAACACAATAGGTACTCAATTTACAATGATTAAATTAACAGCTACCTTAGGTAGCGTAACTATAGTAACATAATAAAATGAGCTGGACAAAATCGACATTAAAAACTGCTATACAAGACTACATAGAGAGTACGGAAACTTCTTTAGTTAATAACATAGACAATTTTATAGAAAGTACAGAAGAAAGAATTTTAAAAAATGTACAACTAGATGTATTTAGGAAAAATGTAACTGGTACAGGTTCAAGCAGTAACACATACTTAGCTATGCCTACTGATTTTTTAGCACCTTTTAGTTTAGCTGTTATAGATAGCGATAGTAACTACAACTTTTTAAAATTAAAACATGTTTCTTTTATAAGAGATTACCAACCCGCAACCGCAACCACAGGCACACCTGAATATTACGCAGAGTTTGATCAAGAAAGATTTATTCTTGCTCCTACCCCAAGTACAGGATTCACCTTTGAACTTCACTATTTTTACAGACCAGCTTCTTTGACCACAGGTTCTGATAGCGGAACTACTTGGTTATCAGAAAACGCAATGAACGCTATGTTGTATGGCAGTTTAGTAGAAGCCTGCACATATTTGAAAAATTTTGAGACTATCCCAGTCTACGAACAACGTTATCAGGAAGCTTTAGCTTCACTTAAAAATTTAGGAGAAGCTAAGGATACTAGAGATCAATTTAGATATGATGAAATAAGGAGACACCCTCAAGCATGATAGAAGTAGATACAACAGCTGGGTTAGGTACTATTGGCGTAGCTACAACTAATTTAGGTGGACACACTCCAGAGTTTTGGGCGGAAAGATGCACAGCGAGAATATGTGGAATATCAGCAGACGCTGCACCACACATACGACAACAAGCTGAAGCATACAGACTAGCTATTTATGAACAAGTATTATATCATATTAAACAAGCAATCAACAGTCACGTAGTAACAATGAATGCTGAACTTACAACTCAAGGTCATCAAGAGATGGCTAAGATTTTAAAGGAACTTAAATAATGGCAATATCATCAACACTCACCACAAGTTTTAAAAAAGAACTTTTAGAAGCCAAGCACAATTTTTTAGCGAGTGGCGGAAATAGTTTTAAACTTGCTTTATACACTAGTTCTGCAACACTAGGAGCTAGTACAACAGCGTATTCAACTACTAATGAAGCTAGTGGAACAAATTACACCGCAGGAGGAGCAGCATTAACAAATGTTAATCCTACTTCAAGCGGTACAACAGGTTTCACAGATTTCTCTGACCTTACTTTTAGTAACGCAACCGTTACTGCTAGGGGTTGTCTTATCTATAACGACACTAACTCAGATAGAGCGGTAGCTTCTATTGATTTTGGTGGAGATAAAACATCAACAGCAGGCGACTTTACTATAGTTTTTCCAGCAGCAGCAGCAGACACAGCGATTATACGTATAGCCTAAAATGGCTCAGTACCTAAACGGTTGGGGTCGGGGCACTTGGGGTCAACTTGCTTTCGGCGAAGGCAGTATCCCAGTTTCAATTACCGCACCCGCAGCAGGTTCAGTTGGTACACCAATTGTAGCAGTTAATGCTCAAGCTGTAGCTTCAGTAGGTGGAGTTACCGCTAGTTTAGGGGCGGTAAGTGTTACTATTCAAGCTGAAGCTAATGTATCTGTTTCAAGTTTATTAGCAGCAGGTAACTTAGGTACAGCCACAACTACTTCAGTAAACAATATATCAGTAAGTGGTTTAGCTAGTACTTCAGCTTTAGGTACAGCAACTTTATCAACAAACAATAATTTATCAGTAAGTGGTTTAGCTAGTACTTCAGCTTTAGGAACTACCACACTAAACACAAACAATAATTTATCAGTAGGTGGTTTAGCTAGTACTTCAGCTTTAGGCACAAGTTCAGTCACCACGGTTAACAATGTTTTTGTAACTGGTGTTTCTAGCACAAGTTCCTTAGGCGAAATAACCGCTACTGGTTTAGCGAATATCGGTATAGAACTAGGGCAAGCTACTTCAGTACTTGGTTCTATTCTAGTTTGGGGAGAGGTAGATACAAATCAAGACGCAGATTGGCAAAATATAACTACTACTAACACACCTAGTTGGCAATCAGTAACAAACACTAATACTCCTAATTGGGAAGAAGTGGCTTAACTTTTATGAAAAAACAACTTATAATAAATTCGAACGGAGACAAACATGGCAACATACGTTAATGATCTTAGGTTAAAAGAAATCGCTACTGGTGATGAATCAGGGACATGGGGCGATACTACTAACACAAATCTAGAATTAATAGCTGAAGCATTTAGTTACGGCACAGAAGCTATAACTACTAACGCTGATACACACACAACAACTATAGCAGACGGATCTACTGATCCTGGAAGGTCAATGTACCTTAAATATACAGGTACTCTTGATTCAGCTTGTACAATTACTATTGGACCTAACACCGTTAGTAAAATGTGGTTTATTGAAAACGCTACTAGTGGTTCACAAAACATACTAATTTCTCAAGGTAGTGGAGCTAACGTAACTATTCCACCAGGTGACGTAAAGGTAGTTTATTCAGACGGAGCAGGAAGCGGTGCAGCTATTACTGACGCTTTTGCTAATTTAAAAGTATCAGATGCAGCACAAACTAATATTACAAGTCTTGGAACTCTTACAACACTTACAGTAGATAATGTAATTATTAATGGTTCTAATATTGGACACACAGGAGATACAGATTTAATAACAGTAGCTTCTGGAGTAGTTACAGTAGCAGGTGAGTTAGATGCAACTTCACTAGACATCTCAGGCGATATAGACGTAGACGGAACTACTAACTTAGATGTAGTAGATATAGACGGTGCTGTAAGCTTTGGTGCTACTGCAAGTTTTGCAGATGGAGTAGGTGCTTATTTTGGAAATGGTAATGACCTACAGATTTTTCATACTGCTGATACTGGAAGTTATATTGTTGATGCAGGTTCAGGTAATTTAAATATTCGTGGACAAAATCAAATTGTATTGGCTACAGCAGGTGGTTCTGAGACTTATGCAGATTTTAATGTTAATGGTGCTTCTAGGCTTTATTACGATAATGAAATCAAAATAGCCACCACATCAACAGGTATAGACGTTACAGGTACAGCAGTCACAGACGGTCTTACAGTAGCTGGTAACGTCTCAGTAGATGGCGGAACAATTAAACTTGATGGTAATTATCCAAATGGTAGTAATAATGTTGCTTTGGGAAATCTTGCACTAAGTGGCTCTTTATCAGGTTCTAATAATGTTGCTATAGGTAGTCTAGCATTAGATTTTAATACTTCAGGTTCTGCAAATACTGGTGTTGGATATGCAACTTTAACCGATAATTCTACAGGTTCTGACAATACTGCTGTCGGAGAATTTGCTTTAGCAAATAATACAACAGCATCTAATAACACAGCGGTTGGTTCTAGTGCTTTAGTAGCTAACACTACAGGTTATAACAACACAGCAATGGGTTCATCTTCTTTAGCTGCAAACACTACAGGTGTTAATAACAACGCTTTTGGCGGAAGTACATTATTGGCTAACACTACTGGTAATTTTAACACTGCTATGGGGCATGGTGCTTTGAACGCAAACACAACTGCATCTAACAACACAGGAATTGGTTACTTTGCTTTAATATCAAACACTACAGGTGGTTCTGTTACAGCAGTCGGTGCTTATGCCCTTGATGCTAACACAACTGGTGGTA
>Ga0181406_1000568_pt1 | contig 14061 bp, 19 predicted proteins | sample 29SPOviralmetaG_FD_130135 | JGI IMG/M metagenome (GOLD analysis project Ga0181406, IMG submission 130135) | Marine viral communities from the oligotrophic San Pedro Time Series (SPOT) site, San Pedro Channel, CA, USA - 29 SPOT_SRF_2011-12-20 | ecosystem: Environmental > Aquatic > Marine > Strait... | reverse complement strand
TTTTAACAACATTTTTAATGCCATCTGCTTTTCCTTGTTCATAAAAGTGACTCGCTAGTTTGTCAGCATTCATAGCAGCATGTAAAGCTTTATGATAACCTTGAGCATCTATAATTCTTCCTTCTTTATCAACATATTTGCTAATAAAATTATCAATATTATTCTGCTTTTCAGCTACCGCACCAGGATCCTGAACTTTATATCTAAATTTTTTATCTCCTAACGAGTATTCAAAACCTTTGAAATCATTAGTAAACAAATCTTTAGTTTTAGTTTTAAAGTGATCTTGATTTGACTTTACAGTTTCTTGCTGTTTATTGTAACGATTAAAAAATTCTAGCGCTTTCTGTTGTTCAGGATTAGTTCCAGGACGTTTTTTAATATCAGCATAATACTGAGTTTTTAAACGCTCTAAATTAGTTTTTGCTGTAGCAACCTCTTCCTTATACGCTAGTTTTTTTCTACGTGTTTCTTTTTCTGTATCAAGTTCCTCATCTACTTGAAATTTATCTTCAATTAAAAAATTAATTTCATCTTGTGATAAATGAGGTTTTGATTGTTTATAGTATTCTTTTAATAAAGTATCATCATCTAGACCTGTATAATCCTTATTTAGTTTTACATAGTCTTCCACAGTCCCTCCAGTTTCATCCATAAATTTTACTAATTTATCTACGTTTTCTGGTAATTCGTATTGTGGTTTTTCGATTTCTTTTACTTCTGGTGTAGTTTTATTTTCTACTACTTCTTCGATAATCTCTGTGATCGGAGTATCGCTATCTGTCTTGGACACGATTTCCTTTTCATTGGATTCGACCCGTACTTCTCCGTCCACTCCCTTGCTATCTCCGGTTCGTTCGCCCACAGGTATCTCCTCTGTTTTTCGCTCTTGAACGGCATTGTCTTCTTTTTTAGTTAAATCCATCTTCACAACATCAGGAGTAACCTCACCCTGTGCGTCTGGTTTAGTGAAATCCATTTTCACTGGTTCATCATTTTTTGCACCTAAATTTTTAGGTTTTCTAGGTTTTGACTTTATTTTAAAGTCACCTTCTTGCTTGGCCTCTACGGCCGCTTTTTGTTCTGCCATAATATAATATAATTAAATAATTAATGTTAAACTACAGGTAATTGAGAATTAAACAATCCTCCCTGATCTATGTTTTGATTTTCAAAATTAATAGGCAAAGATTCTGTATGTCTCTGTTCTATCATTTCACTTTGTTGAGTTCCTTGTATTTTTACTCTTTTATCTTTACGATCTTCTATATCTTTTTCTTTTTGTTTTTCAGCCTGCATCTTCATTTGTTCTAATTGAACTTGATAATTGAATTCTTCTGACATCAATTGTCTTTTGATTTCTGCTTCTGTCTGCATTCTTTGAATTTCAAATTGAGATTTACCTTGTTCAATTTTTAATTCTTTTTCTGCTAATGCGTTTTGTTTTTGAACCTCTACCTCAGCAGCTTGTTGAGCCGCTTTAGCTTGAGCTTCTGCATTAGCTTGTATTTGCTGCATTTGAATAGCTTGTTCTCTTTCTTGTTTCTTTCTACGTTTTACTTTTAGCATTTGATTTGCTAGTTTAATATTACGTATATTTCTAATATCAATAGCGTCTTCTAAATCTATACCACCCGCAGATAAAGCTATTTGAATATTTTGTTCTAATGAAGCTTTTTCTTCTTCATCTGGTTCTAAATCCAAGAAAATTCCAAAATCATGTAGATTTAATGTGGTTAATTCTCTTAAAGTCTCCGCATCAAACATAGAAATACTTTGACGTAAAGAATTGTTTGTAAGAGGATAACTCAATAAATCCGCTATCTTTTTAGAAATATTTTCACATACTCTTAAAGTTAAGAATAAACTAGCATTATTAATATGTTTAGTTGCAATATTAGATTGTTCTGCTGCTAATTTTTGTAATCCAACTAATGTGTCTCTATCAGGTAAACTACCATCTCTAGCTTCACTTAATCCGGTCACGTCTCTTATCATTTGTAAATAATAATTATAAGTAGATATAAGAGCTTGTATCTTTGCTTGTCCTGCCGACGACGTTAATTCTTGTACAGGTATTTTTCCTCTATTAGGATCTCCATCTTGAGTTAAAGATCTACCAACAACAGAACCAGTTTGGAAGTACATGTTTAAAGCTTCTTGAGGATTATAATTAGTACCATTACCTAAATCCACTTCAGCTAAACCATCCATATCTAAAAATACTCCATCTGGAACCATTCTAGCTAATACTTGTTGTAGTTTTAAATGAGTTATTTGAATCATATCTGCAAATCCTGTAATTCGGCTTACAATAGATTCTATTCTACCCATATACATTCTAGGTGCACAGATAGCGTAGTTCATTTCAACTTTAGTAGTATCCGCATAAGGTCTAGACATGTTTTCAGCTAGTTTCCACTCTAAAAGCATATCTGTACCGAGTATTTTAACACCACTATAAAGTACCTCTACACTTCTAGATACTCTTTCAAAATTATCATTTTCAGGAGGATTAAAGGTATCAGGTTTTTCTAATGCTTTTTCTAATCCTTGATCTGTATATTTTATTTTATAAACTTGATCACTATAAGTTTTATATTCAAAGTATAAAACCTGTACAGTGTTTTCATCATATGTACCACCATATAGATAATTTCTATTACCTTTAGTTTTTTGTATTTTATCTAATTCTTCGTTAGGAAGATTAGGAAATTGTTTTCTTAATTCAGGAATAGTTATTGCTTTTACTTCTCCTACATAATATATATCTTCAAAGTTTGGATCATCTGTATAAGAATATACTAAATAAGCTGGATCTACATAATCAACTTTTACACCATTAGCAATATTAAAAGATGTTTTAACTGCACCAATACCACATGTAACTAGATCATAGTTAATTCTACGTTTAACCAATTCCCATTTGTTTTGGTCTAATACTTGGCTAATAGCTTCTTCTTCAGCTATCTCTACACCTTGCTTGTAACTTAACTGCATGTGTAAAGCTAGTTCATCTGCGCTAGCTGGTAGTTGTTCTTCAGGAATACTAGTTCTTTGTAAAGACGCTCCAATCTTAGCTTCCATTTGTTTCATCACATCTCTTGCAAACATATCCTCTGCTATAGCTTGAGCGTAATTAGTTCTTTGTTTTAAAGATTCTGGATCTTGAGCAAAAGCGTTTACATCGTATGTTTTAGAAGATATACCATTAGTTAATATATCCACGAATTTAGATATAATTGGAACTGGTTTCCAATCTAAATTAAGATAAGATAAATCTCCGTTAATAGATAATTCATCTTTATACTTTTGCGTAGGTTGTTCACCTCTAGCATACAATCTCAATCTGTTATAGTTATTCCACGTAGTTAAATATCTATTACCATTAGTTCTACCCTGTGAAAACCACTCATATTCAATAGCTTGAGCAACTTGTTGGCCATACTCCCAACTCGCTTTCTCAGCATCACTAACCACTTGGCTAGGAAATGGTCCACCACCATTGGTAAACATACTTAGTTTATTTTTCATTTAATCTATAATTTTTGATAATTGACCAGTGTTATCATATTTTTTTATACCTAAATCATATTTTTGATGTATAAAATGTGGAACAGGTCTATATTTATTTTTATTACAAGCCATTATTGCTAATCCTGAACTAATAGAAGCATCATGAGTTGTTCTATTATTTATATTGAATCTAGACCAGTCTTCTAATGTTTTTTGAAAATACATATCTCCAAATTCATTATTTTCTTTTAAACCTACATAAGAATCAATATAAGATTCTATAGCAGCTGCATGAGCTTGTTTAACGTCTTCACTAGAGTTTGGTATCCCCCCAATTTCTTTTTCTGTTACTGATAATTTATTCCAAATTTTATCTGGTCTATTCATAGAAAAACCTCTATATCCTCTTCTTTTAAAATAATATAATAATCTAGGTTTATTATTTTCCGCAAGTATTGGCATTCCATAAAATATACAAGCCATTAATACATCTTCAAAAAATATCTCAGCTGTTTGTGGTCTAGCTATATATTCTAAAAAGAAATGATTAGGAGGAACATCTTCCATAGAAAACTTTGTTAGTCCATGTAAAGCCCCATTAGATCCTCTACCATCTACTGTTCCTGATATATCATAACTATCACATCCAAAAGCTCCTAATTCTTCATTACCTGGATATTTACTTCCTCTTTTTAACACCACGTTGTTTTGTAGTCTTTGAGGTGGTACCCAACTAACTAAAAATCTACCATTATTATTAGGTACAAAATTAACCGCTGTGTCTTTAATTCCTCCTACCCATTGAAAAGATCCTTTAGTTACAACCGCACTGTGTTTAATATCTTGATTCCAATCAATTTGTTGATAAATTTTAGTTAAATTAAATAAAGAATTTTTAGATTCATCTCTAAAAGCATGTTTAGTTGTACGTGGAAACTGTCTGTAAAATTCATTTAAAGCATCTTGATCTTCACTTAAACCATCTACTTCGTTTTTCCAGTAAGCTAAAACTCCGAGTTTAATTTTTTGACCATGGGGATCTTCATCTGGCGTATTGGGTGTGTCGAATACAGGTAAGCCATAAGCGTTAATGTATCCTTCGTAATTCCATTCCATAGGTATGAACAAACTATATAATCCTGAGCGAGTCTGTCCATTGGCGTTTCTTTTTGTAACATCAGAGTCTTCGTATAATTTTTTAAAATTTCCACCACCTTTATCTAAAGCATTAGAGGTACTACCCATCATACATTTTCCAATAATTCTACTACCTAATCTTAAACATGTTTTAGTTACACGCCAATTATTTAATATATTATTTGGTCTTTCCCATTTACCACTTTCATCATGCACTAATAGTTTAAGTTTTTCACCATCATAACTATTATCTCCAGTATTTTTCCAATCAATTGTAGTATCTAATCCTTGTATCTCTGCAGCAACTTCGCCTGTTACTATCTTTCTTCTAGTAAATTTAGAAGCTGGTACTCTATATGCTAATTCTGTTTTAGGTCGATCCATACCATCTTGAATCGGTTTAAAAAAGAAAGGATAATTAACTGAAATAGGAACAACCTTATCAGTAAACATTGTTTTAGCATCAGGTCCAGTTTTAGATAATATACCGTATCTTGAATCGCTTGATATTGTTGCTAGATTTACTACTTCTCCTGAAGCCATAAATGAAAAACCAGAACGTCTATTTTTAAGATAACACATACCGTAGCATCTATCATCAGCTTTACACGCTTCCCAGAATATAAAGAATAATCTATTTGCTTCTCTAAAATCTGGTGGTCCAACATCAATCTTAGACCACTGTAAATACATGTAATGTGTTCCAGTTAGATAAGTAGTTTTATTTTTATTGTAAAACCAAAAACCACGTTCACGTTTAGTAAATTCAACATCAATGAAATCATACCATTTTTCTTTGAAATCTTCTGGATATTTATCCCATTCAAACACGCTTTTAATTTTACCTAAAACTTTAGGTAGTGGAGTTCTTTCCCATCTTCCAGATTCAAAAGTGTGAATTTCTTTTGGTGCTTTAGGTAAAGCTATTTTTAATCCTTGAATTTCATATACTTCACCAATCATTCCTGATTTACTAATTACAACAAAATCATGTTCTTCATTATAACCGTATTCCCATTTTTTATACCTATTATTTGTTTTAAGCGTTTTAGCTTTTACATAATTAGGTAAGATCTTATATAAATTTTGTTCGTACATTATTTAGACCTCCCTTCCGCAAAACCTTTAAAAGATTTTTCTTTCTTTTCTTCTACTTTAGGTTTATCTTCTAACAAATTTTTTTCTTCTTCAATTCTATTTAAAATTTCAAAAGCATCAAATATAGCTAATTTCTTAGTAGCTGCAGCGTTTTTTAATCTATCTGCGGAAATATCTGGTCCATAATCTATAATTGGTTCTTTAGCAACTTTGATTAATTCATCTACTGCTACTTGTCCAGCTTGGATTATATTCTTCTTCGTTTCCTTTGTACTCATATTTTATAACAATATCATTTGATTTCATACAATATAAACGCTCATCATCAATAATAAACTCCCATTCCCCTCCAGGTTTAAAACCTATTTTATCTTGAGGATTAATGTCTAATGCTTCTAAATTTTCATTACCTATTTTTAATATACCTATACAAGGTTCTTCTGCTTTAATACTAAAGTTATCAGTATTTTTAATAGGTTTTATAAAGCATCTATCATTGATAGCGTTCCATTTTTTATTATTTTTATATAAATAAATTTGATCTAGACTAGCAAAATAAAGATTATCTTTAAAATAGCTTCTACTGTTTTTTTGTCTTCCTTGCATATCATAAAATCTTCTAAAAATATTTTGATGTACAATAACAAAATCACCTTTATTAATAGGTGTGGTAAAAGCTAAGGGAATTTCTATTACTCTTGCTAATCTATTTACAAATTTAAAACTTTCAATATTAGTGTTTAATATTAATTCTTTTTCACCTACTTTTGAGTTATTTGAATATCTCTCTCCAATAGGTTCTATAATAAAATCATATAAACTTTTCATTAATACTCTAAGTCATATTCAATAGATATTGCCATGTTAGAATTAAACTTCTTCCACGGTAATACCTCATTGTTTTTCTTTATATAAATGTTATAAGAATTATCTTTTTCATCTAACAAGATATGAGAAATTTCATGTCCTCCATAAACCTGTTGACCTATAGAATAATGCATAGCTTCATTCTTATAATCAGCGCCAATACTGATTTTTCTTATTACATTACTCATCTTCTTTTATAACTTCGTAAGTTCCATCTTCTAAATTAATATTGATTGAACCATACTGGTCTTCTAATTCTTTTTTAAACTCTTCTTGACCCTTGTTAATTTCCGCTAATCTATGTAGTGTAGCATGTTTTTCTGCTTCTTTCACCCCTACATCTATTAAAAGAGTTCTAATTTCTTTTTGAAAATCATGAATCTTATTCAATTGATCTTCTGTAATTTTTGTTTCTGCCATTTAATTTAATTTAACTCGTTTATAATAATTTACTACACCTGTATCACCTGAAAATTCACATTTAATTGTGTTTTCATCAACTAAAGTGTATTTAATTTCTACATTCCAATCATTTTTTTCATAATTAATTGTAGTAATAATATAGTTTTCACCTACTTCTTTTACTTCTTCTTTTATAGATTGACCATCACCAAAAGAAAAATCAACAAATTCAAATTTGTCAGTACTTGATTTGTGTAAAACAGCGACATAATAACTGCTTTCTTTACTTTTCCACAATCCTTCAAAGTATTTTAGGTCATTAGCTTGTAAAGTCAAGCCTACTAGCATAAAAATGCTTAATAATAATTTTTTCATAATATTTAATTTAATTTAAGTGTTCTAAAGTATAATCACCGATTTTTAATACTTTTTACTTTTTGAATATACTACTCGCCTTTTCTGTCGTTCGTCCGCCGAAATAGGCTAGGATTACAGACATCATAACCTTCTCAAAAGTATCATTCCAAGTTTCATGTATTGTAAATGGTATGCTTTCTACACTATCTAGTATACCTGCAAAAGAAAATACAACAATACACCATATAAGAACCATTGGACGTACATTTTTAGACATCCAAGAATCTGACATAGAATCTGATTTCCATCTTGAAGTAATAGATTCTATTTCTTTATTCTGTTGTTCAAATATTAATTGTTGCAGTTTTATTTTATCCTCTAAAGGAGCATCAGATTTAGTTATTGCTTCTATTGCTTCTTTAGGAGAAGTTACTCCTTTTAATACATTTCCAAGAGTAGGATTAACCACTGAAGCAGCTCCAAATAGAAGCTGCCCTATAGTTGTATCTTTGAATTTCTTTTTACTCATAAGAGTTAAATTCTTCGCATTCTTGTTTTAGTCTTAGTCTTTGTAACCGTAGGTCTTGGTCCAGCATCACTTCTGCTTTCTCCTTGACCACTACCTCTTTCTACCCATTCCCAGTTAGTACAAACTTTTTGCATGCCTGGTTTTCTTCTTTCAACATCTTTAGTTGTAGTTACTGGAACTTTTTCATTTTTCACTCTTTGATTACTACCTATAGTAATTGGTTCCTCTACACCACTTGGTTCTCCAATTACTGGTGGTGGAATTATTGGAATAGGATCACCAATATCAGTCGTGGTAATTTTTGAAGGAGGAATTTCATTTACTGGTGTTACTGGATCCACATATCTTGTTCTTGTATCTGTACCTGATTGTCGATCTCTATAAACCTGTTTTTGTTCTTCACTTAAACTACCCCACCAATCATCATCTTTTTCTCCTGTATGAGTACCAGATATATTTCTACTCTGCTGTACTTTTATTCTACCATCATCCAGTTTTTCTCTGGTTTCATTACCAAATTCATCTACATCCCAAACATAATCATCTGGATTAGCTAGTTGACCTCCAGTTCTTGGATCACCACTTTCTACTTCCCAATCATATTCATTTTGATGTAATGGAGATGAACTCATTCTGTTAACCCCTAACTCTTTAACTTCAGTAGTTTTAGGTCCTTTTTGATCGATGTTCATATCATTAGTCATTTTATCTCCACGAGCTTCCTGTCTAATGTTTCTTCTTGATCTTCTATCTAGTTTTTGTTCTGGACCTTTTTCTCCAGCTCCTGCATAACTAACTGAGCCGTCAGCTTGAGTTGTTCTAGTAATATCAGAATACCCTTGCTTATATAAAGACTTTAATTGTTTTTTAGCTTCTCTTTTTGCTTTACCTTTTCTACGTGAAAAAGGATTTGCACCTTGTATATATGCCATTTTTATTTATTTATTTATAATGTTTCGTAATCATCTGTTTTTCTATATGCTTCTTTTTCCCATGGAAGATTTGGATTACCTTCATCCATTTCTTCTCTTTTCCAACATTTACCTTTCCAATAAACACAATCTTCATCGTAAGTTAGATCACCTCTTTTAATTTGATCTAAATGAACTTTTTCATGTTCAGTAACGCTTTCTCTTTCTTTATTGTTATTCAATTCTTCAGATAATAAAATAGTACCATTTAAGTTACCTTTACCTAAACAACCTGGCTCTAATTTACTAGTATAAATAGGAGTCCAATCAATATTGACAGGTGCGTCAATTTTAAATCCCGTATTTGGCTTGAAAGTAGGCATTGTTATTTTCTAGAAAAGTGAAAATGTTTACCTATACTAGGTCTAATAGTATCTCTTGTCATACCTCCAATTGTTTTCTCAGAGGGAAATTTTGGATTTTTATCCCAAGTGTTCAAAGATGGTGTTATTTCATCATCTCCTAATGTAGTTACAAATTGACCTTTATCATCACTTTGAACTTCACTAATATTTTGTATATTGTAATTTGTTCCTAGTGTTTCAAAATCTGATTCATCTAGCAAATCTCCTGTATTGTATTTTTTACTACCCTTCATATAAGTAGCATCAAACTTATCTCTTACTGCTTTAGATTCTGTCTCTGTAGCATCTGGTGTCATGTTATATACTTCTACTTCTTTGCCATCAGGACTCCAGTTTACTTCTACAGAATTATCTTTAACTTCAGGAAATGTTTCACGTAACTTAGCTGATACTTGTGCTGGATTAGCTTTTTGTGTTATTGCTTCATTTATAACCTTACCATAATCTTGATTTAATGGAGAAGGACATCCACAGTTACTTAATGGTGATTGTGGAAGTATTTCTTCATCTATTCCTGCAAACTTAGTTTGCGATTGCTTTTGTAATCTATCAATGTGAGGCATTCTATTCATAGGAGAAGTATTACCTTGATAATGTCTTCTACTTAATCCCCAGTTTTGTTTATAAGCCATAATTTAATTTTTAGAAGGAAACATTTTGTTTAGAGCAGTTTTTCTTTTATTACATCCACAAGGGACACCAGTTGCTTTTGATATAGTATCAACAGCAGCTTTGATGCCCGTTGCTTTTGTAAAATTTTCAATTCTATCTCCTAAACCTGTAGGTTTCATATTTAGCTGATAAGGATATCTTTCCAGTATACTCTTAATGCTTGATCATAATGAGCATTTGGATCTAAACTATCTTGTGGTAATAATACACTAGCTTTTACTCCACCTGGATTAGCTGTAATAGCTCTGTTAACTGCTTTCTTCATTAATGGAAGATAATCAGCACCTACTGTAGGATTAACTGGAGCTACTGCGTCAGCATCTATAGAACAAGTTGCTCTACAAGATAAACCGCCTGTTAATTGAAGAACTACATTATATTCTCCACCTGCACCAGCTTCTGCTTTTACATTTAAAATGTTATCTACATTTACTAAATTATCTCCATCTAGTGATGAATCTGCAGCTGCTGCTGCTAAGTCATATCCACCAACTATGTTAAAGTTAATAAATTTTGCCATGATTTTTTTTTGTTTTTAATTATTAATATTTATTTATTTTCCTTGGTTTTATACAGATCCATGACTGTTTATTGTTAACAACCGTTTTGCATCAGTGACACATCGCCCTGAGTACAAGGTTGTCCATTTGTTCCTATTGTACCTGTTAATTGTGAACTTGTATTAGTATTTGTATTTGTGTTCTTATTCTTATTAACTAGAGCTGGATTGTTTTTCTTCCATTTTGAATAAGCTACAGCTGCTTCATCTTCCGCTCGTTCTATATCAGCGCCTGACACATCACTATATTGTCCAGTATTAATATCAGCAACAATGTCTCCTGATTTTGTTTCTAAATCGGTAGCTTTACCTCTTATTGTAGCTAAACGTTCTTTTTGTTTATCAGTTCCTCCACCTCTCTCTGTCATTCTTTTTTCTTTCTTATCTGCTTTAAGTTTTTTATTATCAGCTCTTTTTTGAACTCTTAAAGCTTTTTCTTCAGCTATATCCTGATCAGAATATTTCTTCTTCTCTTCTTTAATAGCTGTTGAAGCAACATCACTAAATGTTTTAAGCATTGAAGATGTAGCATCTGCTTGAGCTTGAATTCTCTCTACAGTACCATCATTCATATCTGGTGGCTCTACTGGTGTAACTCCTGAGTTAGGATCAGCACTAGGTAATTGATAACTAAAAGGAGATCTATTAGAAAATCCAATATTAAAACTGTTCTTCTTATTATGTAAGAGGTTTCTTTTAATACCTTTTAATAATTCTCCCATTTTATTTTTTTCCTCCTTTATTTTGAATCATTTCCTGCATGAGCTCTGCACCCGCTAACCCTGCAGCATGACCTAACTTTTTAAAATCATCAGGATGTGCTGGTCCACTACCAAGCTCAATTTGTGGTGTAATTCCTGTTCTTGGATCTATTTTATTAGCTCTGTTAACTAGTCTCATTACTCTTTCATTTTCATAATCATACTCATCACCTCTTTCAGCACCACTTTCTTCAGAGATTTCCATAGCTTTATTTCTTAGTCTATCAGCTCTATTAGATTTTCTTTCTTCTTTACTTTTTCTACTTGGTCCATGATGTTCTGCACCTGTAGAATTATGACCGTCCCAGTTGTAGCTACCATGTGCATCATCAAATAATGCTTCAGCGTGACTATAATGACCTTCTTTTTTTAATTTCTTACCTCTTTTAACATCTTCTTCTTCCCAAGAATTCACCATGTGATGAGAGTGTCTTGATACTGGAGCTTTATTCTGTTGATTAAAATTATATGATTCACCATCTACAGTATCATCAAATTTCCAACCTCTTTTGTAATACTCTGCTTTTCTTTGGTCTGAGCCTAAAGGTAAATCTGCCATATTAGGTCTTGGTCCAGTTCTTTTATTAAAACTTTCATCATATACATCAGAATTATGATACATGTCGTTTTCATCGGTAGGATCTCCTTCAGGATCTCCATGTGTTGCATCATAGTTAGATTCTCCTTTTCCTTCTTCTTCGTCCACTATCGTCATATCTGCGTGTAATGGAGAACTAGATATTCTTGAAGGTCCACCAGCATGATAAGCTTTTAAAGCAGCTTCCGCATCAGCTTTAGATGAATAATTAGAATCCCATAGTTTACCTGTTTTATTACTTATTACTTTCCAGTTACCATCTTTTTGAGTAACACACCCACCTTTACCAGCAGATTTAGCACAATATCCTCCTTCATTTAATGGAGAAGTTTTTCGTGAGAAAGGATTATTTGTTTGATTATATCCCATAATTTATTAATTTATTAATTTATTTATTTATTGTTGTACTTCTAAAGCTATTATACCTGTAGCGGTAGTACTGGTAGCATTTACTCTTTCTACTTGTAAATCTAAAGTTTGATTTGCAACTACTGGAATTGTTATAGCTTGTTGTTCACTAACCGGAACCACTCTAACATTTCCCGCACCTGTGATATATAAACTATATCCTGGTGATGTACTGTTTGTAAAAGCTCTATAATTACCTTTGTATATTTCATAAATACCACCTGCTATTGCTCCTGATAATTCTATGTTATCACTATCTGTAACACTTTCTACTTCTACTATAGCGCCTGCGCTATCATATACAACATCTCCACCAGTTATATTAAAACCTTTTGAATTAGTTTCAGCGTTAGTAAATCCTTTACCAACATCTGTTAATGTTGTTCCCGCACCTGTATTAACACCAGCTACAATAACTCCTGGTTTAGGTATATTTATTGCATCATCAGGTCTAACTTCTGTTGCGTTTATATATATTGCCATTTTTATTTATTTATTTATTTATATTCTTTTGCCACTTGAGTAATTGGATTTCCTCTATAAGATGCAACGTCTTTTAATATTTGCATTCCTTTAGGACCTCTACTTGAACCAAATTGATGAGGTCTTCCTACTTGATCTAGTGGCCCATCCCATATGTGAGATTCTCCTACTATACCAACTTTACTTCCTGGTTTTAATTTTTCCATTGAAGGATCATATTTTTTATTATGCATAATTTTTTCTTTATTTATTTATAAACCTGAAATTGCCGCTGCATTTGCAGCTGTTTGTTGTGCTGATGCTCCCGCAGCAGTCATTCTTTCTTCTTCTGTACCGTAAATATTTTCTGCAGCGTCTAATGAACCATCACTAAAACCTCCAGATATTGCAGCGCTTCCACCTACACCAGCACCTTCCATTACGTTTTCTCCACCACCTTCTAAAGCAGCTAATCTTGATTCAATATCCATTAATCTGTTATCACCATCTCCACCTACTACATTATTACCACCCGCAGCTTCTTGACCAAAACCACTAAGGGTCTGTCTTTTTTGGATTTCAGCAAATATATCATTTTTCCACCTACCACCTTTATCGTATCGAGTACGTAATTCAGCGTCGTCCATTTTGCCCCATTTACTTTGCATTGTTCTTCTACTCCTATCCATCATTTCTTGATGTAGTCCACCGAACATTGGATTTCCATATGAACCTGGCATACCTACTGATTGGGAACCGATTGATGCTGCTGTACCTGCTGCCATATTATCTATTTTTATCTTTATTTACGTTTCTAATTGAAGTTTGTAAAACCTTATCCATGTATGTTTCACCCTTCATAATTGTGTTTCTTCTATAACTAGTAGGAATATCTTCTTCTCCTAGTAACATTCTATATATTCTTTGGATTAATGTTTTACCTTTAAAAGAAACCTTATATATATTATATTTTTGAGTTGTTCTATTTCTATTACGCCATATAACAATCCAATTATTTTGAATTAATTTATTCCACCTTCTATTATCCCAACTATAAGAATAACTACCCATTTTAAAATCTTTAATTGTGAATAAATCTACACAATCTAAATATATGAGTAGTTCTAAGTCAGCATCAGTTAAGCCGTTATTTTTGGAAGCCCATTTGCGTATTATACGGTAATGTTTAAGCAAGTTAATATTTTTAATATCACTTGCGGTTAGCCTTTTCATAAAACAACGACCACGTCACTTGATTTAATAACGTGAAATATCTCTTTATCAATTTCTATTTGATGCCCAGCATGTCTATCATAAAAGATTTTATCGTTCTTTTTTAATCCTTGAACTTCTTCTCCT
>Ga0181406_1000565_pt1 | contig 14101 bp, 19 predicted proteins | sample 29SPOviralmetaG_FD_130135 | JGI IMG/M metagenome (GOLD analysis project Ga0181406, IMG submission 130135) | Marine viral communities from the oligotrophic San Pedro Time Series (SPOT) site, San Pedro Channel, CA, USA - 29 SPOT_SRF_2011-12-20 | ecosystem: Environmental > Aquatic > Marine > Strait... | reverse complement strand
TTAAGACTTTTATCAATTGTTGAACGAAACGATGTGGCTAAATTGGCATCAGGATGCATACGCATAGAGTTCAATGCTAAACCCATTTTAGCTATCTTTTCATCACTTGGATTCCCTAACATATTTCTAATATTTTGTGTAAAACCACCCCCTTGTTGTGGTGCTTGTGCATATTGTTGATGTGTTGCACCAGGCATTACAGTTCCATCAGGCATAGTATGTGTAGCTTCTTCAGGCATTTCTTGATTGTTTTTATTACCAAGCATTTGCATTAAACCATTATTTTTACCAATTTGGCTTCCTATTAAACCACCTATTAGCATTTGTCCTAATCCTATTGCCATCTTATGCTCCTATCAAAGTAATGATGCACCTAATGTAAGGTAATCAAACAATCCTTTGTTTTGTGTTGTTGTCTGTGTTCCTACATTTGATAATGCTGGCACACCTAAAGCCTGGGTTAAATACCCAATACCTTGCGAAGGATGTCCAGTATAACCCGCGAATTTATTTTGACCTGCTGTCATAATTGCTTGTTGTAATGCTTGTTGCATTGCGCCTTGCGATCCAAGATTACTGTTTACAGTTTGCCCCATATTAAATCCAAGATTAGCCACATTACCTAATTGATTAGCTGCGTTTAATCTTTGAGCTGAACCTGACTGATTTGCAGATTGATTTGCTAATTGAGCTTGTAGATTATTATTAATATCATATTGCGCTTGGTTTTGTGCATTTTGAAAACCGGCTTGTCTTAATCCAGCAGTAGCACGAGCCATTTGCTCAGTCATGTTACGATCATTTTCTGACATTGCTATACCGTGACGAGAACCACCAAAAGCATTTGCCATTGAAGCACTTGCGCCTAATTGATTTCTATTTATCATGTTGCTACGTAGCATGTCATCTTGTGTAGCTTTAACAACTGCATCATCGTAAGGATTAGTGTATGGACTTAAATTTGTAGTAGCAAGTTGATTAGCTGTGACTTGTGTAGGTGTGTAACCTGTTTCATCTGCGCTAACTTGCCCAGCTTTTGTAATAGCATCTGCAGCCATTACATTGATGTTTGGTCTAGGTTGCGCTCCTATGCCTAAATTGCTTTGTGGTAGACTAGGTAAAGGGGTAATTCTATTATTAATTCCACTAGGTATTAAATTACCATTTTCATCTCTCATACCTTGTAATCCCCGTGTCTGTGATATAGTAGGGGTTGGCTCTGCAACAAGTTTACCTTGTGCATCTAAAAAAGGTTTCATACTATCCCTTAAATCATTAGCACCACCAGTCATAAGTCCGCTACTTGTAGGCACATGCATAGGATGATTAGGATTTCTAACTGTTTGTGTTTGAGCAATATGATTTGGATTGCCTACATATCTTCCCATATCCATAGGATTATGAGGTTTAGTTACTTGTCCACCGTTTGCTTGTCCTGCCATTACTTAATCTCCATTGAATTATCTACCACCTGTTAATCTACGACTAGCACCTACATTACCTCGACCACCTCTACTACCAGTTGTTCTTGTTGGTTTTGGTGTTGGCGTTCTTGATGGTTTACTTTTAACAGCTACTGGTTTATTTCTATTATAGTTTACTTTTACTTTTGGTTTAGCTACTGGTTTTGGTGTATAACCTTTTCTATCAGCAACAGTTTGTTTTGGTGGATCATATGCTTGAGCTTTTTTCATTGGCACAAAAGTTTTATCAGCTATTTTCTGTTTTATAGATGCATCTCTTACTTTACTATCGCTAATATTATTCAAAATTCCTGTGTTGTTTTTACTAGCATTAAACTCAGCCATTATTTGTTGTATTGATTTATCATTAGGATCGCCATACTTATTTTGAATGCTTTGTGTTTGCATCATGACATCATTTAAATTCTTACCCATGCCTTCACCAACATCTCTCATAACTGAATCTGATTGAGGTATGGGAATGCCTCGCCCACTATTTGAGCCACTTGACATCATTGGTTGACTTAAATATTGCTGTGCGTTGCCTATACCATTTTCATTTGATAATAAAGACGAATCCATACCTGAGTTCATGTTAGCGTACATTTCATCAAAAACACTTCTTTGTTCTGCGTTAGCATCTTTACCAAATACAAAAGAATTTGGATCAATGTAAGCCTCGCTTAAATCTTGTCCTCCATCTGCTCGTGATATGGGAGCTACATCGCTCCCTTCTACTTTCCCATATGTGGATTCCCTGGAGATACATATCTAGGTGTACCTCTTGTTCCATAGCTTGACATAGCTTCTTCCATTTGTTTTTCTTTAATTTCTTTTACTATATCATCATAAGTAATGTTACTAGGATGACCTGGCGAGTTTGTAGGACTAGATACAACTGTATTATCTGTTACAGTCGACACAGGATAATCTGTAGTAAATGGACTTGTGTCATCTTTCATTGATATAGCGCCAAAATAATTTTGATTTTCTTTTATTTTGTTTATTTCGTCTAATTGCTCTTGATAAGTTAAATCTTTAGAGCCACCACCTCCACCACCTGATCCACTACCCGTGTTGTTGCTGTAAGCACCACCTGGGTAAGCAGTTGTTCCTACGTTTGCTCCAAACAACGCATCATATTGTGCTGCAGCTTCAGCCTGATATTTTCTAGTTTCAGCAAGTGCTTGATCGTATAAATCCATCGAATCGTAGCCACTTAAACCACCAGCATATGTTTTTGGTGTTGGAATACCATCCATTACACTACTTGGTGTTGCTAAACCAAATGCGTTTGCAGCGTCTATATTATTTTGAAAAGCTGAAATTTGACTTGGTGTAAAACCAGCGACTTCCGGGCCGCGATAAGGCATATATTCAATACGTTGTAAATCTTCAGCACGTTGCATATTTCTTATAGCTGGTGCTTTAAGCCATTCAGGTATACTTGTTTCTTCTACGTCACTACCACTTTTTCCACCACCACCACTCATGTCAAAACTCCTTTAATAATGTTGTAAACTGCTCAGACCAACCTCTTGATTGCAAAACTTTTTTCCAACCCTTTCTACCTGTTACAGTCATTCCTACACACCCTTGTTGTTTTCCAAATTCTATTGCATCATCATGCATATCTGTAATTTGTTCAATTCCTAAACCTTTATCTCCACCTGCAAGAAACACATGAAGCACTTTCTTATTAGGATACACTACTATTTCAGTTATTGCACAACCGTTTGCGCCTAACCACAGTTGCATATTGCCACTTATTATCCCATCAACTATATCTTTAAACTCATGAGTATTACCACCTTTATTTAAAGCTGATTGAATCCACTCACGACATCTAATCAATTCTTCTTCTAATTTCATGGATCATATTTTAATTTAACCCAAGCTCCGTTCTTGGATACAACTACTGCATTTTGTGCTTCATCCCACATTAATATTCCATCTTGTGTTGCTTTTGAATCAGCATCTCTAAATTCTAATTTGTTACGAGTATTAACTAAAAATTTATTAATACGCTCACCCCATGTACTCCATTTATCTCCTAAAGGTGGTGGTGGTAATTGTGAACTCATCGACCACCTCCTGGATCAGCTTCTATTCTCATAATGCCTGATCTCCAATCAGCTAATTTATTACCTTCTACACGTAAACGTATTTGCCTACCTGAAAACCTTACAGCAGTTGGATTTGCAAGTGTATAAAATCCATGCGTTGTTTCTGTATCATTAGGATGAAAACGTGTCTTAAAAGATACCTTAACATCGCCTTGTGTACGCTCATCAGGTATAAGTTTTGTAACTTTCATAATTTGATCACCATTGCCAAGTGATATTGAGCCTGTTTCAGCAAATGGTGTATATGATCCATGCGCAAAACCGTATTCATGGTTATATAAGTTACCACTAGCATCTGCCCATATTGGATTGTCGAACACACCACGGTCTACTGCTGCTGTTCTGTCAATAGAACCTACTGCCCAATGTCCTTCTTTGTAATCGTAAGTTACATATCTATCGTTTTCTGTAGAGTTTTCTGAAGTATAAAACCACCATATTTCACTATGTTGTGAGTTGTGTACAGCATATGCTTTACTAATTTGACTGTTACTAATATCACCGAATACTAGATCGTGTACATCACATTGCAATTCTGTTGCTACACTTCCATCAAATATGAAAAATCCGTTAGCACCTAACCAAAATGCTCCTTGATCTATAGCTACTGCTGCCTTTCTTGATGCAACACCACAGGCTGTTCCTACTCTTTCAAAACCATATACAAATGGCGCACCTGAATACGTTGCTAAATGTGCATCCGTATCCGTTAATATTAGCGTAGTACCACGCATTCTAATACCACACATAATTTGACCAGTTGTGACTAACTCAAAATCACCAGCCTCGTTTGTTGCTGCAGGTGTCCAAACGGTATTTGCTTCACGATCACACCATTGCACTTTACGTGGGTTACCACCTGCGCCTAACGCAAAAACAAAGCGTTCTTCCGTTACAAGCATAGAATTATTATTAACTGGTGCATTTGTTAAAGCTGTTGGTAATACTGATGTGTTTAATGCCCACTCATATATTTTCCCATCTTTAGAAGAACAGGCTAATAAGTTTTGTCCAAAGTTATCTAATGCCCAAGTAGTCGCTTCTTGGTAGACACCTGTATTTGGTCTTGTAATACCATACATTCCAACATTCCAAAAACCACCACCATAAGCAACATTTGTAGTTGCATTTACATCACCTGCTGTTAATCCTGCTGGTGTTATATCTGATACTGTACTAGATGCGTTAACATAATAGAGTTTATTATGACTACCTAATGCTAAAGCTGAACCACCTGAGTTATCTACCCATGCATGTAAACCTCTTGGAACAGAAGCAGATGCTGAAGCCTTACGTGTATCCCACCCACCTACAGGTCGTAAAGATTTATCGTGCCATCTAACAAGATTAGAATCTCTCCATCTATTAGATGATTCAAAATCCGTACCATTTCTGTAAACTCCTGGTGGTATTTCTAGTGGTATTAATGCCATGTTATGCTGCTATTAAAGTCCATGTTTCAGAACCTTCTCCTATTAATTCCCATTTTCTTCGACCTGATGACACTATTGCCGAACTTGATGTAATATCATTTACGTTTGCTGTGTGAGTAAATCCACCTCTAGGATCGCTTACTGTAGAAGCAATTGACACAGAAGCACTAGCCAACATAATTAACTCAGAGTCAGCATCTATGTCTGATACACCGTAAATACCGTAAGAGTCAGTAGCATTAGCTAAATGTATTCTTTCACCTGTAGCAGTTGTAGAACTTGATACAGTAGCTGTAGCAGATCCGAGAGATATTTTTTCTGATGCACAAGTAGAAGAACTTGTCGCTGTTATTGTACTAGCACCAACTGATGTTAAGTTAGCAACAGTCGTTACAACAGTTACACCTGCAGATAACGCACCTGACGTTCTTACTCTTACTGCATTTACGTTAGCTACACCTGATGTAACTGATACTGTGGATGCGCCTTCTTCTAAATCAGCAGTAGAGTATTTACCTCTATTAAATTTATATTGACCATACTTCATTTGAAGTTAGCCTAGTTCAATGTAATATCTAAATCACCTGATGGTACACGGAACACATCTCCTGATGCTACTGCTTTACTAGCCGATAAGGTTGCATACACCATAAGATTACCTGATGTCGATGCATCAAATACTCCAACGTGTGTGACTGTTCCCCACGATCCAGTTGCAGTTGGAAATTCTACTGCTGCGTTATTGCTAGTCGTGTCACCTGACGTTGTGAATGTAATAGCTTTTCTCACATAACCACTACCTGACAACTCTGTGCCACCACCAGCTTCGCCTGGAGCTGCTGTAAATAAACCTAAATATAATGTTGATGGAGCTGTGTACGCTGCACCTGCAAATACATGGTCTAGTATTTCTGTTTCTAAAAAGTTTGTAAAGCTCATACTAATCCTCTCACTTTCATTGTTAAGCCTGATCCACTATATCGAGCAGATTCAGATGCTTCATTTAATTGCATTACAGCCGCACTATACATTTGCGCCCATACTGCCACTCTTTGATCTTCTGCTAAGTACGGTGCTGAGTGTAATAACGCTCCATAGAGGTATACATCAGGCGCTTCTAGTAAAAGCCAATTATCTGAATTACTGTCACTTAAAGCTGGTAGCTTTTGATAGTAAAGTAATTCAAAGTTTGTTGTTGTAGATGGTGTTGGATAAAATTGAAACTGACTATCAGCGTGTGTGTACGCAATAGGTGTTCCTGTTGCATCTTCATTTGCTGCTCTTTTATCAGCCATTGCATCTCTTGATACTAAATTTAAGACAGTTGTTCCTGATCCTGTTAGATGTAATCTAATAGTTTCTACCCAATCAGGTGGTATCTGCATATATTCATCATTTGCATCTTGTTGACCACTTGATCTTGCTTCCATTTTCATGTGTCTAACATCTCTGTTTATCTGAGCTTCAGCTAATGCAATAAAGTCAGGTATAACTGACGTTAAATCGTCACGGTTTAAGAAATCTGCAATACTTGTCTTTAATGCTGTGTATGTATTTAATGCCATTAGTTAAATCCTAGATTGCTAAAATTTTTAGTAGGTGTATTTTCTCCTGTGTACATATTACCTTCATCTTGTACAGCGTAACCAGTAGCCATATTAGGATTATCTACAATATATTTCATAAAGTCGATTTTACCGTTATCGTCAGACATTTGAAAGATTTGTATTACTCTTTCTTGTTCCTTTTTATTTTGCATTCCACCTAATATACTATAAAACTGTTGTGTTAACGCATTCACATCTACAGGTGCAACTGGTTCACCATATACATTTGTATCAAAAGGAATCATTGTTTTTTTGCCTGTGTTTTGATAAGGACTGCCACCATACCCACCATCAGGCTCAACTACTGTGCCACCTTTGTTCATAGACACACCCATTAATCCTTCCATTTCTTTTTCAGTATATTGTGCGCCTAGATTTTTTTTAGCTACTTTGTCTAATAAACCTGATTCCTTTTCTGAATATTGCGCTCCTAGCACTTTCTTCATAAATTCTTCTTTTGTCATAATAAAAGTCCTTGTCTTTGTTCTTCTTGTTGTTGTGTAGCTAATAAACCTGCACCTATTGGTATGCCTGAATATAATTCTTGTGGTAAACCTGCTTTTCTACTTTTTAGGTATTCATCAGAAAAGCCTTGATTTTCTACTTTTCCTTTACCTACTGTACTAAGTTCAGGAAATTCTTTACGCATATTTTTTATTATTTCAGGTGTAATTCTTATGCCTAAATGTTGTACAGCCTGATTATCCATGTTAACTTCAATCACTTGTACTTCATCGCCCTTACCATATTTTTTTGCAAATTTCTTAGCAAAATTAGGTATGTCTTTATTATACAATTGATCATACAAATTTTTGTTGCCCGGTACACCTCTATTATCAGTACCATCACCCCACATATTTCTTTGCATGTAAGCTGGTGTCCACACAACTGTGTCCTTACCATCTTTAATAGCTTGGTTAATTGCATATTTTAAACCAGTATTTATGTATCGCTTACCTTTAAAAGGTGCTTTTGGTTGTGGCTTATGATTATCTATTTCATTAAGTTTGCGTGTTTCCACGTTAGTATTGTTCATAAACCACTTTTTATACTTTGATAATATATTGCGATCAAAACCTTGAAAATTAGGACTTTTAGGATTTGCAACTGATTGCGGCCAATTTGTTATAAACTCATCAACAATTTTTTGTTTGTCTGTTAATTCTTCTTTACTAAGGACTCGATCTCCACTAATAGACTCTTTTGTTTTAAGTTCTTTCCAATGAACCATATCAGATAATAACGCTTCCAATAACAAATCAGTATCTATTGCATTTAGCAACTCTGCGTTTTCTTCCATAAAACTGTTATCGTTATAACGAATTTGCATTTGGTGAGTGCTAGTAAGTTTTCTGTATTTTTCATCTATCGCTGTCCATGCATTTTCAGTTTGTGAAGCGTTGTTAACTACATCTCTTTGTTTTGCGTATTTTTCTAATCTTTCTTCTTCTGTATAACCAAACTGTCTACTTTGTTGATGAAAGTCTGATTGTAATTCTTCTATGTAATAAATGTTTTGAGGATCATTATCTGAGCCATTTACATATTCTGAACGATGTGTTTTTCTAACGTGCGCTCCAACACCTTTATAATCAGGATTATGTGTTTTTGTAAATGTATTACCATCAATAACTATAAGTTCTTCACTATAGTTAGTACCACCACCCAGTTGGTAATCTTCACTACCATCAAATTGTGTGTAATCTGACCATCTTGTTTCAGTATCAGGCTCACCACCAAACGATCTTAATTCGTAATCTACACTATGTTCTTCTATAGCCATTTGTACTGCGGGCATATCATTAAAGTAGTTATCACCTCCCGCACCACCTGAGATTAAGTCTTTACCATCAGGATCATAAATTCTGTAACCATTATCATCATTTCCTTTTACGGTGTATTGACCATTACCATTAGGCATTGGCACAAGAATTTCAAATTCAGGATTTTCAAGGTATTCTTTTTGTCCTAATTCATCTACATAGTTTTCTATGTCGCTATACAATCTTGAATTAGGCAATTGTGTGCCATCTAATTGAGGTATAAAATCATCTACATCATCTGCTTCTAACACAGTCATTAATTGTTCTAAGTCAGGTTCTTCATCCATTAAGTACATTAATCTTTGATCCCAATCAACAATACCTTGCCTTTCTCTATCCTGTATGTCAGCTTTAATCATCTCTACTTTTTCTTTATTATGATCTAATATTCTTTCAGGTTCACCAAAAGGATTATCAACTGTTATGGCTTTATCAATTTCAAGTGCCTTTGTCATTGGATATTTTTCAGGATCAGATTCATGTAAATATCTAATCAAATTCATGTTGTTTTTATCTTTATGATGCGTTTGCAATCTACCAAGATTGTATGGGTATTTTTCATTAGGTGAACCTAATTCACCACCTCTATATTGATTACCATATTCATACTTAAACAGTTCTTTTCCTCTATCGTAAAGATAATCGCCATCTTCATCCATAACTGACCAAGATGCTGTTTCTGTGCTACCATCAGCAAATCTTATTTCTTGTTTCCCTTGTGCATCCCAACTTGGCTCGAAATCCCTATTATAATCGCTACCTGCATCCATTATGTAGACATCATCAGGTTCACGTTGTCCTAAATCGGGATCATATTCTAATGATACACCTGTCGTTGTAATTCTATTATTATCAATCTGCTCTAACAATCCTTCCTTAGTGATTTTGTCTTTCGGATTAAAACTATCAATAAAATCCATTACTCCTAAATCTTGTAATTCTTGATTTGATACTTGACGTTTTTCAAACCATCCTTTTAACTGTTCTGCTGGTATAGACTTAGGTAATTGGTCTAACACTACTTGTTCTGATCTTAAATAAAAACCTGCATCATCTACTTTTGCATATTGTTTATCATTACTGACATCTCTCATTGACAAGCCAACAGGTGTAGCACCTACATTTTTAATGGTTGTCATAATGCGTTCTGTAGTTTCAGGCTTCAGTTGTTGTAACCTTCTTATTCCTGAAGCACCACCAAACATAATAGCTAACACATCAGCTGGGTTTTCTAGTGCCGCTTTTCTTAATGCACCTTCTGTTTTAAAGAAATCTATTGTTGAATCTACAACCATACGTGCCATTTCTTCATTAGATGCATTGTCAATGTTTTCAAAAGGCATTGTAGCAAAACCTGAACCTAAATTTAGCGCTTCTTTACCATACTTAATTGGATTCATTGCTAGATCAATACCAAACTCACCTATTTCAAATAGACTAGCTGGCAAATTTTTCCTAAATACTTCTGAGTCTTGCGCCATGTTTGCAAGACCATCATTCATACTTGCTATGGCATTTTGTTTAACTGTGTTATTGGGGTTTGTTGTATCTATGAGATCAGGAGCTTGTATCTTGTCACCATAAAAACCTAAGTCCTTACCAAATTCAAATGGTTTATCAATAAGTAAACTTGTTACTTTGTCTTGCCTAGATTCTTCAGTTCCTAAAATACCTGTTACTTCAGGCTTGACTACATCCCAAATACTAGCAAAGACACTTCTCATACTACTCCTTGTAGATTTCTTCTAATTGGTTTATCCCATGCTTCATTGTAAGGTTGATAGCCTACTGACAAGTAACGAAAGCTATCTGCACCATGTGATGCCCAATTGTGATCAGGTCGCATCCTCCATGTTGCTCCTGAGTCATCCCATTTTTTGCTATAGTTTAACAAACAATCAATGCCACGTTCACACTTTTCTTCATCAAAGTAGCATTTGTCTAACATTTCTCTAACTTTTTGTATGCCATCTTCTATTAATAATTGTGGTGCTATCTCTGTTTTGTCTGCGTGAATACCCATGCCTTCTAATGTTTCAAGCCTTGACTTACCTGATCCAAGCTCTCTAACTCTGATGTCATGTGGAAATATGTACTGATCGTAGATGTAGCCTTTGTCTTGTAATACCTTTACATAGTGATCAAGACCAACACCTGATGCTTCATAGTAATCTATTAGATGTACTTCTGTTCCTATAAACTGTGCAAACCACATTGCTGTGCTATCTCCAACACCCAAATCGAAGCTGACGACAACACCTTTACCACGATCATATCTAACTTTTGTTATACGATCTTCATCTCTTGCTCTACGCATTTCAGCAGCATAGTAACTTCCTTCCTGAAAAATTTGAAACGCTCCAAGCCAAATGTGTTCATACTGATCAGGTCGTTTTTCTTTATCTTCTAGTCTAGTTTGTTCTAACACATCAGGAAACCACGGATTATCTGTGTAATTTAGTTGTACAATCTTAGCATCTTTAGGTGGGTTATCTCTAAAGCGTTCATGTGTTGCGCTGTACTTTGACTCAGGGTTGTATGTAATCCACACCTCACTATTTACCTCTCTGACCGATGGCAAGAGCAGATTCCAAGCCTTACCTGACACTTGCTCGGCTTCATCTACCCAGGCTAACAATATTCTAGCCTTAGATTTGATTGACTCTAGTGATCTTCTAAGACCTGCGAATGTATATGTAATGTTGCCATCTCTTGATCTAATGTACTTCTCTCCAATCTCATAATAATCAGCAAGAAAAGGCACAGACAATATAGCTGACTTGATCTCCTCTAATGAAGAATCGTTTAGCGAGTTCATAAACTCACGACCACAGAGTATTTGTCCTTTAGTTGGTGGTACTGAGTTACCCCATTGATAACCTTTGATTGCAGTCATAAGAGCAAAGCTGCGTGTTTTTCCGCTGCCTCGCCCACCATACGCTATACGATACCTGGCTTGACCTTCAAATACTGGCACTAACTTAGGTGGTAATTCTATCTCTGCCTTCACTTTTTAGCTACTAACTCAATTGTTGTTGGCATTGCTTCACCCTTAGTTGTGATGTCTTGATCCATTTTCTCATGGTATCCGTGCTTACCTAAAACGAGCTTAGTTATAGCTGAGTTAAAAGTGTTGTTAAGTCCGTTCTGCACTAACCAAAACTCTTGCGCATTTAATATTTTGCCTAATATGTCGGAAAACTCTTTCTTTTCATCCTTCGCCCAATCGTACAAAGTATCTCTGTGTAGGTCTAAAACCATAGCCAAACCCTCAATGCTTGGGATCATATGTCCATGCACCTGATAGTCTTTTATATACTCATAGGCTTGAGTTTCTAACTCCTTGCTCCACTTAGTAGGTCTAGCCATTAGATTCCTCTATTTTTTGCTGTTTTTGCGGCTTGTCTAAAGTTCATTGCACTTGGTCTACCTTTTTGACCTTTTCTACGCATTGTTTCACCACTACCTTGTGCTATTCTTCTACGTTTAGCATGAATATTGTCGTATAAACCTTTTTTCTTTTGCATGTCATCTCCGATTAGTTAGGACACTCTTTCCACAATGGAAACCACAAATGGTTGGAAGCACTAAATGTAGCATCTATTAATGTATAAATGTCCTAGCTAATTAAATCTCTCCAATCATCAGGAAGTTGTAACTTAATTCCAAGATCAGTTTCAGCAAAGACAATTACATCATCTATGTACTCACCCATTTCTTTAGTATTCAGTTCTGTTGTTGATTTTAAGACAGTTCTTTCTTTATTGCAAACAATCTCAGTTGATCTAGTCAGATATTCTTCTCTGCAATGATCATGTATTGCATCTTTACTGTTAAATGTTTCCTTGCGTATTTGCTCGATAATCATCCAATACAATCTATTCTGAGCCTGGCTTCTAGTCATTTTGTTTGGCTTAATACTTATTACAGCTTCTTCTGAATCGCTTTGCTTAAAAAAACTGCGTGTCATGTTTTCTACGATTTCAGCTTTAGGCTTGTCACGTTTCAATATTCTTTGTAATGTTTCACTCATAATAAATAATCTCCTTAAAGCTATATTCATTTCAAACCTTTCTTCTTTAATATTCTGTCTGTTCTACGTATAGCAAAGTCAAACATCTCCTCAATAAAGTAAGGTTTCCAGTAGGGATGTTGAATGCGACCATCTACAACATCATGACAGTACCTACACAAATAAGCTCCTACATCACGACCTTGATCATCTTTAACTTTCTCACTCATGCCACCACCATTCTTGTGTGCAAAAACAGTTGTAGCTCCGTTATCATTAAGACAATCATCTAACTTTAGCGTACAAGCCTGACCTCTAGCACTACGAGTTATAGCGCTCTCTTTCATTCCTCAACTTCAAATTTGCGCTCATACATAACTTCTGTATTAAGCCAAAGAATAACATCAGCTACACTATAAACTGTAGTGACTGATCCACCAGCGTTTCTAATTTTTTCATGCATATCTTTTTGTGTTTGCGTTAAATAACCTTTTGGATGTTTAGCATTAGCTGGTCTTTTGACTTCTAAACCCCAATACAAACCATCATAAACAACTGTAATGTCAGGCACACCACTTTTAGTTCCTGTTGCTTTTAATTTAGCGCCCTCTATTTTTGATCTAGCGCCACCATTTGGTACTGCCCAATAACATACGTTACGCATATCAAGGTATTTACAGATAGCTTTCTGAATTACATCTTCTTCATAGTTCATCAGCTTTTTGCATATCCATAATGAGAGTAAATTTCATTTGATCACAAAGTCCTATGATTTGATGACAAAGGTTTTGTTTCATTTCGTGATCTTCTATAGCTTCTATTGTTCCTATAATATCTCTAATAGATTTGATTAATTTTTTTCTTTCCGTGTGATCAATTTTTTTTGGCATGTTTTTTTATCCGTTTTCTAGGTTTAGTTGGCTCTAAATAGTTGGCAAGACCATAGATCATCCAATGAGTAATAGGTTTGTTTGATGCAATCCTAGATGTAAAACCACTAAGTGATAAACCTAACATCTTAGCTGCTTCTTTTTGTGTAATGTTTAATCTTTCAAGTTCTCTTGGTATGGATTCATAGTAAATAATCTTAGACATAGTAAAAAAAAATAATAGAATAATTAAATTATATCAATATTAGTACATTGTGGTGAATTGGTTTCTAAGTTTCGCTTTCAGCGAGTGACTTATGGTAGAGCTTTTAGGGATAAATCCCTTTTTTTTAGAGCAAGAGCTTTGAGCTTTTTAACTTATCGGGTAATGCTGTGGAGCTGAGAGTTTCGTGCAAGTAATCCCCAACCTAGACGTTAATCTAAGTTAGAGATTCTCATCGGTATAAAGCGCATCGCAGTATCATCCGTGCTTGTTTCAATCATAGTCAAACAAGTCAGAGTTCATTGCTACGGTATGATCCGTACTCAGCCTTCTGTAACTCTGCGCTAGATTTTCTTTATCGGTTCAAGGTGGTTACCAATATAAACCTTCTTAATCTAACATCAATCCACAGCTTCTTGGAACGCATGACTGAATCTCTTTTTTCAGGTGTGAGTGAAGTATTTAACTCGACATATCACCTTTCGCATCCTGATATTTGCCAAGAAGTCCTAAGATGGTATAATCTTTCACAGAACGGTGGGGCA
>Ga0181406_1000564_pt1 | contig 14139 bp, 24 predicted proteins | sample 29SPOviralmetaG_FD_130135 | JGI IMG/M metagenome (GOLD analysis project Ga0181406, IMG submission 130135) | Marine viral communities from the oligotrophic San Pedro Time Series (SPOT) site, San Pedro Channel, CA, USA - 29 SPOT_SRF_2011-12-20 | ecosystem: Environmental > Aquatic > Marine > Strait... | reverse complement strand
GATTCTATCAAACATTATGAAGAAGTTTTAAAAAAACCAGATCACATATACTTTGATGGAAGTTCTAGTCATAGAATTGCTATAAGAATTATTTCAAGAGATACAACAGCATTAAATATCTTAGAGGGTTATTATGCCTAGTTGGTTATTTGTTTTAATATTAGTCACTAATGCGATACTATTCTTAGTGCCGCATTGGTTATAGGAGAAAACAATGACAATTAAATTTAAAAACTTTGTAATGGTTGATGAACCTAAATGGGACATCAAAAAAGTAGAGCCAATAAAAAAAGAAATCAAAAAAGTTTATAAAAAGCAACCAAGACTTTCTAAGTCTGTTGTAGTTTATAAACCTAAACTAACTTTTGAAAATGACAAAATTTAAAATCTATACGCAAGATCCAGTAATAGGTTATGACGCTAGAACTAGAAAACCAGTTAGGGCTTTTAGAAAATATGAAAAACCTTTTAATTGGTATAAACTTTTTTTCTGGGGAGTTATGATCTTAATGTTTATGGCTCTTACTTCTTGTTCACATTATGAACCACTTGTAGATAGCAGAGGTAAATCTTCTGCTAATTTACAAGGCGATATGAATAGATACCATGATGACTTATCTACTTGCAGAGAAATAGCAGATAATAATACAAACGAATTTATAAATGGCAGTAAGGTCGTTTATAATAAAATGCGTTGGCGTGTTCTTTGGTTATCGCCAGCGTTATATACTAAAACCGATATTATAAATAAATGTATGGAGGGCAGAGGTTATTCTGTTTTAAATGCTACAAAATAATATATAATAACCAAAAGGAGAAATTTCTATGACATACTATATAGAAAAACAACGATTTGATTATTCATTAGATCATATCAGAGACGACATAGCTTCCGCTAAAGTTGGCGAGGGAGTTGTGGAAATTAAAGGAAAAAAATATTCTACTGTTGGTTTGCGAATAGCTAAACTAAGAGAATATTTTGGTACAAACATTGCTACTGAATTTATTGTTCACGAAAATACAGACGATAAAGTTATGGTAGAATGTAGAATTAATTTAACTTTAGAAACTGGTCCGCAATTTCTTGCAAATGGTTTTGCAGAGAAAAAAAGATCATTAAACTTTATTACTAAAACTGCCGCATTAGAGTTCTGTCAGACAACTGCGCTTGGTCGTGCTTGTGCTGGATTAGGTATTATCGGAGATCATAACATTGCATCTGCCGAAGAAATTTATGGTGCTAAAGATGATAGTAATAAGAAAGCAGAGGTAGATGTAATATGAAACAATATATAAAAATGTTTAAAAACGATAATAAACAGGAAAACGATAGTAAACCTGTTTATCAAAACTCTAATGTAAAAATTCAAAATAAATTTTTATTAGATCCAGATAAAATTTATTCTGCCGCAATTTGGAAGAATGATGATGGTACTTTAAATTTTAAAATTGAATTAAAAGACGAACAATATAATCAATCACCAGATATTTAGTGGCAAAAGATTATATTAGATTATTTAAAAAATATTGGGGGTATGGAGATCAACATACCCCTAACTGTTGGTCTTGTGATAGTCCAGCAAACGATATTCATCATATAGAAGGTCGTAAGATGGGGGGAAATAATAAAAAAAATTCAATAAATAATTTAATTCCTCTATGTCGCTCTTGTCATATTCGCACGGATTATGATAAAGAGTTTAACAATAATTTAAAAACTATTTTGAAAGGTAGGATTTATGATCACGAAAACAATAAAAACACTATTTGGTAATCTAGCACCAGTACATGAGCGCTATGTAAACAAAGCTCATTATCAAAAAAAAGATTTACGATTAATTTACGAAGATCAAAACATGATTGTTTCATATGAACAATTACATAATCCAGTTAGAACAACAATTGTATCAGATAAGTTTACAGGCGAGCCAGCTAAACTTTATTACTATAATTGGAAACCATTAGATTCAAGACAAGGAGAGTTATTGGTATGATGAATTTTTTAAGATATTTTTTAGGTTTTAGACCTTATGTAATTGAACATATTGTGCAACAACTTAAACTTACTAAAGCACAAAATGAATTTAATATTTCTATGGAAAAATTTATTGATCTTAATGCAGATAAAATTATTGAGTTAGGAGAAGAAATAAATTTATTAGATAAAAAAATTGAACGTATAGAATATTTAGAAAAAAAAATTGATAATTTAGAAAAGGAGTATTTCAATGATAGATAAAAAAATATTTGAAAAGTTTAACTTACTTCCCTTTAGTCCTAGTCGTTTAAATAGTTTTAAAAACTTTCCATGCGGTTTTGTATTACGTTATATTTACGAATACGATTTTCCAGCTAATGAAAAAATGATTAGAGGCTCATCTATAGAACATGGCATTCATTATTATTTATCAAATCAACAAGAAGAAGCAGAATTGGTAGATGGTATAAATCAAACTTTATATGATGAAGCAAAAAGAACTATGTTTAATTATTATGATGATGGAACGAAATTTGTATTAGATCAAGATAAAGCAGAAAAAGAAAGATCAATGCTAGAACCTAGTTTTAATATTGCGCTTAATTGTTTACTTGATGACAATATAACTTTTAAAGGTTCTGATTTTGTTACTTCACAAATGGAAGTTACGACAGAAGTGTTGGGCGTGCCATTTAGGGGATATGTGGACTTTGTTTTTGAATCAGAGCAACTTGTGACTGTCATTGATTTAAAATCTAAAAGCAGATTACAAAAAAACAGAAGTGATATATTACAACAAGCGATCTATAAAAAAGCCTTACGAGAAAAATACAAAGATAAAGCTGTTGATGTTTCTATGTTAATTGTAACACCGAAGAAATATGAAATTGTGGATATTCTTAACACAGAAAAAGAAATGAAAGAAATTGAAATGTCTTTAATTAGTTTAGCAAATATGATGAAAATTTGTAAAACAAAAGACAATGTAGCAAGTTTAATAACTCCAAATTTAGATGATTGGTACTGGTCAGATAAAGATAAAGTATTGGCTAGAGAGGAGATTTGGGGTATTTAACAGTTGGGACTATAGTAATTATACAGGCGTCGTAGCGTCTGAAAGTTTATGCAAGGAACTATAGATCCCTACCTCCTTTCAGCTTTGCATAAACATCTACGAATTTTGTCTAAATAAAAAAAAAGGGGGCATAAAAACCCCCTTTTAATTTTCAATAAAAATTTAATTATTTTATCCAACCAACTTTTTTCATAATGTTTTTTTCAAATTTATCTTTATCAAAATTTGGATTAGATTCTTTAATAATATTTCCAATTTCTTCTTCAAATAATACTAAAAGTTGTAAAAAGTATTCAGCATCCATTCCACCTTTGTAATTATGCTTATCTAAAAATGGATTAATTTGGTCTTTTACTTTTATAACTGATTTGTATTGTTCGCTAAAAGTATCAACAAGTTTTTCTATATTAATATTCATTTTATTCTCCTTTTTATTAATCATATATATCTATTATCATTTTAATAATACTATGTAAAGCATAAAAAGGACAAAGTGAGGTTATTTTTTTGCCTCTATTTGCCCTATATGAAGAATACTACAGACCAAACTATAAAATATGTCTAAATACGAATAAACCCTGTTTTTTTGCCTATACAAAGGGTTTTTATTAAAAGTTAAGGCTTATATTATAATTATACTAAAAAAGGTGCTAGCAGGCTATTTTAGAGATGTTTTTTACCACTCCAAGAGGAATAATATTTCTATCTCCGTAAAATCCATCTTGGGAGTAGCTAGCGAACGTATAAAGGTATTTTTTATCTTTTTTTAATATAAAGGCGTAAGTCGTGATTGTTGCGGTGCGTAATCGTAATGCTTCATCTAAACTTTGTATGCTAGAATCTCCGACTATATCTTCCCATGTAATTTTATAGAGAAAATAATCAGTATCACTAATTCTGATTTTTATATCTTTTTTTGATTTTCTTTCTGGCATTGGCTTTGAGTGGCTTACGTTTTTTTGTGCCAATCAATTCTCTGATTGCTGTTGATGTTGTGAAACCACTCATAAACCTATTTCTTTTTACTTTTCTTTTTTTTCTTCTTTTTCTTCATAGGTGGTCTACCTACTTTGCTTCCGTATGTTCCAATTCCTTTTGGCATAGCTTACTCCTAATGTAATATAAAGTTATGTATTAAAATTATTGCTACTATAACAATAATTGCTTGCACCCACAGTTTGAGTTCTGTGAAAGCGTTCCACCATTTTTTCAGTTTCTTTTTCATAAAAACCTTTCGTTACTTGGTTATATTTCGTGCCTTCTCAAAAGTCCTAAGACCCCCAAGACCGAGCATACCCAGAACCAGTGGCATTAACTGCCCTAGATCAAGTTGCACCCAATCTACTTGAACTTGGAACATTTGTAAAATCATATCTAATATGGGTTGGAAAAGGTACACATAACCAATACTTAAACCAGACACCCAACCTAAGAATGGTCGCCAGCCAGAAACAAATACTGATCTATGTGAAGCCTCTGCCTTATTTATGTCTAATTGTTTTTCTTGGAGTTTAGCGTCTATCTCCTTCATTTGAAGTTTTAGCTTTTCTTTTTCTTCTCCAGAAAAATGCATATCGTCTATAACATTCCCTACAGCTTTTATAGTGTCACCACCAAATAATTTACCTAACATGATCATCTCCAAATAGTTGTTTACTTATTCTTTCCATTTTTTCTTTTAAGTCCTCTTCTTTATATTTTTTACGCATATCCAGAATATATTGTTTTTCTTCTGGTGTCGTTATTCTTTTTCTGTGTTTTCTGAGGTCAACTTTCTCATCTTCTTCATAAGTGCTGTTGCTCTGTTTGGTGTCTGATTGTACCATCTGCTATCCTTCATTTGGGCAATCGCTTCTTTCCAGTTTTCATCAGCCAATGCCTGTTTGAATTTAACAAATTTTTCTAATTTAGGCAAACCAATCTGAAACGCCATCTCAAGGCACACCTCCTGAACGATAGCTGGTTGATCGCCACAAGGTTTTAAGAATGTCTGCATATCTCTTTTAGCTATCATGTAATCTATTAAGAATAGTTTAAGTCCTGTTTCATAATTAATACCATCTCTAAATTCATGTTTTTCACGATCTTTAACTAAATGTCCAGCACCTATAGTCCAGTTACCTAAATGGTCTTTATAAGGTTTTAACAAAATACCACCCTCATGATCTATTATTTCTTGGTGTAGTCTAGCATCATCAATCATCTGTTCCTCCTATGTTATGTAATTCTTCTAATTCTAAATCCATTAATGTTTTTAGTTTTTCTAAATATACGATGGCGTCCCATAATTCTTCTTGAGCGTCATCAATCCATGCAACAAAAGATTTTTTACTATGTAACATTGTAGAGCCATATTTTTTAATACCATCATCAGCCCTCTTGCCCATTCGTTGCATTATTTTTTTTATCATTTTGTCTTTCGTCATATTTCTCCTCTAGTTCTAACATTGAAATAAAATGGTGTGATTGTATGTGTGAATCCTGTATCATTAATGTGCTAATTCCATAAGACCAACCATTGGCACTATTTTTAGCATATTCTTCTATATGACCATAATTCATACAAGTTCCTACATTTACTATTTTTACATAATTTCCTCTACCTAATTTTGATGCTCTCCAAGATCTTTCTCTATGGCTATGACCAAATACTATGTCATGGGTGGCATTATTTGCTATTTGACTTGCCTCTGCCATTTTACCACCTATTTCTCGCCCCATTTCATTCATAGGAACATGAACAAAGGCTACACCCTTACAGAAATAGAAATCTCCATATTCAGAAATACCCCAACCTCTTGAGCGCCATAGAGTTTCATATTGCTGGGAGAACGCTCCAACGACTTCTTTGTGTTCGTTTTCATATCGGTATAATCGCATTTCGTGATTACCTAAACAGTAATGTTTGATAGGATTAATATCACCCATGCCTTCATGTAAAAGTTTTAAACATTCTTCCGTTGCTTTTATATCATCTAAGATAGGTGGTTTCTTAGCACCTTTTACTGTGTGATTTTTATCAAAAGTTCCGCAAGAATCAAAACTAGCGAAGTCACCAATACAAATTAAATAGTCTGGATTATATTCTCTTATAGCTTTACCTATCCATAAGAAACGTGAATGATCTTCTTCTGGGGAACAATGAGCGTCTGGAATAACAAATACTTTTGTTGGCGTTGAAAATGTGGTGCGTTGTGCTGGTATTCTTACAATAGGTTTTTTATATTCTTCTATAACAACTTGCGGTTTTACTTCTTTGTATCTGTGCCACTCTATTGTCCAATGTGAACTTTGTAATGCTAACTTTTCTATCTTATCTATTTTACGTTGGAGTGTAGTGCGTGGAATATCTAAAATATCCTCTACAACTTTTTTAGCACCAGATGGTTGATTTAAACCACCTTTGCCTAATGGAGGATAACCTTTATCTAATGCTTCATGAAGTTTTTCTTGGATAAGTTTTAACTCGTCCCATTCTTTATCTTCCATCTTAGCCAATCATTTTAAACACCCAAGAAATAAACTGTGTTAAGACCATAAAGCCTATAGTCCATAAAACGTAATTTAATTTTTTAATGTCTTGCTCCAAATGATGTAAATCGTTGTTTTCAATTTTGTCTATCTTATTATAGATATCCAAAAGATGTTCTTTAGTTGTTTTAGGTGTTAGTTTGCTCATTGTTAAAACATCTCATTGCTAAAGATATATTTCTTTCTTTTAGTTGTTCATCTAATTCTAGCACAATACTGTCAACAGCTTTATCACAAGTTTCAAAATTTGTAAAATTTATTGGTAATTGACCATTTACAGAACAAAATGGATTAATCGTTAAATTAAGAACACAAACAACTGTATAAATAGACCACATTATCCTTGTCTATTGTATTTTTTCCATGATTTCAATTTATGTTTGTTTTTTGGCTTAGAGCGTGAAGAATTACCAATGCTTGTTCGCTTCTTTACTTTATCACGAATTTTTATTTCACTCTTTGGCACGAAGTATTTTTTTAATTTTTAAATTACCTTCCATATCTGGCTCAAGTTCTGCTTCTACAAAACCACACTCAAAACGAATAACGCTTTTTCTATTATCTGATAAATTTCTTTCTGCTTCTCTTTTTAATTTAAGACAATCACTAACATTTTCAGCCATCATATGTCCGTCAAGATTCCCATTAACAAACATACACATCGCTATAATTGTTTTAATGACTACCATTTTGCCTTACCTTATCTTTTAATTCCTCAACGTCTTTTTGTAATTTATCTACTTGCTTTTTTAAGAAATCTATATTTACTCTGTTATTCATCATAGATTCCATTTCTGTTGTTACTTTTTCAAGCTGTGCAGAGGTAAACTCTAACAGCATATACTGTTCTTGATCAATAGGCTTTTGGTCTGCGGCTTTGAGTAGATCTGCTTCAAATAAAGTTGCTCTTGTTTCAATATTATTTAATCTTTCTATAACACCAAAATATGCCCAAACTGCTGTTGCTGTTACACCTAGTAAACCAATTAAATTTTTAAGGGGTAATCCTATTTCTGTTTTATCAGATATACTTGCCATTTATCTAGCTGTTACTGGTACACCCTCTGAAGAAACAAAAGGGTGTTCTGCAAATGCCATGTAGACATAAGTATCTCCAGAATTATTCCAACTAACACCTGTTCTTCGTATTTTAAAACCATTTGATAAAAGGTCTATACCATTGGCAGCAGTGCTTTCGGCATCATTTGTATTTGACACTAAATAAGTTAATGCTTCATTATCAACATCCATTTTATTATTATACATAAGCCAGTTACCTGTAGAGCTACTTCTTTTAAGCATAATCCAAGCAGGCTTAAATCCTGTATAAACAAATGTTCCATCTGCATTACCATTACCTGTGTACGAGCCAAATTTACTGTAGCCTTGTATTGGTGCAAAACAATACGCTACATAATTAGTAGTACCTCCTGTTGCACCATCAGAACCTACACCAAATACAGTTGAAGTTGGAGTGCTATCATTAAAATAGTTAGCATCATCTGCAAATGCAGTAGTATCATCAAGTTCACCATAATGAGTTGCACCATAAAAAGGGTGCTGTACAAACCATTGTGAAGTATCACTTCTATCTTTTCCAATAATAACAGTGGGAGCCACTCCTAATCCATGAGCAATAGTTCCTGCACTTCCTGTTCCTGTATAAGTAACAATAGAAAATCCTGCTGTGGTATTTGCTTGATATACAGAATCAATAGTTCCTACACCCGTTGATGAAGCATCATTAGTTGTTGTTGTTCCACCATTAGCTTTCCATGCCCAACAAACTCCTGTTGTTGTTCCTCCTGCGTGATATCCTAAATTGTGATTAGTACCTAGAGTTGCGCCTGTACTTGTAAATGCTAGATAGTCTGAATAACTTTCTTCTGCTGTTGTTGCATCAGATTTAAGCCTTTTATTATCACCTCTAGAAGTATCATGTAGTTCATGACTTCTTGCTTGATTTCTAGCTTTAGTCCATAACCAATCTGGTTTAAATCCAGTATCAATAGTTAATGCTGAACCTGTTGATGTAGTTAAGACAGTTGTAAAATAATCTGTAGGATTGTCTATTGTTGTATAAGCCATTATCCGTACTCCGCTAAGTTCTTCGTGCATAGTGCATAGTAACCACTAGGTACTGCGTATTCAAAGTTACCATATCCGTTAGCATCTGCATTGCCACTTGAAGGTGTATTTATAGGATTTCCAAAATTCCAATTTATAGTTGGATTATGACTAGCATTATCTGAATCTTTAGAAACCCAAGGTGTCCAATAACCATTGTATGATGAAGATAAAGCTCTACCATTATTACTTGCAGGACTTGGTGTTGGGTCATCTTGATAGTTTCCGTTTTTGTGCCAATAAACTTTATTATTATCTAAATCAATAGCACAACCAATTATGTCAGTATCAGCAAAAGTATCAACTCCTGTAGATTGTGTTGTTGCTGAACCAATTTTAATATTACCATCATCACCATACCAAGCATTACCATTACTTCCTAAATTGTTATGACCATTTGTATATGTATTAGATTCCCATTTTTCATTCCAACCAATAGCTACTTGTCCTCCCGCACCATTTTCTACTATAAAAACTTCATAATACCATTTACCTTTATTAACTGCAAAAGTACCGAACTCTACTTGCCCATAAGGAACTGAACCTTGCAAATTTAAAGTAGTTTTAATATTGCCCTCAGAAAAAGTTGCTCTAGAACCTGTTGCTAAAGGATTCATAGTCATAAAATTATTTGTAGGTGTATCTGTTGTTTGATCTGTTGCTGTTAAATTAGTAGGTGTAAAGTTATTTCCATTACCAGATGTGTCCGTTCCTAATGCTCCAGAATTTTTAAACTCTAAAAAGAAACCATTAGTTCCATATGAACCATCATATGCTTTAGGTATCCAAACTCCATTATCATTTGTTTCGCCAAATTCTGTAGGTGCTAATGCTTGTCCATCTATTAAATAAACATCTGACATATACCCATCAAAAAATTGTGATCCATTTGCTTGTCTACCAATATCTAAAGTTGAACCAGATACATTCAAATCACTATCTGCATTTAAACTTGGATAATTAGTTGTGCTAAATGATGTTTCTTCTACTCCATTTATATAAATTTGTATTCTATCAGATTCAGTTGCGTTGCCACTGTCATATACTAGAACAATATGGTACCATGCGGAAGGATCACGAAATAATCTATTTGTAATTAATTGTGAATCAAATCCACCACCAAAATAATTATATATTTCTATTGCATCCGAAGATTTAAATTTAAAATCAAAACTTGTAGTGCTACCATTAGTAGTTGCAAAAAAACATTGATCTGAACTTATATTCCCTCTTTTAACCCAAACTGACCATGTCCATTTATCTTGATTACCATTTGTTTGTGATCTTGATAATCTAGCACTATCATCATCATTAAATCTAAGTGAATTATCTATTTCATATCCAGCCGCAACTGCAGAATTAGAACCTAATACAGGAAAAGGCATTATTTAACTGGGAACTCGCCTAGTGGTCTTGTATAAACTGGATTTGCTTCTGTGCCTGTGTTTGTGTATTCAAACAATGCTTTTAATTCTTCTACGTTTGTTGCACCATCTATTTGAGTTTGCATAGAATTACATTTTGTTCTGACGCTTGCTCTCCAAGTTTTCCAACCACTATCCATTGTTGTTGATGTTTCTTTTGCTTTAATAACTCGCCAATCACTAGGCTGTAAAATTCCAGCACATTGATTGTTTATCATTTCTTTTTTAATTGTTTTTAAACCTTTAGTTACTATTTGATTTTCATCATCATCTAACAATGGATTATCATCATCATCTACTTCGTTTCTATCTTCTATTTCTTTAGCTGTAGCAGTACTATAAGAGCCTACAACTTCATCGCCATCAACAGCATAAGTTATATTAGTATTAATGTACCAAGCTTCATCTTTTTTATTTGTTGTATCTACTCTAACAGGATAAATGCCGATAGCTTGTAGTTCTTCATTAGACCATTGAAATATTTGTTTTGGATATTGTGTATCGCCAATAGTAATACCTTTATTTCCTTTGAAGAATTTTGTTACTGATCCACTTTCTACTAATGCAAACATTTTAATCCTATGTAGCCGACATATTTAATGAACGTCCAACCTCTTGCCAGACAGTTCCGTTGTATCTAAAAACAAATTGATCAGATTTACCACTTGTTGATGTAGCAGTTGGTGCGGTACTTGCCGCAAACTCAAAGACAGTATTCCAAGCAATCGTATGTGATCCACCATATTGAATATTTAAAGCGATAAAGCCACCTGTTTGAGCATTACTTGGAGCAGAGAAAGTTGTATTTTCTGTTGTTGTATGTTTTGCATTTGGTGCGGCTTGACTATCCCAAGCGACTGCGTTTGATGATGATGTTATTGCTACTTCTGGATAATACGCAAGATCATTAAAAACAATTTTACCTGTTCCGTTAGGTGTAAAAGTAATATTACCATTTGATGTAGAAACAAAATCATTTCCATTAACATCTAAATCTCCACCAAGTTGCGGAGTTGTATCGTTTACAATATCAAATGTTACTGAACTATCTGTCCAATCTACAGTATTTGCAGTTGTATTAATTGTACCTAATTGAATATGATCTGAACCATCATAAAATTTTAATACATAAGCAGTAGCACCCCCAGATGTATCAACCCATATAGAACCAGCCGCTAAACTTGCTGGTGCTGAACTTCCAATATGACTTGTATTTAAAGCACCTAAAATATTGTTTAATTCTGTACGGAAGGCACTGAACCCTTGGTTTGCTAAACTTACATCTGAAACTTGACTCATAATTGTTATTTACCTTTTTAACTTGCTGATTGCAACCCATAACCTTGAGCCACATAATCAAATGTTCTTGATATACCACTAGAACCAGAATCTGTAAATGCTATTGAGAAACCAGTTTTTGACTTAGAGGATATAGTATAAAAATCACCACTTGCCATATTTTCTGCTGATATACCTATTGCTGGAGTTGCATAAAATGGTTTCCCAAAAGTTATCACATATGTGCCAGTTCCAGAAACAACATCATTTTCAGACTCAATTCTTTTTTCCATATTAACTAAAATAGATATTCCAGAAACAAATGCTCTCGTTTTATTATTGGCATTTGCTAATCGTAATCTAAATTTAAAATATCTACCTTTAAAAGTGGTTGTTGTATTCATATTAAAAAATTCTGTTGCATTATTTAAGCTAGTATTTGAAGTTGCTATTTGTAAATTAACAGTTGCATTTGTAGGATCATTACCATCAAAAGGTGCTGGAGCGTCATCAAATAAACTTGCTCCTCTACCATCATCAAATAAATCGTATGGATCTTCAATTTGATCTATGGTTATATTTTTAGTAAATGACACATCATAAATAGCGTCTAAACTTAATGTTTGATCTAGTGTATAAAAACCTTCGTTATCAATATTCGCATTAAAAAAATTTGGATTTGATGTAGAGTCAGTTCCACCTAAATCAAAATTTCCTTCAACACTATCAAAGTTACCAATGGTATCATCAAAGTTTGTTATAGTATCAAGTATAATAGAATTTGTTCCAGAACTATCAGTTAAAGCAACATCATCATCATATGTTCCCAATGTTAAATCTTCATTTAAAGTATTAATATTATTAAATGCTGGAAGTGATGATATATTAGAATAAATAATTGTTTCGTTGTTTGATTCGTTACCTAATTTATCTACAGCTTTTATTAAAAATGAACCTGTTCTAGCGTTAGTTGTTATTGTTGTTCCAGATGTTCTAGGGACTTGTAACCAGTTTACAGATTTATTCCATTGTGCGGAAGCTGTTACATTCTGATAACGGATTTCATAATAAGAAATATCAAGATCAGATACAGCGTCCCAGTTTAATTGCATTTGATTTGAACCTTGCATATTAACAGAAAAGTTTTTTACATCTTGCGGTGGCTCTGTAGCACCAACAATTTTTCTACTTGCACTTGTATATGTTGAACTTGAACCAAGACTATTAATAGCTTTAACTCTTACATCATAAGTAGAATCATCAATAACGTTAAGCATTTCATAATTTAATTGTGTTCCTTTTGATAAAACAAAGAAATCTGAATCTGTGCTTAACTTAACTTCTACTTGGTAATATTGAACAAATTGATCTGTACTTGCACCAACTAATATATCTAATCGTGTTATTGCTGTTCCTTCATTATAAACAACTAAAGTATCTGATAAAGTTAAACTAGCTGGTGGTAAAACACTAAAAGGATTAGGTAACGTTGTATCTGGAATTGTGGCAACTTCTTGCTGTGTGCCGAATGTGTAATAACTATCTTGATGTTCTGTTAATTGTAAATCAACTGTCAGATCAGTATTCAAAGTGATACTGGCTACTCTAAATGGTTTTGCACTAAAACTTGGAGTAGCGTGAGTGATGTTTACTATATCGCCTACGGATAAATCTAGGGCGGTTGCGTCTGCTTTTAGTGATACGTCTAAACTTGATCTTGATCTACGCAAAATAATTTCTGCCATTTCTTGTGCTTGATATGGACTATTTAATGTAGGGAAATCAAAACGACCTTCTAATAAAATTCCACCATCATCACTTAAAAGATTTGCGTGTTGATCAGCACTCGCTAAACCAGTTTCATCTACTGGTGGAAACTGTGCTTCATCTGATTGATAATTTTTATCTGGATTAATAAATGAAACTATAACTCTATTAAATCGTGAGTTTTTATTTTTAGATGATACAGATATACCACCTATAATATTATCCTCTGTTAAACTTATACTTGCAGAGCCAGTTGTTTCTATAAGTATTTTATAAGCACCACCTGTATAATTTAAAAAACCTCTACACCCTTTTAAAAATTCTTTGACGTTATCAATAGCTTTTTTAGATGTATCTATAACTGCGTGGCTATCCATTAAATCAATAGCACTAGCACCACTATAAGGTGTTATGTCTGTATCACAAACATCACCAGCCGTTTGCCAATCAGCATAGTTAGAATCAAAATATTCGTTAGCTATTCCCATTCCATATCTATCGTTGCGTAAATAATCTAATAATTGATAAACTGCGTTATCTGAATATTCCCAAGTGCTTGAAGTATCTTCTCTATGAGTTCCAGAGCCACCAGTTTTTGTGCTATCTAAATTTGGATTATAAACTTTTTTACCTTTAACTACTGAATGAACTGTTGGAATAGAACCGAAAGCGTCAGAGTTCCATTGAAAGCGAATAGCTAAATAACTTAATCCTTGTAGTCTATGATTAGAACCCCAAGATGATAAAGAAGATAAAAGACTTGACGCAGTTTGACTATCAGAACCAAAATGTGGCTCAACTGTGATTAAACTTTCACTATCTTTATAATAATTTGAATCACTAGCATTAACTGTAACTTGTGTATTGTCTGCTAAATCTCCAGACCATGTTACTAAATTATCATTTATATATATTTCATTTATATCTGAAATTTCTCCTTCACTTAGAATAATTGCCAT
>Ga0181406_1000563_pt1 | contig 14151 bp, 15 predicted proteins | sample 29SPOviralmetaG_FD_130135 | JGI IMG/M metagenome (GOLD analysis project Ga0181406, IMG submission 130135) | Marine viral communities from the oligotrophic San Pedro Time Series (SPOT) site, San Pedro Channel, CA, USA - 29 SPOT_SRF_2011-12-20 | ecosystem: Environmental > Aquatic > Marine > Strait... | reverse complement strand
CCGCCAGGAACACTTTGAAGTTTACTGCCGAGGAAAGTTCAACTTCAGCGACCTGGCACCTGCCTCGAAGATAAAGCAACTCTATGCCGACATCGACCGCATCGCACAAGAACATTACCAACTTCCGCCACCGAAAGATGATGTGGAGCAGTCTGTCCCGCCTGGAAACTTCACTGTCGCTGAGAATGTCGCACCGCAACCCTTGGAAAACAGGTGAAGCCCTCTCATTACACACCCGTTTGTGTCGCTGACATCGTCTGTGATGTTCAGCGAGGATGTCATCTTTCGAACAGCGATGTTCAGCGAGGAGGTCGCACCGAAGGATTCATCGCAGGTGGCAGTTTTTTGAATGTTAGTATAGAATAATGAATACGAAAAACTGCCACTTTTACACATACAACACAAACGATTTAAAGAGAAGTGTCGATAGTAATGTAATGCGCGGACTTACACAAACTACACCGCAGTTTTCGGCACGAGAGGACTTTTCTCTCGTTGATATGATGAAGAAGTTCTGGAAGCTAAGGATGTTGTCATTCGCAAAGGCTCCCAATATTATTAAAGACATAGAGTTGGCTGTGCCGTTGGATAAGGAGAATGGCGAGACCAACTTCAAGAGACAATCATTTCAGGGTATGCGTTATCAAAAATGGAATAGGTATACTGGTGAACCAGAAGCAGAGAAGATGATGATGAAACAAGGGGACCCTTATGCGTTTCTCACAGGTCGATTCAACAACTTGGTGGTGCTCGACCTTGACACGAACAAGCAGACGTGGAAGACAAAAGGCAACGAGCATCCCTTCATTCTGTGGGCGAAAGACAACATCGAGGGCGTCGTAATCTGCGAGGACTGGAAAGACACTGTTAAAAGCATTCTAGACGCCATCGATACATTCACTGTCATCTCTGGAAGTGGTGGTTATCATCTGTATTTTTATAGCGAGAACGCAGATGACTACTTGTCTTCAGCAAATCCCAACTTCGAAATTGACATTAGGGGTAAAGGAGGACTCATTATCGGCTTCAATTCAATCCTAATGGGTAAAACATATGGAGTTCGACAGGAAAATATGCGTGGCGATTATCTGTCGAAACAGCGTCTTGTCGACCTGGACAACAACCCGAAGATTCAACAGATGCTCGAGTTCTGTGCTGACAAATCATCCAAGAACAAGAAGAAGGTCAAGCAACAGAAGGAGTCGCTTAAGTCTGCGATTGACATCGTCTTTAAGTATCATTTCGAGGAGGGTGAAGTGGAAGATATCGTCAAGGCACTACCTAAGGAATATTTCAAAGGCAGCTTCTTTAAATGGTTCGAATTCACAGGGTTCTGTAAGATTGTTGGACGCAAGGACATCTGGAAGCAGTATCACGATAACAAAAGCACGGACGCACAGAAGGAGACGTACTGGGAATCGAGTAGACCAGACCGATGTCAAGTAGAAAACGTTCTCAAAGCGAGTAACAAGGCTAACAATCTGGTTTATCATCGTTACAAACCTGTGCTTCCCTTGACTCGAACGCCTGACAGCACCACTGACTTCAAGAAACTGGAGTTCAACAAGGGCAAGTTCGACTACATCGACGATGAAGATGTCAACTTCATCATCCAGAGCGACACTGGCACTGGCAAGACCACGATGACCAAGCACTACTTGATGCCGACCGACGAGGACAAGCGTGCTAAGAAGTTCATCTCGATTGTCAGCCGACGAAGTCTCGGGGAGGAACAACATCGTGACTTCGTTGTTCACGCTGAAAACGCGAACCTGCTAATGGATATGCCCACTATTCGATACTACGAAGAGAAGTATTTTAAAGATGACCCCGATGAGTGCGAAGGTGATAATGTGGTTATCTGCGTCGATTCTCTCACCAAACTCAAGAACTGGGACTACAGTGAGTATGTGGTCTTTGTGGATGAACTGAACAGTGTCATCGGGCATCTTCTCAGCAGTGCTACACTCAAAACAAAGCGACGCACTGTGTTCGCCGTGCTCAAGAACATTCTTGTCAACTGTAAGCAGATTATCGGTGTCGATGCAGACATCACAGATTTATGCTTCAAGTTGTTCGAGAACATTGGAGTAGACTTCCACTACAGACGCAACCTGATGAAGCACAATGCTGGAATTCCTGCCAAAGAATACTTCGACTTCAACGAGTTCGTGATGGACATCAAGGAACTGGACAAGTATATGGTGTGTTGCGACTCTGCTATTGAGTGTGAGAAGCTCTTCGTGGATATGGGTGAGCCTCCCGATGTCACTGTGATTACCAGCAGTTGGAATCCTGACACACAAGGTGACATTAAACTCGACTGTCATCCTAAGGTCATCTTCTCTCCCAAGGTAATCTATGGTCTGGACAGCACAATAGGTCGACAAGTCTTCTGTCTGTTCAAGTCCCAAACCATCTCCCCTCGTGCGATGGTTCAGCAAGTCTGCCGTGAAAGAAACATCGAGCAACTCAACTACATCTTCATCAACAAGCAGTTTCTTCCTGTCCAGAATATGCCTATGTTTTCGACACTCGAAGATGTGAAAGTGCGTCTCCAACTTCAACACGAGTATGTCGCCAAGAAGTTCGGTATGGATATCGACGCAGTCGGCGTGTCTGCTGAGAACGAGAACATCTACGACAAGTTGCTTCAACATTATCTGTTCGACGAGGACTCCTTCGATACCAACAAGTTTCTCCACTTTAAATTGATGCTTCAAGAGAAGGGATTTGTCATTACGACGCAAATGAACAGCACTAAACAGCGAAATCGAACAGAGGACAAGCAGTTACGAGAAGAAGTTGAGCAACAGAAATTGGAGGCATTCAACATTAACGACCAGAAACACAAGGAGTTGAATGAACTTCTAAGGATTCCAGCAGAAGAAATTGATGACTACAAGGAAGTCTTCGTTATGGCCCATCTTCAAGAACAACATTTCAATGTCTGTGACCTCTTCTTCAAAGACGACAAAGAACAGGTACGCATAGTTAAAGAGACTTTCAAAGAGAAAGAGTTCGGTTCCAGGGTCGTCGAGCAGAGTAAGATGCAGATTTTGTTCGTCAAGGAGCTTATGAAAGCAACTCAGGCAGAAAAGAAAAGTCTTGTTCCTAAAGTCAGTCTCACTGAGGAACAATCGCAACAGTTCGTAAGCAATTACAAGCTAATCTTCCCGAGAAACGAACGCAACTTCAAACAAAATGATTTAGAAGATAAACGAAACAGTTTGACAGATGACTATGAAGTTAGCAAGCTCCTCTATGCGTGTATCAAGTGTCTCGGCTGTGATGAACTCTACACTACCGAGGGAGGCCGTCGACAGATTAACGGCAAAAGAAAGTCTCGAGTTGCCTACGCCTTGTCTGGTGAAGCAATCGATTATCACAAGAAACTGTGGAATTACAGACAAGCAAAAAATTACCACTCTGTCTTCAATGATGACACCAATGAGTATGAAATCGTGTTCCAAGTTGATGACGATGAATAGCTCGATAGCGATTGATATGATGTGTGCAATGCCCCGCGGTAGCCCTTAATAATTACCGCTCACCCCGCGACCACCGCCCCGCCTTATCAAAATTACGACTGCGACTTGGCTAACGACGACGATGGAACCTGCCAACAACAACCAAAACAACGGGGAGAACACCGACCTTTCCTCGTGGGTGGAAGATGATTGCGACCCCAACTGGGAACTCCAGAGCGACCGCCTCGCACGAGAGCATCCAGACATCTACCGCAGTGGCGAGACCATCAGGATGGGTCTTCAGTATCCTCGCCTCCGCAACACTGATGATCTTCAGCAACTCTTCGCTGACATCGACCGCATCGCGGAGACTCACCGCCGACAGCAGTTTCCCGAGAACTATGTCGAGGAAGAAGTTCCTGTCGCCAATCGCACTGTCGCAGGTGATGTGTGTTTTGTGTAGAAGTGGCAGTTTTTCGTAGCTTATCTTACAAAATACGTTACAACTTTCTGCCACAGATGACTCTCGCTGGAAGACGAGGTTCTTGAAGCAGCGAATCAATCAGGGTTCTTGGGCGTGGGAAGGTCTCACCAAGAAGGAGAATTATCAGCGTAACCTTCATCTCCAGAACGTTCTCACCGACGACATTCTCGACGTTGTCAACAAGCACTATGATACTGAGTCCTGGCTGTACTTCGGCCGTCCTCACATCGAGGCGAACAGGAGGTGCGCACTACCATATGTTACAGGATGTCGATGTTTCTTACTTAATTTTTGTAGGGTGGCGTTCGAAACTGAAGATAATGATGAACTAGTCGAGTATCTTGCCCACAAATACTATGATGGTTGTGAGGATTGTGCCAGAGACAGAGACTTGTGTGACAACTGTCGATACATTCCTGGTTGGAGTGATGCGTTTTCGAAATGGGGTCATAATGATGGAGCTTGTTTCTTGTGTATCACTGACAACGTTGTCGACGTTATCGAGGGTCTCGGTTACGACTGTTGTGGCAACTTAGACACTGAACACTTTGACGAAGAGAATCATTGGCAAAAGGGATGGGGTTGCCACAATTATTCTGTTATCACCAAAATCGTCAAGGCAGACACTGGTGAAGTAGTGTATCCTGTAGACGGATATCAAGTCGGTGGTTACGATAACGAAGCAGTTTACTCTGTGTTGCCAAAAGATATTGTCGACACACTTTGTATGGATTTCGATTTTGATCCTGTTGATGTATACGACAATTTACCTGATTGGGCGAGGGATATTTTAGTAGACTGTAAAATATCAAACATACCTAATTGGTTGCGAACTGAGGAGATGATTGATGTATTCGGTTATCAATAATGTCAGGTCTGTTATCGACGAGTTCGACGAATTTCACCACTACCACCCTTGGGAAACATACATCGTTAATTGTTATGGTTACAAGGCACATCTCAACACTATTGATATTATATATCACAGCGTTCATTTCAATATAATAACTGCTGAAGAATACTTTCAAGAAGAATGGATAATGTTAGGAACAGAATACACTCGTATCGAGTTACTGGATATTACTGATGGACGCGACCCTGAAATTTTAAGTGCTCGGGAATGGACTCAAGATGATTACGACGACATTGACGATGAATTTAAAGACAATTACATCAATCCTAGTGATTATGAATGAAGTGTATTTGATGTTGTCAGGGATGTCATAGATGACCTCGAAGACGATTTTCAAGAGTGGAGTTTTCAGAATCAGCAACACATTATTCGCTGCTATGGTTCATATGATGAAAATTTGAACCCTACCGACATTATTCATTGCGAGACTTTCTCTAACACTATGGACAATTTGAATGAAGCAGAAACAAGAATGCAGAGTATTGTAGCCTTCGATTTGGGAAGGAAATATACTCGTGTTGAGTGGATAGACATTTCTAGAAACACACCATACGATGAACCATTCAATGAAATGATCGGATATGAAAACTGGACTCAAGAAATTTATGATAATATTCCTCAAGATTTTATTGTTTGGCGTTTACTTATCAATCCCAGTCTGCATTCAGGTGTGTCGTAGCAGAGATGAACGAAGATGTATGGATTCAGGATATTGAAGAATATGTTCAAGCAATGTTTATTGACTATTATTGACATCATTCTTGTCACGACACAGTTCATTTTACTTAGACCATAGGATATTCGCGATAATAAACGCAATACCACATATGATGAGAAAATAAGCCCGCGCGAATCGGCCACCGCCTAGGTAATTTGCCCTTTATTGTAAACTCAGTTCTGGATTTCGCGGCGCGCACTAGCTGAAAACGCTTGATTTTTACCCCCCTCAAAATCGTCAATGTTTCTAATTTTAGAAACCATACTGTTACTATAAATAGCAACAATTACCAAAAATATACATTCAGTGTCCAAAAATTGCTATCCCCCCACGATTTCACACAATCTTAGAACATTTACACAGAATTCACCGGCACTTAAAGGATTGAAAAAGTGGCAGAAAGTTGTAATGTATTTCTAAAATTAGATACGGAAAACTGCCACTCACTCCTAAAATAACTTTCAATTTTCTGCGAGACCATCACCCGTGCATCTTTCGCAATATCTTGACCATTCTTCTCAGGCCACCTGTGCGACTTAAAGGATATTGGGGACTTAAAGACGAGGAGAAGTGGCAGAAAGTTGTAATGTATTCTCTAAAATTGGATACGAAAAACTGCCACTCACTCATAAATTAATTTTCAATTTTCTGTGAGACCATCCCCCGTGCTTCTTTCATAATATCTTGACCATTCTTCTCAAGACACCTATGCGACTTAAAGGATATTGGGGACTTAAAGACGAGGAGAAGTGGCAGAAAGTTGTGATGTATTCTTTAAAATAAGTTACGAAAAACTGCCACTGAGATTGAGATTTCCATAATTAGTAATAAAGACCACTTCTGGGGGCGCAATATCACACATTTTTCACATAATTCTAGGCTGTGTTGCGACACTGAATATGCTTTTGAGATGCGATTTCGCAAATAAATCCCAACTTTTGGAACGAATCCCGCCCCCTCCCTTTGGTTCTTTGTGATATCGCTGAATTCTAAGTATTTACTTTTTATATAGAATTCAATTGCGATGCCAAAAATCGCGCACTACGTATATAACTCATCATTCGTCTTCGTGTTTACTACTGACGAAAATGAATGGTCTTATTAAAATGAACTGAGTCAAGGTAAAAAATAATAATTACTTCTTTGAACGTTTTGCTCTGTCAGCCAAGGATTCTTCGTCACTCGAACTGTCTTCTGCTTCCTTCTGCTTCCTTGTCTTGAGACCTGTGGCTTGATTGAACTGCGTCTTCTTCATCTCAAACACACTCATACCCATACCTGTCACTGTTTTCTTGTAACTGGCATCTTTTTCTTGTTGTAGACGATGCTTCTTCATCTTCTTGTCTTCTGCGTCGAACTCTTCTTGAAGTTTCTTGGCCAAATCATCGTCGTTGGTCAGCACTGCCAGTTCCTGCTCCTGTTCCCGAGGAAGATGATGCGTTGACACCCCCACCGACATAAGGAGTGTTCTCAACTGTGGCAGAAAGTTGTGTCAGTTATTAAAAAAATGAATACAAAAAAGTGCCACTTAATGATGACACCTAAATCTCGAATACTTTGTGTAAGATTTGCTGCAAGAATTGCTCCTTGTTCAGCATCGAGTTCACCAATCCTTACCAAATTGTTAACAGTAACGTCGATTCCAGAAAACCCACTGAGGTCAAGTTCTTCTTCGTCTTCGTCTTCGTCTTCGTCTGGTTCTGCTTCTGGTTCTGCTTCTGGTTCTGCTTCTGGTTCTGGCAGAAAGTTGTAGTCAGTTATTAGAGAATGAATACGAAAAACTGCCACTTCTACACAGACAACACAACAATTGACTCACCTCGGTCAGTGATGCGAAGACCACGATGACCAGCATTGTCAGTCGCAAATACAACCTGAACATTTGTGCGAACTCTAGAGCCACACTCGCCACTGGTGTTGAAGACGAAAACGAAAACAGTATTACGTTGATGTAGCTCGCCATCACGAGGTTGAATGACCAATTCATTTCCATTTGGTCTTTGAAGGATATAATAATTTGATGATGAACGACGTAGCATCTCGAAGTTTGTGTGGGACACGTTCTCTTGAACAAGGTCGAGGAATTCGACAGAAGGAAATCCATCAAATACGTCTTCCAAAACTATATGACTATATCCTTCTGGAACTTCGACCTCCACTTGCCAGACGATTCGCGAGTGAACCAATGGTTCAAAGACATCAAATTCCCACGAAAGTGATGTTGCGTCGACAAGTTCTTCTTCGTCTTCGTCTGGTTCTGCTTCTGGTTCTGCTTCTGGTTCTGCTTCTGGTTCTGGCAGAAAGTTGTAGTCTGTTATTAGAGAATCAATACGAAAAACTGACACTTTTACACAGACAACACAACTATTGACTCACCTGGCGATGCGTCGACTTGTCCAAGATTCATCAATTCTTGCTGAAGGTATCTTGCCACATCAAAATCAGCACCCACTTCGATATAGTTTGGATGAGGAGGAGGAGCTTGAACAGCAGGGTCTTCTTCTTCGATAGGAATGAGACGCAGGTAATCGAGGTAACCATAGTTGATGCCACTGCTTTCGAGAAACTCCTCGAGGAACTGAATACGCATATCACGCTGACGACGCACACCAAGGCCAGAATGACGCCAGACTGTGTTACTTGCGTGGCACCACAAAATCTCTTCCCAGGTTGCTGAACCACCTTCCAGAGTAAATTGCTCAACCCGATCACCTTGATAAGCCCACTCAGGAAGATGTTCAATGTTCTCAGGATGTTGGACAATGGAACGTCCCATAAACTCCTCGAAATCATTAAACTCTGGAGTCCAGTCTTCGCCAAAGTCGGCTAAAGGGTCCCAGTCTTCATCTTGAGCTTGCGTATAATTTCCCTGAGGAAGCAACTGACCCTGGTCTGCGTAGACTTGTGGATTCTCCAACAGAACAGCACGGCAAGTCGGGCACTTGTCAAAGAGACGAACAGAGTTAAAGAAATGCGTGCGTTCTGGGTCATAGCAGGACAAACACACACAGTGACGAGGCATTCCTTTCTTGACATCACACGCCCAAGGTCGAATACACTTGAGTTCATCAGCGACCTGACGAGACACACGGCAATCAGTGAGTTGAACACTATAAACAACACGCAGATGAATCTTACTTCGAAGCAGACGCAACAGTAGTATTCTTGAAGCACCATCTCTCGGTCGATGTTGACAATGTCGTTGTGAAGTCGCTGGAACATAAGGATGTCGCTGTTGTCCAATGGTGTCCTCCACAGATTGAAGCAGTTGCGTGCTGTAAACAACACGTCTTCTGGCATCATCATAGACAGTGCGTACGTGAGAAGGTATCGCACACGATGTCCCGTCGTCTCCTGTCTTTGTCTCTCGTCAATCGTGTCGAACAACACGATGTCTGTTGGTGTGTCCTCGTCTCGAGCGATGATGTTCTGGAGGGTGCGAAGATGTTGTTGCTGATCATCGTCGAGAGGTCGGTCATTACCGCGGAGGAGACACCTGACCACAACACACCGCGATAATGATTTCCGCGATGACCTGCCACATCGTAGCGAAATATGGTGCGGGAGCGGTGTTATCGATGCGCCACTTCACAGGTCATTGCTCATATCATCTGTGACACTGCGGGAAAGAGTGGCGACACAACAACATCGTCAGCGGTGCGGGAGGACAAGATGCGAAACTTACCGCGAAGTCAAGGGTACTGGTTGATGTGGTAAGGGTGCCACAGGCGGTGCACACCTTTTCGCAGTGTTCTCACTCGACTCCATCGCGATTGCCTTGGAAAGAAAAAAAATAATTCAAGGCATTATCGTTACAAGCGCTGTTGTCGATGGAAGGCATAATGGACAGGGCCTGTGGTGATATATTCCACCAGGTTGATGCTGGTGCATTGAGACAACTCAAAAGGATCAGTGAGCCATCGCGGATTGTTATCAAAAGGTACCGCAATGGGGACACACTCACCCTGGACCACATTTACGAGGCGATCGATCCGAAGGGCGACTACAAGATCCGCGACCTGAAGCATTTGTGCGAGGAACTTGATGCCGACATCCGCAGCGGTGATGACAAGAGAAAACCCAGCACTTGGCGGAATGCACTTCAAAAATGGTGTCAAATCAATGGATTTTGGGTGCCTCACAAGCAAAAGAAGAAGATCAAAGGCACCAAGCGAACTCGCGGAGAGGATGATCACCTCGTGTCTGGTCAACCGAACTATGACACTGACGACGAGGTGCCAGAGGGGACACCACTGCGCCTCGCAAACAAATTGAACAGGGTAAAGCGTGAGAAACAAGATTACGTTCCCAGACATCGTCGTGATGAACGTCAAGGCATCGAGCGTCAGGTTTCGCAGAAGCCTACACGCAACAAGACCGAGAAGGAAAAGATTGAGGACAAGAAGCGTGAGCAAGAGGAGAAGTTCAAGGCAGAGGAGAAGAGATTGTCTTCGAAAGAAGGTGGTCTCAAGTCCGTGCTTTCCAGAAAGAAGAACGAGATTCAAGATGCTCTTAAAAAAACCGAGGATATGACGTATCAGTTCCAACAGTCTATCAAGGCAATGATGAGTGACGATCTTCAAGGAACACCTGTGTTCAATATCGCAAAAGCAATTTATGATAGCAGACCCAGCATCGACGAGGCACAGTCGATTATCAACCTTCTTCAACAGAGTATTGCGATACTTGAGAACCAGGAGCAACTGCGTCAACTGGATGCAATGATCAAGCTTCAAGATGTTGCGATTGAGAAGGTCAAGAACAATCGAGCTAGGAGCAGGGAGGAGCACGAGAAGACCCTTCAACGTTTCGAGGAGGACATCGAGAAGATTCAGCAGGATGCTATCAGGAGGAGGCAGCAGAGAGAATATGAACATCGTCAGGTGAGTGTCTCGCGGTGTCTTTCGTGTAGTCTGTGTAGAAGTGGCAGTTTTTCGTAACTTATCTTATAGAATAGATTACAACTTTCTGCCACTTCTACACAAATTACACAGAATATAAACTGACGATTACTTCTGTAGGCATACAATCAGATCGCCGAACAACAATACGCCATCGGGCAAGGTCTTAAGGAAGAGCAAGTTGCGAAACTCAACCACCACTACGACAGGAAGCAGCGTGCATACGAGCAGGACTACGAGGAGCACGACCAAGATATGGGGCGTGTCGGGAGCAATGTGCTGAGCGAGTGGGTCGGTCATTACAACAATGGTGACGACGATAATGAAGACTACATTCATCATACCAGTAATTCATCTGGTAACTCTCGTCAATCTTCTCGTCCTTCTTCTCGTTCTTCCAAAAGGTCTAAAACGTCTTTTTACGAACAAGAACAAGCTCCATCTCGCACTTCCTCTCAAAGGTCTATTTACGAAGAACGAGATCCTTACCAGTTCGCAGACGATGATTACTTGTGTTGACACTTACTACACTTGTGATTCTTCTTTCCCTTCTTGTTGTTGTTGTGCCGTTTAGTAGTATTGAACTTATGACTGTCGAATCGATGTAATGTGCGACTAGTCATAACGTTGTAGGCACCCCTAGGGTCGTCGACATCACTGAACTTCATTTTCGTGCGCCCTATCGTAACTGGGCGCGATGTGCGTAAATTGCTGAGGCGACTAGAGCGAGGATACGCGAGAACGTTGTAATAATCTTGGCGAACTGTCATTTACTATAACGCTTATTTTATTTTTCAAGTCGCGCGCAATTAAAACCCCATACGCATCGCCCATTCTCGCTGAGACATCTGTGGTGCTGGTGGTGCTTCTTCTTCCTTTTCCTCACTACTAATATCCTGCTGTTTGTTCACAGACTGTGTCTTGTTCTTCTTCTTCTTATTCTGTTTGATTAACTTTCTAACAATCTCTTCATTCTCTGCGTCATCATCCGTGCTATCGTCCTCTTTACTGTCTTCCTCTTCCATAACCTTCTTCATCATCTGCTTGATTTTGTTCTCCTTACTTCTCTTGTTCTGTGCCTTGTTGCGAATCAAATTCTCTGCCTTCACCTCTATTTCCTTCAACTTCTCCTCCTTCTTCTTCTGCTGATACTTCTTACGACCTTCCTGTAGTCTTTCGAATGCCTTCTGTTGTGCTTCACTGCGATTTCCTTTGGTTCGTAGCTTCCTTTTATCTACCTTCGCAGGTGCTGGAGGTGTCTCAACCTCACTCTTCAACTCTGGTTCTTCTTCTTGTTCTTCTTCTTGTTCTACAGGTGTTTCTTCTACTTCTGATTGTGTGTGTTCGACAGTATCTTCTTGTGACATATACTAATATACTAATAAAATAATATTATTTGAAGTATAATATATGTTCTCCCTCGATCATTTTCATACCCTCATTCTTGTGTTTTGTGCGTTTCATATCTCTTTTTCGTTCTGTTTCGTGTTTCGAGATATGTTTGTGTAGGTTCTTATAGTATCTGTCGAACTCCTTCTGTTTCGCTACAGGTATCTCGAGACCCAGTTCCTGATACACGGCAGTCAATATGGGAATGTCGTCTATGGGAACCTCAGCATACTTCTCCTTGTAATACTGAAGACCCAGTTCAACACTCTTCTTTTGTAGGTACTCTGCCTTAAGAATGTCGATGGTGCTCTCGTCAGTCTTGTCCATCAACTCGAACTTCAACTTGTTGTGGTCGTAGTCCCCCCCAGGTGTGCTGACTAAAGGTATCTTGGCGAGACCCTTGTCATCCTGTTCAGTATTTAAAGGAAATAAGCCTTTAAAAAGGTAATTCGCATCACCAGACATCTTTATTATGTAGGACAATTTTAACGCGCTTATCTAAACGAATCTTATTCTATTTTGTTGATGTCTATCTCAGGATGCTTCTTCAATATGCGTTGAAGCAGGTCATTACAGTTCAGCAGTCCTAACCTGATTTTACTGATGAATATGTCCAGTAGTAAGACATACTCCTCCTCTGTCTCGATGTCTTTTGTGACTTTGAGCATATCAGTCATCGTATCCAGTTCCACTCGATACTTCTTGTGTAAGTCGAAGACAGTCTTGGGTATCACACTGGTATCCACAACGTTTTCATCGTGATTCTCCACTTCCATCATTAACTAATAAGCAGATGTTATTATTTATCAATCAAACGCGTTCAATGTTTGTGTAAAAAATCTAACATTAGATTAAAATGTATGTTGAGGAACTCAAGAAGAAAATGAAACAACAGAGAGATATCAAAGATGTCACTGCTGACTCCTACACCAAGACTGTGATGAGATTATACAGTGCCGTCAAAGCACCTGCTGAACCTGAAATGATACAAGATTTGGATTGGTTGAACAGGACAGAGGAAGTCTTGAAAGAAATCAAGCAGATGAGTAGCAATATCGGCACACAGAAGAATTACATCTGTGCCGTCATCGTTGCTCTCAGCACCAGTGATGAGAACAAGCGAGTAGAAGACGCTTATCAAGTGGAATTGAACGTTCTGCGAGAGAAGTTGGATGACTTCTACGCAGACGGCAAGAAGACGCAGAAACAGAAGGACAATATGGTCAGTTGGGCGCACATTATTGGATTGAGAGAGGCAATACGAAAGAGGGTTAACACATTACTGAGAATGAAAGGAACTGACCTGTCTCCCAGAGACTTGATGGAATATCAACAATTCGTGGCAATATGTCTGTATACTTACCTGAGACCCAGTCGCAACGACTATCACGACACCCTGATGCTGACCAAACGAGAATACGACCAATTGAGCGACAAAGACAAGGACGAGAACAACTATATGGTGTTCAAAAACAAGTCTAACGCGTTCTATCACAGAGCAGACTACAAGACGAGGAAGACACACGGCATCGAAATCGCAGAGATACCTAAGTCCTTGGTGCGAATCCTCCAGAAATGGCGAGACTTGTCGAAACAGAAGTTCCTGTTGATGAACAAGAGTGGTAGTGTGATGAAGTCTCATCAGTTGACTCGATTCCTGACTGATTTGTTCCTGAAACACATCGGCAAGAGGATATCCAGCACATTACTGAGACAAATCTACCTGACAGACAAGTATAGCAAGGCAGTCAAGGAGCTACACGACGACACCAAGAAGATGAATAACAGTATCAGGGTGGCTCTCAGGCATTACATCAAGCAGGATTAGATTTTTTGCTGTTTGTGTAGAAGTGGCAGTTTTTCGTAGCTTATCTTAAAGAATACGATACAACTTTCTGCCACTTTCACACAGAAGACACGAAAAGATTTTTATATATATGTTGTGCTGTTTGTGTGGAAGTGGCAGTTTTTCGTAACTTCTTTCTTAAAAATGGATACAACTTTCTGCCACTTTTTTTTATCTACGCTACAATATAGATGGTTACCACCAGAAAGAAAGCGAAGACCACACAGGCAAAACTGAGAGGATTGCTTCCTGACGAGATAACGATGAGAAAGGAGGCAGTCAGTAAAGCAAAAGCAATCTGCACATACACCACAGCGAACAGTAAGAACAGAAGAGGTTTAATCAAAGACCGAATGAAAGAGAGAGCAACAGCGTGTGAGAGAAAGAAGGGAAGCGTCTTCGTCTGTGGATATGTCACCAAGAATCCTCT
>Ga0181406_1000561_pt1 | contig 14165 bp, 11 predicted proteins | sample 29SPOviralmetaG_FD_130135 | JGI IMG/M metagenome (GOLD analysis project Ga0181406, IMG submission 130135) | Marine viral communities from the oligotrophic San Pedro Time Series (SPOT) site, San Pedro Channel, CA, USA - 29 SPOT_SRF_2011-12-20 | ecosystem: Environmental > Aquatic > Marine > Strait... | reverse complement strand
GTGTTAAAAATATTATAAGATTCAATTGGTTTAACAAAACAATATTCATCTATTGACTTCCATTTACCGTTTTGTTTATATAAATAAATTTGATCTATATCTACAAAATACTGATCTTCTTTAAAATAACTTCTAGAGTTTTTTTCTTCACCTCTAATATCACTAAATCTTCTAAAAACATTGTGGTGTATAATAACTTCATCACCAACCTTTATTTTAGTTTTTATAGCTTTTGGTGTTGCTAAAACTATAGCATTTCTATTTACATTTTTATGTGTAAATATCTCAGTATTTAAAATAAGTTCTTTATCACCTAATTTCTTAGTGTTATTGTATCTTGATTGTACTGGTGTTACTATAAAATCAAAAAGCCCTTGCATTAATACTCTAAATTATACTCTACTGCTATCGCCATATTTTTGTTAAAGTCTTTCCAAGGTAGTATCTCTTTATTTTTAGTTATAAATATACTATACTTGTCGTCGCTTTCAACAATTGAATCGATAACATGTCCTCCGTAGACCTCTTGGCCCACGGAGTAATGCATTGCTTCATTTTTATAGTCTTTTCCTATACTAATCTTCCTGATTAGATTCATCTTCAGGTTGTTTAATAGTACCGTCTTGTATGTTAATACTTACCTTACCGTACTCTTCTTCTAATTTGCCTTGAAACTCTTGAAGATCTTTTCTAAGAGCTGGTAAAGCAGCTATAATATCATACTTTTGAGATTCAACTTGCCCTAATTGCATTTGAGCATTGTTGATTTTAGCAACTAACCCTTGTAATTCAGTTAGTTGTTCATCTGTGATTTTTAAATCTTGTGTTTTTGCCATTGTATTAAATTTAATTGTTGTTGACTTTATTCACTAACCCAAGGTAACGCGTCAACTTCTACGTTCTTTGGTGTTTCTTGATCAGCTATTTGCTTTTCAATAACTTCATTCATGTGATCTACCGGGTGGTTTGCTTTAGCCCACTCAATAACATCTGTTTCTTTTAAATCAGCCAATGCTGTAAAGTTTTCTGAATCAGGAGATCCAACAGGACAAGCCCCGTGAAACGTTCCTTCTAATTCACCTTTTTTACCAGTGTAATCAAAGTTTAATCCTGTAATCACATCGGACAATCCGTCCATCGATGGTGCTTTTTTCATAGCCGTGATCTTCCATGTATAAGTAATTGCCATAATTTTGTTTTTAAGTTATTTCTATGTTTATATTATTACGCTATTTTCACACTTTTTACCTATAGAACAGCTCCACCAGCATCATTATGTGTTTTTAGTAGGTCTGCATTATGTGCGTATCTACCGTGATAACTGCTAGAATCAACTATATGGTTGCATCCAGCTGCGTTAAATTCTTCTGATATGTCTAGTATTCTATATTTAATTTTAATGTAATGAGCTCCACCTGGTGCGTTGCCAGTGCTAGCACAGTTTCTCATTGTTTTCCAGAATAAAGATCTATTTGGTAATACTCTAGATTTAGTTTTTGGAACATCTTGGTAAAAACCTCTATCGCTTGTAGATGCTGCCATAAAATCTCTAGGCATAATACCTAAAGTAAAATATGATCCGCCAACAACAAAGTTTGCTCCAGTCATATTCTGCTGTCCTGTTTCATTTTCAAAGAAACCAATACTGTAAGCTGTGCTATCAGCGTGGTAAGCTATTCCACTAGAACCAATACCTGTTCTTGTTTCATAATCTATATATACCATAAACTCATCAATAATTAACATTTTATCAGCACCAGGCGCTTGAATAAGTTTATAAGCGTTAGTAGATCTATTAAGCCAACCACTTCCAGATACTTTAAATGTAAATATCTTTTCAAACTCCATTATAACGCCTTGATCATTAACACCTAATGATGCAGAAGCTCTACCGCCGCTACTAAGAGCACTATAACCTAATAATTTACCACTACCAGATCCTGTACCACCGCCTGTGCCAGTATCTTTTGGACTGTTACCAACGCCTGCAAGGTCGAGAACACCATAAATACTTACATTGTTCATTAAACTAGTGTTGGCAGGATCTACATATCTTGTTGTATCATTGTATGTGTAAAACTTGTCAGCTCTAAGCCACTCGCCGGCTATAACAAGAGTATCGTTGTGTTTAGTTATTCTTTGCCAAGCTGTTGTTCCACTAGAGTTAGTGTTTCTATGATATAAACCTTGATTAAAAAATCCACCAGCAATTTGCATGGCGTAATAATTGCTATCGTTACTATGTGTTGCAGATAATAAATGCATCCAACCAGTACTACCAGTTTGTGTGTTTGTTGGCCAACCTTCAGCACCTGTTGGTGAAGCTGTTTCATAAAAACCAGATGCTTTTCTAGTAGTCATATCATCACCATTGGCAGAATCTGAAGAAAAAGTACAATCAACACCAAGACTGCTTGACGTTACGTATCCTGCTCCATTGGTTAACTGATTATTGTTTGCTGGTATAGTTGGTGTACCTGTTACCTGAGAGTATGCAATAGTACCATTTTGTATTGCACCTCTTAACCAAAGATCACCACCACCTCTAGATATTAAGTTTGTAGTTCCACTAGGTCCACCGTCTTTAAATGCAATATCTTCACCACCTGATGTAGCTATGACGAAATGTGCATCATCTACTTCTTGTGCTGCAATATATCCTCTTAAATTACCACTACCTGTGTAGAAATAAGAATTACCACCGTTTAATGTTTTAAAGTTTATAGCTCTAAGTTCCCCAGTGTTATCAAAGTTTTGTTGTGGTGCTGTTGTTCCCGCGAATGTTGGAACAAGGTTGAAGTTAACCGTGCTATTACTATAACCATAGTGAAATACCTCCGTTCTAACACCAGCGTCCATTCTATAGAAAGTAATATGATCGTTACTCTCGCCAGAAACAAAAGCAGGTGAACCATCTCCATTATAAGAAATACCACCACCATAACTATTACCTTGACCAACCTCAATTACACCAGTGCCTTGATTATCACCATTTGCTCTTATCATTGCTTGACCACCATCATCACACTTAACTGATAGTGTAGATGATGTTCCGTTGTCTATAATTAAATCACCACTAAGTGTATCACTAGTGTTTAACAAGTATTTTGCATCAGACTCTGTTTCAGTATAATATCTATCATCGTGGTTATGTGAAGTTGTTGCGTAATTACTATCGTTAGTCCACTGTGATATGTTACCCGACTTATTTGTAAAAGTCACAGTATTATCATTAGTAGCAACTGTACTTCCTAATATTAATATAGATTTATTAAAGTAAAAATTAGGTCTATCAGTGTATATATGAGCATGATTTGCGTTTGCTGGACCAAGTAATATATAACCAGAGTCTGTTGTTAATCTAACACCCCACTCACTAGATCCAGGAGCAAATGTAGCATTGTTTGTAGAATTTTTAAACTTAAGTGCATTTATAACACTTGTTCCAGAGGGAGCCATATATTCGCCTGTGCTACTACCGTAATAAGCGCCATCTGCTGCTCGAATATTACCTTGATATGTAAATACCATATCACCATTTGAATCTGATACCCAAGTGTGTGTTTTTAAACTACTGCCATAATATTGTCTCCAGTTAATTGTTGTTCCACTGTTAGAGCTACCATCTCTAAAATGTGGATAATGATTACCAGCAGCATCATAGGCATTGTAATATAAATGACCATTAAATTGATTACCAGTATTACTAAAGTTTTTATTACCTGTTACAGTTTGCGTGTTTGATAAATCTACAAAAGTAGAATTAGTTGGTATTGTAGGTGTACCTGTAAAATTACTATAATCTAAATAATGACTACCTTCTTGACCGTCTAATTTATCAGCGTCTAGACCAGAACCTGCTCCGTCAGAAGCACTGGTCCATATCTCTCTCCAACCAGGAGCATAACCACTACCTTGATCATTATAAATAAAAACTTTATTTGAAGAACCACCTGTGTTTGGAGCTACTGCTAAAACTGTTATGTTACCTCTAGCTGTATCACTTGAATTATCTGTCCATGTTAAAAATGATGCGCCTGCTGTTTCTGTAAATCTTCCCGCATCACTTAAATCTTTGTTACCTGCATAACTCCATGAGTTTTTAAATACAGATGAGTATGAATCAAAAGCACCATCAGCCTCTATTTCTGAAATAAAATCAGCAGTTGTTATTGTTGTGCTAGAACCTCCTGTAGATGCTTGAGTACCTAAAGATCTTATATGATCAAGATATGCTTTACCGTCTAATGAGGTTTGTAAACCAGATATGTTTGATATAGAATGTGTATGAGAACTAGCAGCGGCTCCAAGCTCTGAAAGCGTTGGTAAGTGGCCTTCATGAAAAACTTTTTTTAGTGTTAAGCCTGTTCCGCTTGTACCATCTTTATAACCAACTAAAACACCATCACTGTAGGGTGTTTGCAGTACCAACTTATCAGCATTGTCATTAGCAACACCGATAACCATAACTGCAGATTCACCAGATGTATTACCATAACCATATGCATGAAACTGTATGAAACCATAGTCAGAAGGATCATTTATGTTTGTTCCATCTTTTTCTGATTCAAAGAATATTCCGCTTCTACCATTAGAATCTCCTTTTAGTATTATGTTAGTTCCTACACTTTGATAGTAGCCCATATCAGTACCACCAGAATCTACAGAACCGCTTATTGTCAAACCTCCAGAAGTTACTGATAAATTATCATCTACTGTTACAGCGCCATTAAAGTAACTAGTACCATTATTATAAAAGTCATATGACCCATGAACACTCGCACTCATTACAGCAAACTTACCTGAAGTATTACCTGTGTCCATATCCATATGGTTCACTACACTAGTGCTAGAAAGATCTAAATAATAAGCTGTAGTTGCTTTATCGTAATACTTAGTAGCGTATACAGAGCCTACTGCACTAGTATGACCTAAATATAAATCACCATTACCTCTAAGATTTAATACTTTACTAAAATTACCTAGACCAGAGCTTGGAGTATATCCACCCATATTAACCCTAGATATATTGAAAAGATCTTTACCAGAACTAGCGCTTGATGTTGGGTGAACTGGCGTGTTACCTAATGATAAAGCTGTTACACCTCTTGTGCCGTATCCAGGAAATGCATTATTATCTTCTGTTGTAAATACAGCCATGCCTTGACTATAACTGTTCATAGCATACTTTTGCTGATTATCACGTATCTTTCTTATCGATAGCAATCCTTTGGCCTGATTTCCAGCCTCGTTATACGAGTTAATTCTACCTGTTATAGCTACACTAGATGATGCAACTGTTAATTTTGCTTCACTATCAACTATAACATGATGACCTTCTAAAAGTGTTGAAGTATCTAGTTCCATTTTACCGCCTGATACCGGAGCTGGTTCTGAAGTTAGTGGTGAAGAATGATTTGTATTAAATGTTACTGAACCTTGTTGTGTTAATCTAAGAGTTAATTGCGAGTATCTAGTGGTTCTAACGTAAACTTTATAATCTTGGTAATTTGCGTTAGCTGTACTTGTTTGTATAACTCTAACACCTGCTTTATCTGTACCAGTTGTATTGTTGTGAAAAACATCAACGGTACCATTTATTTCTACGTTTGCACCAGAGCCAGCTTCTCTGACCTGTATTGCAATATCTAGTTTTTGTGATGCAAAATTTTCTACATGATTTAAAATAGCTCCTCTAATATGTAAGCCACCATTGTGACTATTTATCGTGGCAACATGGTACCATTTATTACCACTAAAATTACTTGCGTCTTCTATTTCAAAAGTATAGTTGTCTTCACTAGCATCAGTAGAAGTAAATTTAGCCCTAGATTCAGTTTCTGTATAATATCTATCATCGTGGTTGTGAGCACCAGCTGTAACGTTTGTTAAGTTACTACCATCACCATAAAAATGAGTTGCTGTTACTGTACCTGTAAAAGTTGCGTCACCACTGTGAGCCAAAGTTAAAGCAGCCGCATTGTTGCCAGTGTAAAAATTTATATTAGATGCGCTTCCTGTAGCTGTGTTTTCTATATAACTCCAGTTGTTATTGCTACCGTTTTTGTCATTTTTAATAGCTAATCCTTTACCTGGTAAATTTAACTGGGCATTAGTACCTGCATAAATACCCGTACTACCCATACCTACAATACCTCCAAAAGTAGCACCACTTGAATTAAGTAGTAGATAATTTGCTGATCCCGCACCGTTTCTAAGATAGTGGGCTGAAGCATCATAATAAATGGAATTATTTGGTGAGTGTATTTTTACATAACTAGCATTTCCTTTTAGCAACAAATGATTACCTCCTACTATATTTGAACCTGATGATATAGTTAAATTGTAAGTAGAGTCTTGTATTATATTACCATCAATAGTTAAGTCTGTGGAAGTTCCACTGAGATGTGCATCTGAAAAAAACTTCGGCATATTATTTTAAATTAAATTATGAGTAACTAACAGTTTTGTCACTTAATCCGTTTTTAGCGTCAATAACAACGACTCTAATATCATTAGTTGGTTTTGTTGCAAACACAATACTTATAGCATTGTTACTTGTGTGATCTATATCAGCAAAAATTACCTCACCTGTTGTTACGTCATAAAGTTGAACTATTAAGTTTTTAGATGTTAAACCGTGGGTAAATGCTGCTGTTGTATTAAAACTACCATCAGATACATCTATAAGAGCTGCAGCTGTTGCTAATTGTGTATTTGTATTTGTATCAGTAGCAGAAAAGTCTAATTTACCATTAGTGTCATCATATGTTACAGCTATATTGGTTTCAGTATTACTACTAACCATACCACCAACAATATCTTGAACTTGTTCTGTAGATAACTGAGTATTAGTGTTAGTGTCTGTAGAACTAATAGTAAACTTACTATCACTTGTTCTAGTAACAGTTGTTGCTCCACTACCCACAAACTCTATATCATCTGTTGTTGCTCCATCGTGACCAGCACCAGTTAACCTAAGTTTTGTACTAGAAGATGGTATACTAACAGAGTATGTGTTTTGTGTATTTGTATCTGTTATATCACCAGTTGTTGGTATATTGTAATAAGTTGAACCATCGTTAGTAAACTGCCACCTGTCTGTTCCTTCATCAAATAATAACTTAACATTTGTTGAAGTACCTCTTTCTATTTCAATACCACCGTCTTGACTAGGTGTGCCTGTTTCATCAGAATTTAGTACAATTATGTTATCACCAATATTAACAGTGTTTGAATTAACAGTTGTTGTAGTACCGTTAACTATTAAGTTACCAGATACTGTTACTGTGTCAGATGTAGAATCACCAAGTGTTGTGCTACCGTTTACTACTAAGTTGTGATTAACTGTTAAAGCACCAGTACCAGCTTGATAAGAACTACCATTCCAAGCACCTGTTTTAAGGTGACCATCACCAGTCATATGTAACATAAATCTAGGAGTACCTTGACCACTAGCCCAAACAGGACTACCCATTGTATTGTTTCTACCTAACGCCCAGAATACCTTACTAGCATGACTTGTTGAGTGATTGCCAGTTTGTGAGTCTGTGTTTTTTAGGATCATAAAAGAGTTAGTAGGGTAAGTAACTGAGCTTCTTACAACTCTACCTTGAAGACCAAAGTATAAAACACCAGCAGAACCACCTACTGCGTTTGTACCAGGGCTAAAACCTCCTGTACCAGATTTTATCTCTATAGCAGCACCTATATCACTAGATATATTACTTCCAATACGACCACTACCAGTTGTTAACCTAAGTGCTGTTTTAATATAAGAAGCAGGACCATCTGGATCTAAATAATGTTGATGATCGCTACCATAATACTTTGAAGCATATGCATTTTTAAACTTTTTAGAAGTAGTACCTAGATCAATATCGCTGTTTGTTATAGGTTCTATAACTCCGTCTACAAGTTTTATTTGATCTGCACCATTTGCTCTAAATATAATAGCATTGTCAGTAGCAAAATCAATATCGTTGTCTGCATCTCTACCAATTACTAAACTAGTATTCTTTAATGAACTCACACTAGTTTGACTAGCACTTACATCTAAGTTGTTACCGTTTAATGTTAAGCCAGTACCAGCACCTCTTTGCGTGTTAGTATCTGTAGAAGCAAAATCAAGTTTGCCGTTTGTATCGTCATAAGTAACCGATATGTTTGTCTCTGTATTACTAGAAACCATACCTCCGATAATATCTTGTACTTCCTCAGTAGTTAGCTGTGTATTCGTATCTGTTGACGCAAAATCTAAAGTTCCGTCACTATCTTGATATGTTACAGATATATTTGATTCAGTATTGCCAGTTACCATAGCGCCAACTATGTCTTGAACTTCTTCTGTTGTAAGTTGGGTGTTTGTATCTGTCGCTGCTATTGTTATTGTATCTGTACCAGCATTTGTAGTTATAGTTACGTTTGAGCCTCCTGCAAATGTTAATGTATCGTTAGTTCCGTCTGCTACTATATTGTCTTGACCTGTTACCGCTATTTTGTCAAACTTATTACCACCTAGTGCAATCCAAGCAGAGCCGTTATATACATATACTTGTTTATCTCCTACCGTACTATCATAATAAATCTGACCTTCTGATGCTGAACTTGGAGCGTCACCTAGCGGATGTATTACGGCGTTTTGTAATTGATTTTTATTTAAATCAATATGGTTATAATATTCTAATGCCATAGTTTTTTTAGTTTAAATGTGCTACTCCACTAAAACTAGCAGAGAAGGATAATGTTAATTGATTTTTACTATTATGTGTTACAGCTCCGATAGCTTGGCTACCTGCTGAATCTATAACAACTATATTGGGAAATTTATTTAAATTGTGATTAATTACCCATGTGTTGCTAGCAGAAACTTGATTATGCTTGAAACTCTTATCTTGAGCTCCACTGTATAATATAATAGAATAAAATTGATCAACAACCATAGCACCATTACCATTTTTATAGGTAAGATCTAAGTCATAGAAATCAGTTTCCGTTGAATCTTGTGTTACAGCTGTACAAGTGTAGACACCAAAGTTGTCTTCATTTAAATTGTCAGCTATTATAATATCTTTATCTACAAATGTGTTTAACGTATTTACACTCGCTGTTGTCGATACATTTGCAAATTTACTTACCTTTAGCTTAATTAATGCACTAAAGTTTTTATTTGTTTGACCAGAGTTTAATATAGGAACAGAGCACATAGAACCACTCTGTCTGCTTCCATAACCACCAAATGTTGAGTTATGAAACACGTAAGATTTTCCGTTAGAATTTTTTAAAAATGAGCTAATATTTTCAAGACTATAGTTTCTAGTACTTCCGCCTACATCTGAACCTATTAACTTATCGTCTTTAGTTACGTCCGAATCTATAACATACGTGTTTATTCTAGCCATTTACTTGTTTTTAATAGATTGAAATTTTTCTGCACCTCGAGAACCGAAGTAAGCTACATATACTGTAACTAAAAGAGTTTGAAGTAAATCTACCCAACCAGAAGATACTGAAAAGCTCCATTCAAAACTATCCAATAGTATTAATAAAACCATAGATATAGTTAAAAATATTAAACTCATTGGCCTTGTGTTCTTACTAAGCCATGAATCTGATTTCATATCACTGTCCCAGCGTTTTGAAACTTCTTGCATTTCCACCATATCCATTTCTAAAAGTTTTAAAGCTTTTTCCTTGTCTTCAGGTGGTAACACAACTGGATCTTCTTTTTGTATTAAGTTTTTTACGATGCCTAAAACACCAGCGTCTGGCAAGACATCTCCAGCTATACCTAATATACCTGGAGCTGCCTTACTTAAGAAAGCACCTACTTTAGTTTCTGAAAACTTTTTTTTCGGTTTTGACATTTAATTTATTTTTTATATTTCATTTTCATTGCAGCACCTTTCTTCATCTTCATTGCTGAAGCAGCTTTTTTAGCAACAGCATTTACTAAGATCTTTTTACCAACAGCCGCTAGAGCTGGTGCTATCTTAGCTGGTGAGCCTTTTTTCATCATTTTAGCTGGTGATTTCTCAACAGCAGCCTTAAACTTAGGGTTTTTATCTAATTTACCTGCAGCTGCAGCTTTCTTTAAACCAGCGTTGAATTTAGTAGGTGACTTGTGACTCATTTTCATAGGAGACTTTTTCTTAGCCATCTTCATTGCTGATCCTTTTTTCATAGCAGCTGGTGACTCTTCTTCTTTTTTCTTACCTCTTAAAAAGTTACCAACTCTTGTACCGCCTTCTGCTTTAATCCTTTCAGCTCTTTCATTTTTTCTATCAGCTCTTTTTTGTATTCTAGCTGCTTTTTTATCAGCTCGCTTAGATTTTCTAGCTTGCTTGTTAGTTTCAGCAACTTCAGCTTTAGTGTCCTTAACATTAGTTTTAGCTTCTTGAACATTAGTTTTAGCTTCTTGAACTTTAGGAGCTTGATTTACTTTGTCAATTTTTGGAGTATCAGCAGCTGGAGTTTCAGCAGCTGGAGTTTCAGCTGGAGCATTATTCTCTGGAGTTAACTCATATCTTTTAGATACACCATAAGCTTTGTTAATTTGATTTTGAATTTTCTTATAAGCATTGCTAGATTTATCTAATCCTTTTCTTGACTTAATTAAGTTATTTAGATCTGGATTATTACCTAGTGCTTTCTCATATGGAGATAAAGTTTTTGTTTCGTTAGATTTTTTTGGTGTAGGACCAGGGCCCATTGCTGCTGCTTTAGCTGGAGACTTGGCCATTTTAGCCGGTGACTGTACACCTAGTTTTAGTTTTGGCTTAGCAGATGGAACACCGTCAGGGTTACCAACACCAGCCGATTTTAATTTTTGGAATATGTTGCTTGATTTCATGGTTATTTATTTATTGTTTGTTAAATCCGCTAAACCCTTTCATTTTAAAAGGTGCTTTGCTTTTATTTTTTAAATTCATTGTTGTAAATGAATCAACAGTGACAGCACCACTGCCGTCAAGTTTTGTACCTGATCCATCTCCTTTTTTATCTATTGTTTTACTCTCTGTTCCTTCTGTGCCAGGCGTGTCTTCGCCTCTTTTGCCAACAGGTACGTTAAACTCTGCAGAAGGCGAAAGAAACTTAGCGTAGGCGTTAGCATCTTTAAATGGTTCGCCGGTGTTTGGGTTTGTGGGTACTTTACCTTTCCCTTCTAGTTTTGAAAATTTATCTTTAGCTTTATTATATTTTTTAAGCTCTTTTTTCATTTGCCTCATTTGAACATTAGCACCCATTTTAGCATTACGAGATTCATAGTAACCCATATTGTAGTCACCTCTTTTGCCTGGAGTGCCAGGTTCTCCTGGAACTTCTTCTGTTTTCTTAACAAACTCTGTTGTTTTTTTAGGCTCACCCCACTTTCTAGCACGTTTTATATAGTCATCTTGTGTTTCACCATCTTTTAGGTAACCTAACTTTTTAGCTCTTTCATAAATCTTATCTGGTTGGCTCCATGGTATTGGCTTTAAACTAGATTTTTTTGTTACTGTTTTATCTCTTGCTGTTCCTGATATACCACCTAACTCAGCATCGTACATATCACTATACTCTGTTTTAACGTCTTTTAGTGGAGATTTTGATTTTAACGTAATAGGTGAAGCTTTCATAGGTGCTGGTGAATCAGTATCCACATCTTTATCCACATCTGTATCTACATCTTTTTCATCTATTTCTGGTTTTTTAACGTTTTGTTGTCCTTGAAACGCTTTATCACCTCCACCACCCATGAAAGCGTCGCCAAACGTTTTGCCAAAGTTACCAAACTTACTGTGCGTATTAGCATTGTTAGCAACTAAATCCGCATCTGACATTTTTACTGCCGATTTTGATTTTGATTTTTTCATATTTTTTGTTTTATCGTAGGCTTCTTTTTCCCATGGTAGTTTCTTAGCACCTTCATTCATATCATCTCTGGAGTAACTTTTTCCTTTCCAATAAACATTTTTATCATCGTAGTTTAAATCACCACGTTTCATTTGATCTAAATGTACAGCTTCGTGTGCAAGTGCCTCTTTTTCAAGTGGACTGCCTTTTTTAACATCTTTGTCTATATATATAGAACCGTCTTTATTTGCCTCAGCAACAACACCATCCTCTAATTCTTTCTTAATTACAGGTATTTTGCCAGATTTTATCTTATTGTAAATAGTTTTAGCCATTTATCTTGTTTTATCTGTTATCATATCGTCTATTGCTTTATTAAAAACTTTATCGGTGTATGTGTTGTTTTTAAAAAAAACACTACGATCTGATACCGGTAAGTCTTCCTCTGCTAATAGGATCCTATATATTCTTGTGATTAATTGTGAGCATTTAAATGATGTCTTAAAAATGCTGTATTTTATTGAAGTGCGGTTACGGTGTCTCCATACATCTATCCAACCGTCTTGCCTTAAGCGTTCCCAACGATTTTTATCCCAAGAGTATGTATATACGCCGTCTATAAATTCTTTTCTAGTAAAGTGACCTTTGCAGTCTAAGTATATTAAAAGTTCTAAGTCTGCGTCTTTAAGGTTATAAGTTTTACAGGCCCATTTTCTAACGAGCCTGTAGTACTTAAATAATTGTATTTCTCTTATGTCTGATGCATTTAATTTCATTCTACTATAACTACATCCTTAACTGTAATAACTTGATATAATTTATCTTTATGCGTTATTCCATGACCAGCATGTCTATCATAATATATAATATCGTTTTCTTTTAAAACATCAGGTATTGCATCACCTTTGCTAATAATTTTACCTTTTAAATATCTATTGTCACTGTCTATGTTGTCAGATATTTCAAGGCCAGCTATTGTTTTAGTCTCTAGCTTTATATTTTCTACTATTATGTAATAACTAACTGCTCGCATTTTCTATTCTTATATTATTTATTACACAATCTGCAGAAATTATAGTAGAAACTACACTAACTGCGTTTTTTAAAGCCGTTTTTGTGACTAAAACTGGATCAACTATGCCAGACTCAATCATATTTACCTCTTTTCCACAAATAACATTATATCCTACACCGTTTTTGTTTGGAATATTATAATTTTCAATGCCTGCATTTTCCATTATCGTGTAAAAAGGTGCTTTTATAGCTTCTGCTAATATTTTTTCACCTATTTTAGTGCTATTTTGTAGTTTTCTTGCAGAATTAAGCAAAGCTATACCACCGCCCGGGACTATTCCTTCTTTCAAGGCGGCCTTAACGGCATAAATTGCGTCTTCTACGCGGTCTTTTTTCTCTTTGAGCTCAACTTTAGAGTTTGCGCCGACTTTTACAAGGCCGACTGAGCCTGATAACATAGCTAATCTTTGTTCCAGTCGTCTTTTAAAGTACGGATTATCTTCTTTTTTAATCTTTTCTTTAACTTCTAACAGTCTTTCACTTAACCACTCATTGTTTTCAGCTGTAGTTATTACAGTGCTATTGTCATCAGTTACCGCTTTTATACACTCACCAAGACAATCTGGTTGAATTAAGTCGAGATCATCACCCAACTCTTCATTCATCACAGTAGCACCAGTTATTAGAGCTAAGTCTTCTATAGTTTCTTGTTTTGTAGGACCAAAACCTGGTGGATCTACTATATTGACTTTAATGTTACCCTTAACTTTGTTCATCAGGAGAGCTGATTTTACCTGTTGTGAGACCTGGGCAACAATAAGTAATGATCTCTTATTTTTTATAACATGTTCTAGTATGTTTTGTAATTTTCTTATACTAGGTACTTCAGAAGAAACTATTAAAACCAGTGGTTCTTCTAGTTCTGCTTTGTTTTTATCTTTATCAGTTACAAAATGAGGCGATGTTAATCCTGATTCTATCTGTACACCATCAACTATATCAACATACGTTTGATCTGTATGTGACTCTTCCATTAAAACTACACCATCTTTACCTACTTTTTTGTAAGCTTCTGATATAATTTTTCCAAGCTTGCTATCATTGTTGCAACTAATTGCGCTAACATGTTCAAGCATTTCGTCTTCAACCACAATACGGGACTTATCAAGATTTTTAAAAATGCTTTCCAAGCCTGAATTAATCCCTTCTTTAATATCCCTAATTGATTCTTGATGATATTTTTCATTGTTAACTTCTTTTAATAGTGATTCAGCAAGGACGATAGCCGTTGTAGTACCGTCACCTGCTTCTTTCAC
>Ga0181406_1000556_pt1 | contig 14186 bp, 14 predicted proteins | sample 29SPOviralmetaG_FD_130135 | JGI IMG/M metagenome (GOLD analysis project Ga0181406, IMG submission 130135) | Marine viral communities from the oligotrophic San Pedro Time Series (SPOT) site, San Pedro Channel, CA, USA - 29 SPOT_SRF_2011-12-20 | ecosystem: Environmental > Aquatic > Marine > Strait... | reverse complement strand
CGGTGACGGTGCCGGTGGGGCAATATCACCCGATAATAGGTACGTCGTATTAGCTAGACACGATGGTAATCCGTATAGAGTATACGAAAACACGAGCGGGGATTGGTCAACGACTGTTAACGTATCATCCGAATTTGATCTTACAGGGTCTGGTACGAGTACGGTATTTGGGAGTTACGGTGTAGGTTTTTCGGGGTATTCTTCAACAAATACGACGCCTTTATACATTGGCCAAAACGCGGGTTTTTACGGTGACGGTTTTTTTAGATTAGAAAATTGGTCGAAAAAAAGCCTTTATCAAATATACATAAACAAACTCGGAAAATATAGCGCGGACCTTAAGATATGTGGGTTAGACTATAAAACGAACGAGGTCAACGTAACCAGTCTTAGTCTTAATAGTTATACGAATACAAAAGGTGTACGCGTAGGAAGTCAGGTTAATACGGCTTATTATGCAAAGACATCATCAACTTTCTCTGATGATATTCTAATAGGTGATAAGAACTATTCTATATCGTATTGGATTAATATTACAGCAAGTGCGTTATCACAAAGTGAATCTGCGCATATATGGTGGGGTAATAATAGTTCTGATACTGTGATGCGTCTTGGATTTAATACAAATAGTGGTAAAAAAACGTTAAGTTTACAAAATAATGCGTGTCAAGGAAATATAGAAATAACACCAGATGTTTGGCACCACATCGTTATTGCTAGACAATCTTCACCCGCATCGTGGATATCGTACGTCGACGGTGTTAAAGATGATATAGGAAATGGATCACAAGGTTACGTTTCGAGTAATCGAGAAATGTACATTGGTTATACGACAGTGGATGGGGGTGTCGGATATATACACGAGGCGTACATGGACGATATATCTATTTGGAACAAAACTTTAACACAAAGTGATGTCGATTCTATATATGTAGCTGGACCGAGTAATTTAAATTCACACGCATCCGCGACAAATTTGATGGCGTGGTGGAAATTTGAAGATAACGGGAATGATTCTGCCACGGGTAGTAGTAATAACCTAACTATAAATAATACGGGTTGGTATTCGAGTTCTGCTGTAGCTAAAAAACCTGCACCTTCCCTAACCTTCGACGGGTACAATAGATTGGCCATTGAAAATTTCGATAGTGTACGAGAATGGCCACCTTCGGATGGGACGCGTGGTACGGTTACGCGAACAAACTCGAATAAAACGACTACATGGACGATATCGGGTGCGAGTTACGGGAACGGTGAGTATACGGCCGAGACGGATGACGATGTTTGGGCGAGTGGTAGTCACCTCGGGTACCCAGATGTGGCATTTAATAAGAGTACGACTTTACCTACAACTGAATCTGGTTTAATTACTAATAATTCACCAATGCCTGTTGAGTTACGAATTACACTACCGAACGCAATTGTTTTGGGTAGTTATAAATTACAGGGTCGTGCTTATAATGATACACAGGAAACACCCGGGACGTGGACAATGGAAGGGTCTAATGATGGGTCGACGTGGACGGTTATTGATACGCAAACGGCTGCAAACCCTGCCTTGGATAACTCAAAAACGGCTACGTATACGGTTTCGGGGAATCCGACGGCGTATAACAGGTATAAGTTAAATATTACCGCAACTAACGTCACGGGTGGTGGTGCAACAATTATCGGTGAATTGTATTTATACAGTAATGATCTTAACATGACTATAACCAAAACACCCGATTCGTACGATATAGGTACGGCGAGTAACGTATACATAGACGCGGCGGGAACGTACGACGCACAAGCGAAGAACAGTAACACGTTCGTGATTAAGACGAGTAAAGTCGTGAGTGGGACTCCGACGCGCAAATTGGAATGGAACGCAAAAGAGTCTCAGATTTTGTTAGCGAGTGATCGCGATACAAATACTCAACTTGGTTATGGATGTGCTATATCCGGTGATTATATGATAGGAGGTGCCCCTCAAGATGACGAAGGTGGTTCTCAAGCGGGTGCGGCGTATATATTTAAGAAAACGGGTACATCGTGGACACAAACCGCTAAACTTATAGTGAGTGACGCCGCCGCGAATGATCAAGCTGCAGAATATGTTAATATTTCCGGCGACTATGCGATTATTGGAGTTTATGCTAAAAGTTCTAACACGGGTGCGATTTATACATTTAAACGCGATACGGATGCCGAGACGTGGACAGAACAAACTAAACTTACGGCGAGTGACGGGGCATCGAATGACCATTTCGGGTGGGGTGTAAGTATAAGCAGCGATTACGCGATTTCCGGGGCGCGCGTTAATAATAAGGCGTATATATTTAAACGTTCGGGAACGAGTTGGGGTGACGAAACGATATTATCCGAGAGTGAGGCAACAAGTCACAATTTCGGGTCCTCCGTAGTTATAAAAGGTGATTATGCGGTGGTAGGTGCGAAGAATGTAGATTCAAGTGTATCTGGTTCGGGTGCGGCGTATGTATATAAACGAAGTGGAACGAGTTGGATAAAACAAGCTAAACTTGTTGCGAGTGATCCGGTTCAGTACGATGGTTTTGGACATGCCGTTGATATTGACGGTGATTATATAGCTGTTGGTGCAGCAGAAAAACATAGTCCATCGCTCGCGGATGTCGGTGCGATATATATATTTAAGAAGGATGATGGTGTCGAGACGTGGTCGCAACAAGCTAAACTTATGGCGAGTGATCCGGGAGCCGATGACTATCTTACAAATTGGGGTGGTTTATCTATATCCGGTGATATTGTTGTCGCAGGCGCAAACTATCACGATACAGATGTAACTAGTGCGGGTGCGGCGTATGTATGGGAACGTTCGGGAACAACATGGACCGAGGTTAAGAAATATGTTGCGAGTGAATATATCACCAATAGCGGTCGATTTGGTATAAGTGTAGGATTGAGTGGTAATACTGTAGTTGTAGGTGCTGCATACGAAGATGTAAGTGGTGTTGAACACGCGGGTGCGTTGCACGTATTCGATAAAGGGTACGTGGGTCCAACCCTAACCTACGATACATCGAACAAATTATCGATCGAGGGTGTAACGACCCCGTCGACGAACATTACGTTTGGAACTACTACGTACGATATAGGGTCGGCAAAGGATGTCTATATTAGGGATGCGGGAACGTATAAAATCCATACGAACGATGGAAACCAGGCCTTGTTAATGACCAATGTGGTTTCGTCGACACCTTCGGGGACGACGTATCCGTACGTTACGAAAACAATTACAAATATCGGACTCAATAAGGAAATCGATAGTGCGAGTGGACACCATGGTCAATATACACACGGTGCTCAAGGTGATAGTGAATATAACGATTTGAATTTTACAAAAACTATACTTACGAATGGGTACCCTACGGATTTTAGTGTGGTTGGTACTAATGATACACGAAGTACTCAAACACTAGAAAACGGTCAGTGGCACTCTTCTTCGGCAGGTGGTACGGGTGGAACTGCTAATCCGTATTTCCGAATTAACCTCGAAAAGGATTATTTCGTTGATAATTGCGTTTTACACAAAACAGGTACGGCTACTGATTCCTCTAGGTTTTATAACGTTCGTTTCCAATTACTCGATAGTAGTGAAACGCAAATTAAAGAAGTGAACGTCGGTAATTTTGGAACAAATGTTTCCATGACGGCAGATTGTAAAGTGAGTGGCGTGCGGTACGTTAAAGTTGTTACGGGGTCGTCGTCTGGGTATACGCACTACGACGAACTACGAATAAATGGGTACGACTCGACTATACTGGATGGAGCGGCAACCACACCTTCCCAAGTCTACGATACGTCGAATACGTTTACGGTTTCGAATATCCCATCGATTCTAACGGGTATTACCGGTAAAATCTATAAAGGCGCGACGGCGTATACGATCCACGCGACGGAACCAACCTCGAACGTTGTTATTAAGAATACGGGATCGTACCTTTCGGTATTCAAAACGTCGAGTACCGCGTACATTTCAAACGCGGTTACGGTATCGTCCACACCAGATGTGGGAACAAATACGATCGAGGATTCGGATTCGGCACCTGATATTCCCGTGGTGGGCACGCCGCAAACAGTTGCGTTTCATCAAGGTACGTTTTCCGATGGTGGTGATCCGTATAGCCACGGGTCCGTCGCTGCAGCCGCGACTGCCGGGTACGTCTATTCCGATACGGCGGCGGGAACGTATACGTGGGGAACACTTACATCAGGTACAGATACAGCCTCGACAGGCGACCCACACAATTTAGATTTTGTCGCGGCATATACGACGTATGTATGGACACCAAAAATTGCCTTAACCGAGTGTAGAACACTTGTGGTTGCCGGTGGAGGTGGTGGAGGTGAAGATACTGGTGGTGGTGGAGGTGCCGGTGGTTTCCTAGAAGCGACGGGTTTATCTATTTCGGGACAACAAACAATTATTGTCGGTGGCGGTGGTAATGGTACGCGTGTAAATTATGGAGGTGCGTATGCTGCTGGTGATGGTGGTGATAGTTCCATATCTGGGACTTCCCAAACGGCTATAGGTGGAGGTGGAGGTGGTAGTACACACCATAGAGATACTGCTTCGAGGAGAAATGGTCGACCCGGTGGTTCCGGTGGTGGTGGTTCTGGGCGTGGAGATAACGGTGGTTCCGTGGGCGGCGCAGGAACGGCAGGTCAAGGTTTCGATGGTGCCTCTTCAACATCAAGTTATTTCTGTTGTGGTGGTGGTGGTGCGAGTGAAGCTGGTACGTGGGCTAATGATTCTTCGTCTCAATCCGATGGCGGCGATGGTAAATCATCTGACATTTTAGGAACGACGTATTGGTGGTCTGGTGGTGGCGGTGGTGCCGAACACGATAACCAAAGAGGTGCTGGTGGTAAAGGTGGTGGTGGTGTAGGTGCTTATAGTGGAAATAACAGAGGTGGTTCTGCTACTCCAGATACGAACGGGGTTTCGGATGCTGAGGCACAACCAGGGTCTGCCGGGAATTGGCATCAACGCGGTGGTAATGCGGGTAAACATACGGGTGGTGGTGGTGGCGGTGGTTCACATCATGACGCTGGCGGTGGTGGGCACGGTGGTTCGGGTATGGTCGTGATTGAAGGAAGAGGAACGACATATCTACCGGGTATACCGGGATCGACAGCGGTCGCGGACCCCGAACCCGTCGCGGACGCGCCAAGTCTCACGCTCGACGCGACGACCGAGGTGGCAACGCCAACCATGGACTTGAACTTTACGACGGACTTAACATCGTTCCCAAAATCCGTTGGGCGGTATAACATATCGACTCACGATACGCTCGGTGTGGTGTTCGATCGAACGGCGACGAGAAAGAAACGCGTTAAGAAAACGATAAATGCAGATAAGTTCTCGATGGAAATGACGGCAAATAATGCGGCGTCGGGAACGATCGGGGACTTGGTAACGTTTGGAGATTTTACATTCGCGGCAAATGCGACGGTATCAGGCGAACATACGATCGCCACGAACTTCGATGGGACGACGAGTAACGTGTACATGGATGGAAGATTGGTTTCACAAACAACACCGACAGTAACGTCGGGTGCAAAGTTGCTTACGATTGGTGAATACTATTCGGGTCGGATTAAGGACTTTAAGTTCTGGAACCTTGCGCAACGGTTTTTTATACCCGTACTTATATCCCCTAAGTTTTCAAGTACAACTGCACTTGCATCTGATTATAAATCGACGTATGGATGGGATACGAGTAGTGGGTGGGAGATAACGGAGTCAACAAATAACGGCAGTAGTCATACAGTGCTTGAAGCGTTCGATAAACTCCATAATGAAAATAATTGTTGGCACTCTGACAACTCGAGTGGTAATATGGCGAGTACTCCACAATGGATTGCTATAAAATACCCAACTGCTGTAACTGTTTTTAAATATAAGATATGGGACCGAGGGAGATCTAGTGATGATAATAGATATTTTCCTAGAATATGGAAATTACAAGGATCTAACGATGGTAATTCATGGACGGATGTTGGTTCGGCACAACAAGAAGATTCATGGCCATACACGGTTAATGTAGCTAACATGAAAGAATACACGGTTTCTAATACGACTGCATATACGCGATACCGTTTACGAATTACGTCCGGTAGGTATAATAACTCAACAACGAACAACGATTATAATTTTGTTGCTTTATCTGGATGGGAACTGTATTCACAGGAATCTTAATCCCACGTCCGTGCCATATTTGAATGTACGGACCACGGGTATATAATATCACCGTACCCTACAATGTTATACGCATCGATGTTCATGCGGTTACATTTCGTACACACGTCGAAACTATCGTCTATGATTGAATCGAGTGCGAGACTACGACATATTTCGTGTTTTTCGATTTCGTGATCCGTATAACTATTGGTCATGATAAGATCGTCGAACGTGTTGGGGAACCAGTACCTTAACCACTTTTCAGTTTGATCACGCGCATAATCCTGGCGACCTGTGACGATATACATTTTATCGGCGTAATCGCGTAAATGTCCCATTTGTTTACACGTTCCCTTTATCGGTTTAAGTTTTGCGAACTCTTCTGATTCGTAAAAGTCATGGACCATGTTACGCGATTCAAGTTCTGTAATGTTAAACATATCTTTATAAACATACTCGTACTTTTTCGTGGTCGGTATTTTGTAACCACGGAACTTTGCCATAGGTTTAACGAACGAGACGAGAACTTCGTCTAGATCAATAGCAACTCTTTTCATTTAAATTATACTATTAAAAAAACTCTAAGTGTGTTTTTTGTGTTTGAAATTTTTATTCAGGTATAGTAGAGAATGGCGGATAAAATACCCGTCGTCGACTATAGCCGAATGGAACGACTCAAACCTCCAGAAAACACAGTTATACCTCTAAACGCAAATACACTGTGTTTATTTTTAATAATTGCGACCGTTATTGGATTGTATAAACGCCACGTCGATATTAGTCAAGACCGCGAACGACGTCGTATTTGATACACTCGTTGGGGTCTAAGTATATGTCACGTTTCATGAGTTTCTTAAGTCGTTTATCGGGAATACTTGTCTTTTCCTTATACGTTTTCTTAACCATATCCATGAGTTTATCACACATTTTCATTTCATCCTTAACTTCCTCGTATTTCCCCCAAAACCCGGTCGTGGATATTTGGTGTATGAGAACGTGTGCGTTCTTACCGATGAGACGTTCGTGACCACCCAAAAGGAGGAACGTTGCCGCCGAACCACATTCACCTTGTGCGATCGTGATAACCTTAACGCGTGATTTTTCGATTATGTTCATCGCACTCAGACCCGCGAACAAATCACCTCCTCCGCTACACACGTGTACACGTATGATTGGTTCGTACCCTATGAGTTCCGCCTTTTGTTTAAGAAGTTTGATTTCGAGTTTTTTAAACTCTTCTATAAATTCGAGAATATCCTCGTTCGTGATTTCCCCGTAATACAATATTTCGTTACCAATAACACGTGTGATTTTAAATTCTTCTTCATCCGTGTTAGTGGTTGTAGTCATTCTTTTATTTTTAATTTGCTATTTCTTCTTTAATCAACTTTTTTATTTTTGTAACTTCGCGTTGTTTGAGTTTATTTTGTATAGCTAAATGATTCATCACATCAAAATCTTGTGGTGTTAAATTATACTCTTTAAATTTAGAAACGTCTCCCATTTGTGCGTACATTCTAAATAACATGAATTCTTGGTGATTAAATTTAGAATACGACTGTATTTGTATATTTCTAATTTTTTGTTGTCTCATTTTTTGGTTACCAAACTTTGTCCAAAACTTACCCGGTCGTATATTTTCAGGAGTTATTTTTTTGGTAAAATACATTTTTGGAATTTTAATGGCGTTGAGTGTAAAAAAAGGCATGACGTCCCAATCACCTTTATACATTTCTACGTCGTATACATCTGCGTTTGTTATTGCGTTTGTTATTTTTTCGGCGTTATCATTTATCGCATCTATATAATTTTCCTGAATAGCTGACCAAACATGACCATGTTCGTGTAGAGAATCTGTTATATCAATGTTTTCATCGTTACACAAAACGTCGTTAATAATATCCTTTGGTGTTTTAAAAATATCTTTTTCGTATGGAAATTCTAAATAACTAAAAAAGTTATAAATATTACCCGAACATTTGTGTGCCGCTACAGAACAATTTGTGTGAGTAGGTTTTAGTTTCATTATTTCATTTGGACTTTTTTTAGTAACTATCATGGTGGTAAAGTTATCCATGAAGTAAATACTTTTAGATGTTACGATCAACGGTTTTTTAGTTATATTTTCACCTTCAGAAACACTTTCAATTATTGATTTATATTTGTACATATCTATATCATAATCTTCGATATAACTATACATATCTGAAATTTTTATTGTGCTCATGAATATATCCTTTTTCTGTAAAGGTTCGTCCCATATTTCGATACCATTTGTTTCATCTAAAACTTGATTAATAATGAAAGTTTTACCACAACCCGATGGTCCACATAGAAAAACGTTTTTACCAGATTCTATATATTTTTGTAATAGATTTATCTCCTTATCGTGTATCGAAATATATCTTTTCTTTTTTTCTTTTTTTACAATAACAAAGGAATCCATGTCAGGTGATGAAGATGATCTAACTAATCAAGCTTTAGATATTATATTAGATAATGATATTCTTCAAAAGCGTGTAATAGATCCTTTAAAAAAGAAAATTACTCCTTATATACTATGTATCGGATTCTTTAACTTAACTATGTTTATTATGATTGCTTATCTTTCGAATCGTCTGTCGTCGATTCTGTAGTTTCAGTCTCGTCTTTAGGTATTTCAGTTACTACTTCCATGAGTTCGGTTCTACGTCGCAATTCTTTCATGAGATCACCTTTTAAACTCACGAGTCCTTTATCTTTTAAATCTGATATTTCACTTATACGTTGTTGTTTACCTTCTATATCAGCTTTTATTGTTTTTTTAGCAGAATTTACGTTACCTCGTATATCATCGAGTTCTTTTTTAAGTTCTCTTTTTGCCGTACCACCTACAGCATCTTTCAATTTAGTCATTATTGTATTTTCCGCTATAGCCTTAAACGGTGTTATTGGTTGAATATGCATAATCTCTGGTTTGAAAAATACATTATCATCTGGAAATTCTTTTTCAAATGCGTCTATTATATATTTAGGTACGTTTGGTGACTGTTCTATTAAACGATCATACTCAGCGCGCATATTTTCTATCATATTTGTACCATTTTGTGTTCTTTCCGAGAGTGGTAATGTTAATTCTAAACGAATAGTTCTCGAAACTTTACCATATTGTACCGAAGCAACACGGTGACCTTCCATGAGTTCATTAATCTTAAGGAATTGCATTATAGTGGTCGCTATAGCTGTAAGAAGATTCAGACCACCAATTGCGGATGGAACGAACGGTTGTACAGTTGGTGGGAAAGTTTCTTGCGCAAAGTTCGCCGTACCTGTTATGGTACTTACTATAATAAGCGGTATTGTAAATTTCATACTCTGATTTTTGTATGAACAGTACGCCTGATAATGCATGTATCTATAACATGCAGCTGCTTCTCCCCAGGCCTTAAGTATCTTTTCCTGTTGGGGGTGCCAAATCTTTGGCAATTTCTTTTCTTCGTTCATACTAATAGATATGAATATTATATTCTTCATTCACTTACTGTTTTTGATAACAATGATTGTTGTTCCTTTCATGAAAAATAAACAAAACCTTGAATTTTATTCCATTTTAGTACCATTTATATTCTTTCATTGGTCAGTTAACGATGATACGTGTGCTTTAACACAAATGGAAATGGTTGTTACAGGAAACAAAAAAGAAGAAACCTTTTTTGGACGCGTCGTTGGACCTATATATAAGATGGATGATACCGCAGCTAACAATTTATTAAAGAGTCTCTTATTCTTTTTATGGTTATTCGTACAATTTAGATTAAATAGAGTTGATTTGAGTCCGCTTCATGAATTAAAAAGACGTATCGTAAAATAATATAATATTGGTACATATAAATGAAGAATAAGACAAAAAGTAAACTCATGATTTTTACCATAACGGTACTTATTGCCGTGGTTATATACCAGATATATAATCCCGTGATTTTAAAAAAAGAAGAAAAGGTCCCAGTTCGAGTTGCTGTTCCAGTTCGTGTACCCGTGAGAGTTCCTACACAAAAGGAATACCGGGAACCACCTATAAAAGAATACAAACCAGGACACGTCCAACAAATGGGTATATTAGTTGGTAACGATGACGAAACTTTACCCTTGTACGGTAAAGAAGTTCGTGGTAGACGCGACAGGTACCATTATTATACGACAACACCGGGTGACCAAATGTATTCGCTTCCAGTAACACACGAAGCGCGTGATTGTATGGAAGATATTGGGTGTCCCGAATTTTATGGTAATGAATCCGTTTCGGTTTTAGGACAAACGGGTGCATTCCAGGCAAAGATGTATAGAACAGATAATTTTTTCTAATATAAAAGTAGTAATAGACAATGGCTAAGGACGATCTTTTATCGATTGAATCCGTTGGTATTATATTAGCATGTATATTATCTACGATGTGTGGTTCTATATTAACTATTCAAAAAGGTAAATTTAATCCATATTCAGCCGCTTTTGCGTTCTTTTTGTGTTCTGTATGTTCAGTACTTTCCGGGTTTCTCGCGGATGATACGAAGAAACGTATAGATGTGATGGGCCAGGAAAGTGATGATGAAGATACAGTCTAGGGTTAATTATTTTTCGCAATCCAATTATATTAATCAAACAAAAAATATTGAGTAATATAAATGAAGATCGATTCGTTAAAAACAGAGGCTAAAAGACTTGGTCTTCGCGTAACTAAAAAAATTAAGGGTAAACGTATACCTTTGACGGAGAAGGAACTCAGAATGAAAATTCAAAGACGTCAGGCACCGGCTTTGGAAATTCAGGTTCGTGAAACGAAAAAACTTTTACGTACGTGTAAATCATTGTTTAAGGAATTGAGTTCGGGTTCTACGCACAGAGTGAGTAAACCTGTTACACCAAAACCAAAACCATCAATTCCACCAGCGCCACCAGTTCCACCTAAACGTGTACCACCAGCACCACCAGTTCCAACTAAAAGAGATCCACGCGCAAATTTAATGACAGCTTTAAAAGCAAATCTTAAACGACGAGGTATTAAACAAAAGTTAAACCAAATTTCTTAGATATTACTTTTTTAGCACCTTTTAACTCTGGGTGACTCCATAAAAGCCATCTCGACCAAAACCCTGCGGTATAAAAACCTGTTTTACCCCAGTTTTCTTTATCGCTTCGAGTAACATCGAGCATATTTTCGTGTATTAGTTTTTTATCGGTTTGTTTTTGTACCATATATGGTATATACCCTCCATGACGTGTTACGTAAGAACGCATTCGTGTTGGGTTTTTATGTATTGTATAATCTGAATACCCTCGTGCACCAAAATCAACTATTCTCCCATTTTCAAAAGTAACTCTAAACTTTTTATCAATGCGAGGACTTTTTTCTAAATGAACGCGCATTTATTATAGATTAAGAAATTTTATAATTCTGGTTCGGTGATTTGTATATAATTTTCACCACGACTTTTTCTTTTTATTAACACAATACCAAGTGTGAGTGATATTAACCAGCATTGAAATTGTGATAAACCATAAGGTTCTTCTATCATAAACATATCTATATTTACATGCTACATGTTTTATTACTTTATGTACCTAATGTTTATTTTGTAGACCGATAAGTGTATAATGATGATATAAATGAATACCTGCTAAAAACAGTGAAATATACGCAAGTGGGTTTTTTCTAGACGTTTTATTCAATAGAATAAGAACGGCTAATGTAAGCACTGTTACTGCTGGTATTGTGAGTAATCCTATTTGTGTATCGGTTAACGATGAATTTTTTACTGAGACTGTTGGTTGCATTTGTGATAGACTGAGAAAATATAATTATAAATGTTTTCGACAAACGGCTCTATACATTTCTTTACCACCTATGAGTTCTGTTTCTGTACTATTAACAATACGTTTAGTAAATGGTCCATGTGTACCATCCATACATTCCATACACATCGCAGATATTTTAAAAACTTTATCTGCGAGTGGTATACAATCTATGATCTCACCTATTTTTCTTTGTTTATAATCACCATCTAAACCTGTTAATAAGACTGTTTTACCACGACTAAGTGCATTTTCAACAAAAACTTTTAACCCTATAAAAAACTGTGCTTCGTCTACGGCTATTATATCAACGTCTTGGTAATTGAGTTCGTTTAGGTCATCTGTTTTTATACAATCAAATTTCGTGTTATCGTGTGTTCGTAGAACGTGTTCTAAACACCGTGTATCTTTACTCGAGTTTATGACGAGTATACGTTTTCCTATAACCTCGTACCTTTTCAAACGTCTAACAAGTTCCGTAGTTTTACCCGAAAACATGTTTCCCATTATAATTTTCAGACTCATTTTATGATTTTATAGTCTTAAACGTTTATATTAATTTATTTTTAATTACATAAAGAAAAAGAGTGTAATATAAATAAAAATGTCTTCCGAAGAAACACTTCAAATTAAACGATTAACACTAGATGCGACTTTACCAACGCGCGCTTCCCCGGGGTCTGTCGGGTACGATTTATACAGTTTAAACGACTTATGTATCGAACCAAATTCTAGGGATATTGTAAGTACTGGCGTGTGTGCGACTATTCCTATGGGATGTTATGGACGCATAGCACCGAGATCTGGATTAACTGTAAAATATGGGATCCATGTTGGTGCGGGTGTGATTGATCCTGATTATACGGGTGAATTGAAAGTTTGCCTATTTAATCTCGGGTCGGTTCCGTTCGAAATTAAAAAGGGTGATAAGATTGCTCAGTTAATTTTAGAAAAGTGTTTAACACCTCTTATCGAGGAGGTGAATGAATTGCAAAAGACTATGCGTGCTAATAGAGGATTTGGTTCATCTGGTTAAATAATAAATTAATTACCGAATGCGACACCACCCATACCATTCTTAATCCTGAGAATGTTATAGTTGACCGCATACGCGCGAATAAAGTCTATATTGGCTATTACTGGGGCCTTAGAAATTGTTATTTTAGCACTGTCTATGCGCGAAAAGTTCAATGTACCTGTTGGTTGTGATTTATCTATAGTGAGTGCGAATGGCCATGTCGCAATTGGTTCGTCTTTTGCCCCTGGTGGGAAGTACGAACAATGTCTGGTTGGAACAACGTTACGGTGATATTCGAGAGACATGTCTTCGAAGAGTGGTGTACCGTTAATAAACATGGACGCACTACCCCCTGAACCGAATGTATAGGCTGCGGATGTACCAAACGCGGCAATGTGTACGGCCTTAACGGGGTGGTTAAAGTACGTAAGATCGATGGTTTGTTCCGTACCAGTCATTGGCTGGAATTGTGTTTGTGTGATAAGTATTTCGTGTTCTGTTTTAGCAAAGAATTCGCGCTCTTCTGTGTCGAGGAAGATGTATGAACCATATACCTTTGGTGTAGATTCTGGTGCAAATGTACCGTTTCTACACTTGATTCTGATTTCAACCTGGTGGTATTGGAGACCGACGAGGGGTAAAGATTTGGTCCAATCTTCACTGAAGAAGAATGGGATAACGTAGGAATTGTCTGATGAGTTTTCACCTTTATCGTCGCAACTGGCCCACGCAGAAGCTTTAGCTTGTGTAGTGTTATAAAGAGCGCCGTGTGCACTATTGATGAATCCTGTATCTAATTTGGAAACTTCTTGACCACCTACCCAAAGTGAAAATTCGGTTGGTGAAGTTATATCGTTGTAATTATATATACTTCCATCATTATCCTTATTGTTAATATTTGTACCTTCGATCCATATATAGCTTAAAAGATCTCCCTTGGATTTAATTGGGATGGAAATTTCGTTTCCCGAACCAAACGTACCGATATAATCGAGGCGTTCTGGTTTAATTGCGAAGTTGGTGTGACGTTTATAGTTTTGTCTGAAGAACGAGACTTGTGGGTCGCCTGTGATGTACACATCTTGGGCACCGACCGATACGAGGTCAATCAAAGCAGCTGACATATTTTACTAATAT
>Ga0181406_1000555_pt1 | contig 14196 bp, 17 predicted proteins | sample 29SPOviralmetaG_FD_130135 | JGI IMG/M metagenome (GOLD analysis project Ga0181406, IMG submission 130135) | Marine viral communities from the oligotrophic San Pedro Time Series (SPOT) site, San Pedro Channel, CA, USA - 29 SPOT_SRF_2011-12-20 | ecosystem: Environmental > Aquatic > Marine > Strait... | reverse complement strand
ATCACCAAAGTCTCTTACACCAGTTACATAGTCTTTTAACCCACCACCTAGTGTACTTGCTATATCTGACCTTCTGGATGACCGCGTTAATGCGTTACGATAATCCCTATCAGCAACGGATTGACCCACATTGGCTGCCTGTGCGCTTGCGTTCAATTTACTCTCTTCATTCATCTGAGCTATTTGTTTTGCCATCCTTGCTGCTGCCAATGTTGTTTGCCCTCCTTCTTGAAGTAACTGCTGGGCTAGTACACCACTGTTTTCCATACCTGACTGAACAGCGTTGCCTCTTAAAGCGTTTCTAGTATTAAGTGATGATTGTTGTAGGTCTGCACTAATCTCATTTTTAACATCCTGACCATACAAACCTTCTTTAGATACATTCCTTAATTTGTTTAAATATGCAGTTGTATCATTACTAGTTGTTTCTTGTGGAGCCTTGCTGAATAATGAATTAACCCCTTTAAATAAACCTGGTGCAGCCATTGATAATCCATAAGTGTATGGATTCATGCTTGTCGCTCCACTTGCTAATTTTAAAGCAATATCCTTTAATGCCATTATACTATCCTACCTTTGTTCCAGTGAACTTGAAAAAATTACCCTCATCATCTTTAAAATAGATTCTTGACTCATCACTAGTTGGTGATGATGGACCTTCTTGACCTTTTTTTAATGTTGTGAATACGAATTCACCAGATGATATATCAGATGCACGAACCAAACCCTTAACAATTCTAGTCCTCACACCACGCTTTTTGACGTTATTTGATAGTTGTGATACATTCTTATCCACATTTTTATTTGCAAATTTTATTCTACTCATCTGTTTCTATTTCTACCTTGTTAATTTTAACTGCTGCACTTGTTGTTGCAGATATTTTTAATGCCAACGATGAAGCCCTAATACCAGAAGGACGTATGCTTACTAAGTAATCCTTAGAAGAGTTATTGGCTGAGAAAGTCAAAGTACTTCTTACCGTGGTCATATCGCCATCCGAATACAACTTACAGGTCAATGCTGCAGATGATTCATAATTTAAATTGAGTCTCCTAACGATGGCATTCTTATCCATTTTTGTAATGTTCTTGAATCCTGTTTGATATACAATATCCATACTTTCGCTAGAACTAGATTGATGCAATGAATATATTGTTGAGTTTACTGCATCACCAGAGTTGTCAGGAGCTTGATGATAAAAACCAAATACGTCTAAAGAATCATCTATACTGTAAAACTTGGCAGGTACAGTACCAAACTTTAAAGTAGACCAACCATTTGATATAAGGTCGTATGCGTATATTGTATCTGTAGTACTTCCAAAACTGCACAAGAGTCTATTTCTTTTTACGTCATACATTAACCTACTCTGAGAGAGGTTTGATGCAGATTGATATACGTCTTTAATAGGCTCGGATATTGGAGTAAATCTAAAATCTGGAGTTATTTGATATACAGCATCATGAGAACAAAAGAATAGATTATCTTTAATATTTACCACTGCCTTAGAAGCTATACAGCCAATATGGCTATTCGACTCCATTAACTGCCAACTAGATGGGTCACCAACAGAATTCACATCCAATCTAAATGTACCCCTTGACATAAATACAACGAGAGAATCCAATAACTTATTAAGTGCCATCATCGTACCACCCTGTTGGTCCTTAATTTGAATGTAATTTACAATAGGTAATACATCTGGCATTCCAGGGGCGCTATAGATTAGCCAGTCTGGATGGTCCTCATTATCAACACTAGGGTCAAGCTTTACATTACCAACAAACAATCTGTCATTTAACATTTGGCTAAATTTATAATGGACTCTTACTTTAGCATCCTCAACATAGGGTTGTTGTGCGCCTGCTGTAAATCCCATATCATAAAAGTAATATGTTGCAGTATTACTTGCATATCCTTCAATGTAACTTTTAAATATTTGCACTGCTGCACTACCAAAACCCGATGTGGCGTTATTTATTAATACAGCCTTACCTAGAGTGCCTTGTATTAAATAATGATTATTTCCTTTTACTAAGAAACCACTATTGTATTGACTAGCAGAATACCTATCGGCATTGGCTATGCCATTAAACACTAATTGATTAGAGTGACAAGCACCAATCGAAACATCTAATGAGCTTACAACACTAAAATTAGTAGACTGCCCTGGGGCAGCAAGTCCTTTTATAATTACTATAACACATTCTTCATCAAAAAAATCTACAGGGTTATGACCTGTTGATACGTCATTATCAACCGTGACTGTATTTATTATACCGTTTTGTAAATTAGAAACAAATGTACTGTCTGTTGATGGCGTGCTAGTCACATTTTGAGATGTCCCACTATTTGATTGTTTTGCAAAAATAGGAAAACCTTTAATTAGTACACTACCTGCATCTACACTTTCATTGACAAGCGATTCTGACTTTTTACAAACATAATAAAATATAGACACAACAGTGCTACCAGCAGTACCAATACTACCACAATCAAATGTTGCAAATGTTCCACCAGACCCAGTTAAACTAGCTGAATCATCTATAAAAGAATCAGAATAAACAGCCTCAATGCCTTTTTTATAATTTGTTGTACTGGGTAGTACATTATCATTTTCGGTTTTTGTATTAATTGGTATGGTTCCAATATGAAAATATGTACCACTATTAGAAGTTTCTCGATATACTTTTATAGCAGTCATTCTAGGATTAAATCCATATGTTTTATTAGGTGCCGTCCCAGAAACCGAAGCAGATAACGTAAACTTAATTTGGTTCATTCTACTAGTAGCAGTAGTAGTAATTGACTTACTCGCAGTATCTAATGGCAACTCCTGAATACCATCATATACTGGACTTAACTTGTATGAATTTGTTTGATTATTGGTCATGTCAAAACCAGATGCAGATGCGGACTCTGCTAGAGATACAAAATTAATATTTGAAGATTGAGGAAGTAATGCATCCTGAAACACAAACTCATCTACACTATAACTACCACTAAAGAAATTTCTACTAATATGCTGTAATATTTTTGGACCATGATTTAAGTTATTAGGTGCCATTCTAAATTCGGTCCCATGGTCCTGTAGGTCAAAATCATTTGGGATATTAGAACTGTATGCACTACTACTTAAATCGGTTGGAGTGACTCCACCTAATATATTAGATGGTGTAAATACTAACTTTTTTAGATAAGGGTTATATCCAATCCATTTATCATCAATGGATGTACCATTGATTTTCAAATTACTAGGAGACCAATACTTAGCATCAGAAAAGGCTAGACTGTTTATAGTTACAGTACTACTTCTTCCAGGACGTTTAACCAGTCTACCTGGTTGGTCTATTAAGAAGTTTTGATTTGTGACAGAATACTTATCCCCTAAATCATTAGGGTCTGCATTGGTTGCTATTCCACCACTAAATGAATTGATTTCTATGTTCATTAATAAACGCCACTACCAACCCTATCTGCCACATAGGACATACCACCAACATCTGCATTTGCAACTGTTGACCTAGCCTTTTCCCTATTAGCCAAATAGACACTGTAATGATTCTGATATTCTTTTCCATTCCCAATATCCTGATGAATCATTGCCTTTGCATAATCAACAAGCAGGTAATGATATACATCTGGTATAATGGGTTTGGTTTCGGTGTAAGTATACTGACTGCTATTAACTGTGGCGATACCACCAAGTCCTAAATCATTCCAAGTAGTTAAAATGCTATCCCAGTTATTAGAGTATTGGTTTTCATAAAATGTTGTCTCATCGCCAGTACTAAAAAAATCTTCATTGTCAGTTGTGAATCCATTCGTAAGACCAGATATGATAAGAATACCAGCTTTAGGCTCAAAATGGTCTGCTCTTTCTACGGTAGCCACTGAACTTGTGGACGTTATTCCATAGGTGGTTGCTCTTGACTTGATAGTATTACCTGCTCTAAAATATTCTGATTTAAGATTATCAAATCTTAATTTTTTCATTCCAGTCTTTATTCTTAGACTAGTAGGTACTGCAACATAAGTAAGCGTTAAAACGCCTGCCTGAGAGGGTCTAGGAACTAGATGAAGTCTTCTATCCTCTAAATAATATTCGCAAGGTGTACCCTTGTTAAAGAGGTTTGTATCTGTATCTTGGTTATAAAGGTAAGCATTACTAGTACGTTGCGATAAGTAATCCCCTCTAAATATCGGAGAGTCTACCATTTCTACAAAATCATCAGGTAACTCTACATAAGTTTTATTCGGACTAATGTATATGTTAAATTTTCTTACATAACACTTTGTATATAATGAAAAATCTTCTTGAGCTTCATCTAAATATTTTCCAACCCTAGTGTCTAATTGACCTGTCCTTCCTTCAAATGGGACCAATGCCCTATCCATTAAATTAGCCCAGGTCATGCTCCCACCTCTGTTGGTTTCTCAGTTTCATATCTGGAGTTCAATACTTGTATTTGATTCATACCCGATTCTCTTGCAGCCTGACTTCTTGTTGCATTGTTGTCCATTCTCCATAATTCAGCCTCAGCCAAATCAACTACCATATCATGCAAGGATGCATTCAAGATACAATTCGCACTACTTGTGATATCTGTAGGTTCTTTTAAATAATAGACCACTAGACCTGTCATTGCGGTCATTGGCCTGATGTATAATAATCCAGCCCATACCCAAGATACTGGATTGGCACTGTCATGACTTAAATATGAATTCTCTAATTTCTTAACATCTTGAAAAGGAATCATTACTGTAAATATTGGTGCACCACTACTGTAGGCTATCTCTACATTTCTTATACTATTTCGAATAGGAATGTTTGCTGTTTGATTGGTAGCTCCACCACCCAATGTCACATATCCATTATTTATGGCAGTGTTGTTGGTGGTAAGAGAATCACGCACCTCTAATTCTGTTAGGTAGTGTTCATTAAGAAAACTAGCAACCGTTCTCTGGGCCACATTTAAGGCACTGAGTTTAGTTGCTGATGTAAAGTTTACTTCCCCTGCATCTTCCATGCGTAGGCCAAGTAAGGTTGTCATTTCTGTTGAGGTCATATTCCTTCAACGGTTCCCCGACTCGTTAGAATCGGGGATTGACCGTATCTCATTTTATTCAGTTATAAGTCGGTTAAGAACCGAGGCTTATGATTCGACAGTACCTATTATTACCCAAGTCACAGAAGCTGCTGCTGCTGATGTCTTGGTATAGGTCTTGCCAGCGGCAGTATCAATGTATAGCGAACCTTTAGGGCTTGCCTTCATATCACCACTTGCGCCATCTGTTGGTGCGCCAGTACCTGTTGCGAAATGGACATTCCCCATTCGCATGACTGCTACGCCACCAACTTCCTCATTAACCATTGCTATTCCAACTTTATCTACACTTGTTTGTGCTATTGCCATTCAAACCTCCTATTAGTATGCAGTTGGTCCGCCTGTCAACTTCCCAAGCATTCTTGGGTTTGAACAGGTCAAAGCACCTAACCAAAGGATATGTGCTACGGATGCATCTTGGTTAACAGGTTTATTGAACCCCTGGAAGGCAAAGTTTCTTGAGCCATGATGTCTGAACTTCAGATATTTGGTGTTCAAGAAATACATTTCGCCAGGAGGGCAATGGTCATCAACAACAATTGGAGTACCACGATACAACAGATTGGTAAAACCAGCATCTGCTAAAGATTCACTAGATGCACCAAAACGCTTTTGTGCAGATAATGATTCTTCATAGCAGTCAAATATAATCTGACTGGTCACGATGAGGTCTGGTTTGTCGTTGTCAACAGTACAAGCACCGTACATTTCTCTGATTTCACGGCCAATTGTATTAGCCCCAGAAGCACCTGATACTGTTGTATATGAAGATGAACCAAATGCAGCAGCATTAGCCTGCCACCATGAGTAGTTTGACCTGTTGATACCACCAATAGTTGATGAGGTATCGATTATCTTTTGAAGTCCTAAGAAGCCAGACGAGCTGGCTCCAGAGGTTGAGACAGAACTTCCATCGTTATCGGAGTACAACTGAGTTCCAAAAAGGTCTTTCAATGATTTCTCTGCATTTTTAACCTTTGCAGAAATCAAATCAATAACCCTTTCAGACCCACTATTTAACGCTTCTTCACGGCCACTATATGTAATGGATGCGTGACACTGAACCCAATCGTATGAAGCATCTGTGAACAACTCTTGTGGAGTTGTATCAAGAACATCATAACCATTGTAGAATCCTTTGGAACCACTCTTCGCATATTCGATAGGCTGAAGAACTTTGTTACCAGAGGCTACAGGTTCAGAGTTTTTTAACATCTTGAATGTCAAGATATTAGAGTTAAATATGTTGTCTACGAGAACAGGAATGAACTTGTCACGAGTTACAGCCGTTAAGCTATCGTAATTAAGTGCCATTTTTTATTCCTTTTTTTACTTCTAGGTTTTCTACTATTCGTAGAAATTGTAGTTTTTAAGCGCATCCTGCCGAGCATCCTTATAATTTTCTGATTTAGTAATTGGCTCTGTATGTTGGCCCTTTACTGCACCGTCCGTCTCAGGTATACTCTTCATTGCTTTTGCGCTTCTCGCTCGATTTACTGCGGTTTTAAAAGCACTATCCTCAGATGCTGCATGATAGGTTAAAACAAATGCATCCTCTAAACCCTTGTAACCAGTAAAGCCTTTTTCAATGGCCGTGCCTATGACTCGGTCCATCATTTCCTGGTCAACTAGTTCGGGATGTTCTTGCTTGAGACTTTCAAGGTCGGCAGATACTTGCTTTTCGGCTTCTACTTCAAGTGATTCTTGCTCTTGCACCTTGGTTATCTCGTTTAACCTTTCTTCCAACTCCTGGATTCTCTTATCTGAATCCTTTGTGTCCTGTATTGGTTCTTCTTCCGCTGAAACTTCATTAGTAGAGAATATCGGATGGTCCTCATCCAATACATCCTTTAAAGCCTCCATGGCATCTTCATTTTCCCTTAATTTGCCCCAAGCTTTCTGTTCTTCAACAAAGGTCTTACGTTCTGCTGACAGGGCTTGTGACTTTTCGGTGTTAGTCTTTTGCCATTCGGTTTTATTATTAAACGCTTCAAGTGCTTCTTGGATTGTATCCAAGTCGTACTCTTTACCATCTAATTCAAAGGACTCTACCTCTGATGTTTCCATTTGTGATTCATTTTCAGTAACCGATTGGTCCTTCTCTAAGACTTCAGATTCCTGGGGCTGAGATTCAACACCCTCTGTATTTTGCTCCATAGGTTGACTAGACTCAACACCCATTAAGGTATTAGCCTCATCTTGAGAAAGTGTTACACCAGAATAACTGGTGAGTACTTCATCTGACATTTATAGTCTCCTGTGTTATTAAAATCTTTTATTAGTTGGCATTAGTATCCAACCGCTTAATGTGCTTATTGTGGCCACATAGATGTTTTTATAGGTTTGGTCATTGTTTTTTCTTTTTCTTTTTCTTTTTCTTTAAAGCTTTACTGTATGCTTTTACTTTACTGCTATAACCCATAATTACTTACCTACTTGTTTCATTGCGGTTTTATGTGCCTTGTCAAAGGTCATGCCTTTATTTATAAGCACCTTCATAAGTTTCATATGCTTAGGCGAATGATGTTTACGATGCTTTTTTAACACCTCTGTATATTTTTCTTTATTATGCATTTCTTTTTTTCTTTTTCTTTAAAGCTTTTTTATATGCATCTTTTTTACTTGTTTGAGATTCTTTTAACGCTTTTGCAGTAGGTCTACCTTTTTCACCTGGCTTTCTCATTCTTTCGCCACTACCAGTTTTTATTCTTTTTCTTTTGGCGTGTATGTTATCCCACAAACCTTTTTTCTTAGGCACAACGACATCTCCATTTCTTTAATGCTAAATTGATTCTACTATTTGGGTCGTTCTTTGTTTTCGCCCCAGTAAGCCTTTTTTTCATACCGCACATCCTTGCACAAAAACTGGACCTTCTAGCCTTAGCCTTACCTTTAGGATTCTTCTTTGTTACAGGTGCTTTTAGGTTGCCTCCTGTAGCACTATTATAACTAGCCCGACCCTTTGCATTCAGACCACCACTCTTAGACTGGCCTTCTTTCTTGGTCCAAGTTTGACTCATTATCCTTCACCTGGTGGTTGTTGTTGCATTTGACTCATCATTTGAGGGTTTTGTTGTAATTGTTGGAATATCTCATCCTCAGACATCCCCTCGAATTGTTCTGGACCCATCTGTTGCTGTTCCCTCTGTTGCCTCATCTGACTAATAAGTCTTTCCACCCCAGGTAGCTGCATATTTTCTAATATATATTCTGGGTCCTGAATCAATCCAGCTTGGACCAAAGATAATATCTTTTCTTCTATATAGGCCCTATTGTCTGGCATCATGGAGCCAACCCTTGCACGAACCATTGTATCTACTTCATTGAATTCCATTCCAATGTATCTTAGTTCTGCCGTTTCACCAGTAGAGGTCTTGGTTTCTAGAATATGCATTTTTTCACCCATATTCTTTATCATTGCAATCCACATTTGACCAAGTATCTGCATTGCTGCATCCAATTGGCGTGCCTTAAAATCTATTTTATTGGTTGCTGCACTCCGATAGACCTGTGCCTGTACACCACTTGTAACATTAGGCTCTTGTTTACCCATTGTGGACCTAGTAACTCCTGATACGGTCTCAAACATATCTACCATCAATTGGTAGAAGTTGAATACATATCCTGGCATAGATGATGGTTGTTGCATAGATACAGTTCCAGGTCCCCTTTTGCGAATCACCGCACCAGGTTTATTATTGATTTGGTCTTGCACATCAGCAGTTTCATCAACCAACCACATTGGGTTTGCCATAAGATGAATGTTATCCATCACTTGAGATGCAATTCTATCCAATGCTAGGTTAATACTCTTTAATCGTTTGGGTTCTGGTTTACCCCAAAATGAATGAGCGCTTCCACCATTTTTCATAACAACAAATGGGAAAGGATAGGGACAACGGTTCATTTGGTCCAAGAATTGATACTTTGACGGCCCATCGTATAGTATGACATCGTTTGCCATGCATACCTTTCGAATTCCCCCAGGATACTTTGGTTTGCCAACCTTATCTTCTTCGTTTGTGTATTCGACACTTCCGTCTCTCATCCACACTTCTATCAAGAGGGCTCGGTCTTCCAAGTTCTGCATAGCCTCAGATTCGCCTTCATAGTAATTAGTTTCTTGCCCTTGCGTATCGGTTACCTGAACTAAGCCTCTGTCACCTTGTTTCACATCGGTTATTTTAAGCGCTTCGTATTCATTTAGTTTTCCCATAGACTTGACAAATTTGCCCTTCTCTGGGAAAAGTTTTTGTATTTCATATAAAGGTCTAGGTGCCATATGAATAACGTATTGTGCATTTTCCATTTTGGTTGCACTAGGATTGATATAAAAAGAAAAAGGGTCTACAATATCGCAATCTGGTAAATCATCATGCATATTCCAATTTAGTTTTACAATTCCAGTCCCATAGACCAAATAATCTGTTAACCATTCTGGTACCAACGTGGCCATATCTCGCATATACCATAAATCATCTAACTGTGCTTGCAGCGTATTGGCCATATATCTTGATTCGTCATCAGAGCCAACAGGAATAACGTCAATTTTTGGTGGTTTAGCTGACATAATCGGTATTTGGGTGTCAATGACATTGGCAATCATGTCCAATGTCAATTGATTTTTGTATTCTGGCATATTCATTCCAGACCAATGTTCACCCATATATAATTTTTCTGACTCTCTCCAAACTTCGGATGTGTTTTTTCTTGCCCTCTTGGACATCTCAACCATAGCCTTGATTCTTTTTACTAATTCTAATTCTTTACCAACTGGTTGGTATGTATTCTTTGTTTCGGCCATCAATTACCTTGTTTTGTGTTAAATCCAGTCACCATTATATCGCTAATGGTTGTCATAATGTCTAGATATGCAATCCTTGTGTCAGGAGTCATCTTTTTTATTTCATCGTCATTTTCTATTTCAAGCTTTATCCAAACGCCCTTCTCCATATCAAATCTCTCTATCACCCTCTTAGTCCTGGAGTGTCTGTCTTGTTCGCTTCGAACTTCTGCATCAGTTTCATTATCCATGGTTTAGCCTCATCTTGCTGTGGGTTCCCAATATGAAATAAAGCGTATCTTGTAGAATCAGCCAAATGGTCTGGTCCCTTAGTATCCAAATCCTCTGGCCTTCGCAGGTCATGCACCAGCATGGGAATCGTCTCAATAAATTTATTACAGGTTTTAAATACATGAAATTTCGGAGGATTTTCATCGTCCCACTTTAAATACTCTCGCAAAAGGTTCCAACCTGATAACCTGTTATTGTTGGCTTTTATGGTGTTTATTCCATTTTTTCTAAGGATATCTGCTATAGCCATATGAGAACCAGCGACTCCATCGGACCTATTTGTGTTCTGGGGGTTACGAATCCACATACTAGGGTCTCCTAATGTGGCCTGGTACTCTTCTCCCTCAGATAAAGCATTGATAGCATCGATATGACCAGTGAGTTCCAATTCGGACACATAATAATCACGGTACATATAGACTTCTTTCTTAGGAGATACAGCTAACCAACTCACAGCAAAAGGTGCCTTAAACCCATAATCAATCCCCCTATACCGATACCAATTACTAGGAATCTTAAATGGTTCACATACATGAACATCGTATCTCCAGGAATTAAAATATTGGCCATAGTACACATCCCAGTCACCATCCAGCCATGCACGCCTTAATTCATCTGGTAGACCCTTTAACATTTCCATATATCCAGGGTCCTCTTCCATTAAGGTGGGATTGTCATGTATTTTACTAGGGATAAATATCCTGGTCCTACTTGTCACTGGGTCATAATAGGTCTTTTCCCTGTCGTTATCCACGAATCTCTTTTTAAACCAATTATGTCCTGGTCCACCAGGATTACAGGTCAAGAATATTTGAGGCTTTAGACCTATGGTGCTTCTACAACTAGAGATTAACTTTAAGTAATCTTCCTCATCTCCTATCAGTGTAGCCTCTTCAATGCCCATTTTTTGGTATTCGTGACCCTGATATTTCTGGTATGCCTGTTTATCCATCAGGTGTCCAGTTCTTATAATGGCACCAGTTGGGAATCTAAATTCTGCTGGATTACCAACCACCTCAACATCCATATATTTATACATTTGGGTCGCCCTGTCGATATAATCCCTTAAGTCATCGTAGTTCCTACGAATAATCAAACCCCGAAATTCTGGGTTGTTTATATATTCGGGGTCTATCATCCAGGCCATTAAACAGCTAGATTTTCCACCCCCCCTGGAGCCACCAAAGGCAATTTCAAATTCTTGTCGTGAAAGTGCAAATGCTTGTCTAGGATGTGGTGACCAGTGAGTTTCCATTAGTACCCCCAGTAGGTGCCTTTCTTATACTTGGTTTGTTCGTATTTGGTCATATTTTTCCAGCATTTAGGCAAGCTATCTACCTTAGTGTCCGACCCTGTAGCTAGCCCACAATGGGTATGGTCTTTTACCTTAGTAGCAAAAGCGCACATTCGTCTACTTGTCTTTGAACAAGGGTCAAACATCGGGGTATTGTATATTGACCAGGTTTAATCCTATTACATTGTAGACTATCCAGTCTTCGCTCTCACCCTCTGTCATTCCAGTGGTTTGGAAATATTCTAATAATTTCATATATGAATAGGTCAGTCTATTGTCCTGGAGTCCCACTATGCATTTATCCATCTCAGGCGGTTCAAGAATTGGTATATCATCCTCCAATTCGGCCCTATCAAAAACTTTTTTCATAACCTACCTAGGAGTCCCCATGGTATAGAGGACAGATGGGACCCGAGGAGAGGGATGCCCCCCTCGCGATAAATAAATGTTCGCGACACCTTATAATTACTCTTCCTCATCCGAGGGTAACTCGCTCTCTAAGCGTGTCTCTACCGAGGGTGGAGGGTCAATCTGTAACCCATCTGTCACCCTATCAACAGGGACAGGTCCATCGGGGTCTGGCAAGAAAGTTTCGCTCTCAGCCTGTCTGGTTGGACTAACTAATTGAGGGTCTAGAGCCACTTTCTCAGGCAATACAATCACGCCACTAATAGACTTCTGTTCAACTTCCATCTGCATCGCTTTTAAGTCTGGGACCATCTTGGGCAGCAAGATACGCCACGCTGAAACTTGCCTCTTATCTGTGTCGTTCATCGCCACATCAAATAGCTTTTGGACCAAATCATTCCTCTGAGGATGTAGCCTTACCAAGTCCTTAACACTGGTCTTAGGCCGTCCCAGTGGATTACCAGATACTCCTTTTACGAACTGCCCTTTGTTGGTTTTCATTCCTGTTTATACCCTGTTAACTCCCTGACATTATATAAGGTGTCAATAGCATCAAACCACATAATAATACTTTAAATCATCATACTATTTGCTTATTAGGTGTCACAGTGCTACATTAGTACTAGTTAAACATACAGGACAGCGAAAATGAACACAAAAAAACATACATTAGAGTTAGCGATTTCCTTCAGTGGAGGGAAAGATTCGTGCGCTCTACTCGCTTATATTTGCGAGACATATCCAGATGTGAAGAAGCATATCATATTTGCAGATACTGGTTGGGAACACGATGATGTTGAAGAGTGGTGCCAGAGTATCGCAGCCAAGTTTGGACAGACCGTCAATGTGGTCAAGTCAGACACCAAGGACTATCTATCGATGGTCGAATCCAGAGGGATGTTCCCCAGTGCAAAGTATCGCCAGTGTACCAGTGATTTAAAGCGTGGCCCAATCCATAAATGGATTCGTAACAACTGTGGAACCAGAGTTGTACAGGCCATTGGAATCAGGGCTGAGGAATCAGTCGCCAGAAGCAAGCAGTCACCATTGAAACGTAACAAGACCCTCACTAACTCCAAGCGTACAGTTTATGACTGGTTCCCAATCTTTGACTGGACCGAAGAAGAGGTCAAGCAATACCTAGCGGACAGAGACATACCACTACATCCAGTGTATAAATACCTGCCCAGATTCAGTTGTCAGGTATGCATCTTTAACACCCCGAAAGAATTGCAAGCAATCAGAAGAAACAACCCAAATGCATTCTACAAGATTGCAGATTTAGAGAAAAGAATTGGGCATACAATGAACCCAAAAGGAACCGTCACTGAATTGGCTAATTCAGCGTTGAAAGGGTCCTCAATTAACCTAGCCAGATAAGGACAGCGAAACATGAACAAATTCACTCGATTCAATCACTCAGTATCAGCACAGGCCGTAAATAAGGTCATCCATCATCTGTTAGACAATGTCACTCCTTGGCTGCAGAATAACTGGAAGCAGAAGAAAGACGGCACTTTCTATAAGGCCCTCAATGTTTTACTTGATAGACGTATTGAAACAGGAGTGCTATCTGTTAAGGAGGAAATCTTCCGAGACTATGGAAAGCGAATCAATATTCGTGTCTGGCAAGGTTATCATTCATCAGATGTAGGACTAGAGAAAGTAGTATTCTTTGTTGATGCAACATATAGAGTGGTAGATACATCTGGCGAGAATAGTCATTCTGTTGGCTATGTAAAGAATGATTTATACGTCATTAAGGGTAAGAGACTGGCTAGTGAAGAGATTGCAGATGTTAAGAGGGACCTGTATGGAATAAGACAACCTGCAGAGGTACAGGATACCCTTTTAAAGAGAGCGGAGATATCATTGAGAATTGATGCTCTCAGGGAACAACAGCGTAAGATTGGTAGGGAGTTTGGATATATCTATTTAGATAAGTAATGATCCGTACTGATGATGGCAGGGGGTAGTCCCCCTGCCGAAACCGTAAGGTCTATGTAAACCATAAATAAAAAAAGGACAGCGAAATGAAAGTAAAAGACCTAATTAACAAGTTGTTGAAACTCAATCCAGAGTTACCAGTCTATGGATGTGTAGATGCTGAGATTCATGGTATCGAGGTAGATGACTGCCTTGAGGATAGGGTCGATATAAATCTAGTGATTGATGACAATCCTCGTAAACCAATAACCCTACAACATATCATCGAATACTTTGAAGTCGATTTAGACAATTGCCACTTGGACCAACGTGACTTATCCAAGGAGATACATAAATTGATTTCAAACCCAGAAAAAGAAATTCT
>Ga0181406_1000551_pt1 | contig 14242 bp, 14 predicted proteins | sample 29SPOviralmetaG_FD_130135 | JGI IMG/M metagenome (GOLD analysis project Ga0181406, IMG submission 130135) | Marine viral communities from the oligotrophic San Pedro Time Series (SPOT) site, San Pedro Channel, CA, USA - 29 SPOT_SRF_2011-12-20 | ecosystem: Environmental > Aquatic > Marine > Strait... | reverse complement strand
GCCTCGGGATCAACTAATATATTGAACTCAGCAACAGGTGTGTGGTTTCCAAATCCTGCTCCACCTCCCATGAAAATAATTTGTTCAATATTTTTAGCTAATTCTGGATTAGACTCTAAAACTTTTCCAATATTAGTCATTGGACCTAAGATGCAAATAGTAATTTTTTCTTCACTTTTTTGTAATAATTGTGTAATGTAATCAACTGCTCCAGTTGACTCTTCACTTTTTGAAGGGTCTGGAAATCCTACACCGTTTAATCCGTCAGTTCCATGTACCCACTCAGCTGTAAGAAGATCTCTGTTTAACGGAACTGCTTCTCCTTTATAAACAGGTATATTATTTCTACCGGAATGCTCCAATATTCTTAAAGCGTTTCTTGTTCCAACATCAACATTCACATTTCCAGCAACAGTGGTCAATGCAAGGATTTCTTCATCACCAAAGTGAGCTAAGGCTATTAGTATTGCGACGGCATCGTCTGTACCTGGGTCGGTATCAATTATGAATTTCATTTGTTTATTTTAATGGGTTTATGATTCAGAATCCACAAAATCAACGGATGGTTCATCAGGAGCCTCAACAGACTCAAATTCTAGAGTGCCTTCATCTTTGTTTAGAGATATAATAATTGTTGATCCAGCCTTGTACTTTCCTTGCAAAAGCTCTTCAGACAAAGGATCTTCCAGTAATCTCTGAATTGATCTTCTTAATGGTCTTGCACCAAATTCTTTATCATAACCTTCTGATGCTAAATGTTCTTTTGCTTCATCAGAAAGAACTATCTCCAAATCAGAATTTTTAAGTTGGGTATGAACCCTATCAAGCATTAAATCTACAATTTCTTTAACTTCCTCAAGCATAAGCTCATGAAAGACAATTGTTTCATCAATACGATTTAAAAATTCAGGTCTGAAGTATCTTTTAAGCTCTTCGTTAACTTTGGATTTCATTTTTTCATAATTATCCATTGCGCTTAAACTACTGAAGCCTACATTTTTAGCGATATCTTTAGTTCCAAGATTAGATGTCATGATAATAATTGTATTTTTAAAATCAACAGTTCTTCCTTGTGCGTCAGTTAGCCTTCCATCTTCTAGAATTTGAAGTAACGTATTGAAAACATCTGGATGAGCTTTTTCAACTTCATCTAGAAGTACAATACTGAAAGGTTTTCTTCTTACTGCCTCCGTAAGTTGTCCCCCCTCATCATATCCAACATATCCTGGAGGCGAACCAATTAGCCTACTTACTGTATGTTTTTCCATATATTCTGACATGTCGATTTGGATTAATGAATCTTCATCTCCAAACAAAAATTCAGCTAAGGCTTTCGCAGTCTCAGTTTTACCAACTCCAGAAGGACCTAGAAATATAAAAGATCCTGATGGTCTTTTAGGGTCTTTAAGTCCAGACCTTGTCCTTCTAATTGCTTTTGATACTGCAGAAATTGCTTCGTTTTGACCAATAATTCTTTTATGCAACTCTACTTCCATTTCTAGCAATCGAGCTGTTTCTTCCTGTGTAAGTCTATGAACAGGTATTCCAGTCCATTGGGCAAGTACTTCAGCAATTTCTTCTTCGTCAATAACCATTTCAATTTCAGTTGCTGCTGAAGAATCAGTTGAATTTACTTCATCTAATAAAAGCTTTTCTTGATCTCTAATCTGTGCAGCTTTTTCAAAAAGTTGTGATTGAACAGCATCGATTTTTTGCTCTCTTAAGTTTTTAAGCTTATCTGCAATTTCCTGCTTGTCTTGATCTAGTGGCTTTTTATAAACTCTCATACGGCTGCCTGCTTCATCAATCAAGTCAATAGCTTTATCTGGTAAGAACCTATCAGAAATATATCTATCAGCCATATTTACAGCTGATGCAATGGCTTGGTCGGTGAACCTAACACCATGGTGAACCTCATATCGGTCTTTTAGGCCATCTAATATTTCTATAGCATCAGATAGCTTAGGTTCATCAACCTGAACTGACTGAAATCTTCTTTCTAAAGCAGCATCTTTTTCAAAATGCTTTCTAAATTCTTCAAGAGTTGTAGCACCTACAGTCTGGAGCTCTCCTCTAGCAAGCATTGGCTTTAAGATTGATGCAGCATCAATTGCCCCCTCGGCTGCGCCAGCCCCAACTAATGTATGAATTTCATCAATAAACAAGACAATATCTCCTCTTGTTTTAATTTCTTTTAGGACTTTCTTTAAGCGTTCTTCAAAATCTCCTCTATATCTTGAACCAGCAACAAGAGCCGATAAATCTAGTGTATAAATTTGCTTTCCTTCAAGAGTAACTGGCACATCTCCGGAAACAATTTTTTGAGCCAGACCTTCTACTATTGCAGTTTTTCCAACTCCAGGTTCACCAATTAATACTGGGTTGTTTTTAGTTCTTCTTGAAAGAATTTGCATCACTCTTTCAATTTCAGTTGTTCGACCAATAACAGGATCTAGTTTTCCCTCTTTAGCCATTCTTGTTAAATTCCTACCAAATTGATCAAGAATTGCAGAACCTGTTCCTGAACCAGGTCTCTCTCGTCCACCGGTGGATGCTGCTTGTTGTTTTTTGCTTTCACCTGCAGATGAAATTAATTTAATGACAGTCTGACGAACCTGGGATAATTCTGCACCAAGTTTTTTCAACACTTGTGCCGCTACCCCTTCTCCTTCACGGATAAGGCCGAGTAATATATGTTCTGTTCCAATATAATTATGTCCTAGTTGTAAAGCTTCTCTAAGTGATAATTCAAGAACTTTTTTAGCTCTAGGCGTAAAAGGTATGTGACCACTAGGAGATTGTTGACCTTCTCCAATTATCTCAACAACTTCTGATCTAACACTGTCTATATTAATATTTAGCTCTTCGAGAGCTTTTGCAGCATGTCCTTCACCTTCTTGAATTAAACCGAGGAGGATATGTTCAGTTCCAATATAATTATGGTTGAGCCTTCTGGCTTCCTCTTGTGCTAAAACAACAACTCTTCTAGCTCTATCTGTAAATCTTTCAAACATATCATTATATTAACAACTGTCTGTTTATACACTTAAATGAAAATTACAACTATTTATACATTTAATTTATTCTTTAAGTATGGAAAGTAATGAGATTAAAAAAATTATTCCCTTTGATGATATTTGGAATAACTTAGAGGTTTTAGAAAGTAGGCTTCTAGAGGTTTCGAGCTCTTCGAATGAATACCTTACTTCTATTTCTCAATACCTAATAAAAGCCGGTGGAAAAAGATTTCGTCCGATTGTTACTTCTCTTGCTGGAAAATTTGGTAAAGAAAAAGATAATATTTCTAATATTATAGATGCAGGCGTTTGTGTAGAGCTAATTCATATTGGAAGCTTATATCATGATGATGTCATAGACAATGCAACTACTAGAAGAGGGGTTGAAAGCTCAAATTCAAAATGGAACTCAACATTATCGATACTTGCTGGAGACTATTTGCTTGCTAGATCTTCTGAGCTTGCTGCGGAAAACCTAGGACTTGAATCAGTTAAATTGCTTGCTTCAACATATGCTGAGCTTGTTGAAGGGCAGACTAATGAACTTAATTTGGCATTTAATTTTGATCAGAATATTGATGATTACTTAAATGTTATAGAAGGAAAAACAGCAAGCCTAATAAGAACAAGTGCAAGGCTGGGTTCTCTTGCGAGCTCTGCAGACAGTGATGTTATTGAAGCCTTAAGTACATGGGGATGGAATTGTGGAATTATATTTCAAATATCCGATGATATTTTAGATTTAACTTCTGATTCAGCAACTCTTGGAAAACCTGCTGGTAATGATATTTTAGAGGGGACTTATACGCTTCCTGTATTAATTGCACTAACTAAGGACAGGAGTAAATATGAAGAAATCCTGAAAGATATAAGAGAAAAAAATATAGATATTGAAGATGTCTTAATCGAATTTACTACTAAAGAAATTATTGACGAATCAAAAGAAGTAATTAACGAATACTTCAATAAAAGCATTGAAGCCATATACTCTCTTAAAAGTCATGAACTTTTCCCTATCCTTGAAAATATAAATAATTATTTGATCAATCGTACAAATTAGTTTTCAGGCTTTAGATGTGGAAACGCAATTACTTCTCTAATGGAATCATTATTTGTTAACATCATAACAAATCGATCTATGCCAAAACCTAAACCACCAGTTGGAGGAAGTCCAAACTCTAGTGCTTCAATATAATCCTCATCTTCTACATGGGCTTCCTCATCACCCTGTTTTTTCTTTCTAGCTTGTTCTTTAAGTCTTTCTTCTTGATCAACTGCATCTATCAATTCTGAGAATCCATTTGCTAATTCACTACCAAATGCAAATAGTTCAAACCTTTCAGTAACTCCTTCTGTTTCTTTGCTTTCTCTAGCAAATGGTGAAACCTCTTTTGGATAATCAGTCACAAATGTTGGATTAAGAATTTTATCTTCAATATGATTTTCAAATAATTCATAAACTAAAACCCCAATACTTGTCGCTTCAACATGAATATCATGTTTTTCAATCAGCTTATTTTGAATGTCTTTTAATTCTGAACTATATTTTATTTCAATTTCAAAATGACTACTGACTAATTCAAACATACTTACTCTTTTCCATGGAAAACTGAAGTCAGCTTCTTTATCTGCAAATTCAACATTAAAATTATGGTTTAATTCTACAAATATGTGTTCGCACATTTTTTCAACCATGTCCATTACACCATTGACATCTGTATATGCTTCATAGCTCTCCATCATTGTAAATTCGGGAGAGTGTGTCTGGTCAATTCCTTCGTTTCTAAAGACCTTTCCTACTTCAAAAACTTTTTCGTATCCACCTATTATTAATCTTTTTAAATACAGCTCAGGAGCAATTCGAAGAAACATATCTATACCCATTGCATTATGGTGTGTTGTAAAAGGTTTTGCGATAGCTCCACCAGCTTTTGGTTGAAGGGTTGGAGTCTCGACTTCTATAAATCCATCATTTACCATAAATTCTCTAACCAGCTGCAGCACTTTGAATCTTGTATCTATTGTCTTTTTTGCTTCATCATTTACAATAAAGTCAAGATAACGTTGTCTAAATCGTGTCTCTTTGTCTTTTAATCCATGCCATTTTTCAGGAAAAGACCTGAAAGATTTACTTAACAAAATAAGTTCTGAAATCTTTAAGGATAATTCTCCTTTTTTTGTTTTCATCACAATTCCTTGAGTGCCAATCAAATCACCAACATCGAGAAGTTCTATGTATTGTTGAATGCTCTCTTTTAAATCGTCTTTAGCAACTAAAAGCTGAATTTTACCAGTTCCGTCTTTGACATCAATAAATGTGAGTTTTCCAAAAGATCTAATACTTAAAATTCTTCCCCTTACGTGAACATTTATATCTGTTTGTTCTCCACCTTCTAGGCTTTGGTGCTTAACTTTTATATCCTCAATATAAGTGGCATTTTTAAAATTGGTAGGGAAAGAATCTAATTCACTGTCTTTTAATTTACCAACCTTATCTTTTCTAAGGTTATATATTTCTTGCTCTGATTTTGAAAATTCTGTCACATCTATATCCTAATTATTTAAGTTATATATTTCTTCTAACCCAATTAATGTTAAGTCTTCTTCATACTCTGCGCTCAAATTAAGAGCAGGTTGAATAGTTTTGCTTAAACCACCAGTAATGATAATTTTTGGAATTGTGCCTAATTCTTGTAAAAGCTTTTCAATCATTGAATCAATCATTGAGGCATGGCCATAAATTAATCCACTCTGAATAGCTTCGTATGTATTCTTACCGACAATTTTTTTTGGCAATTCTAATTCAACAGACTTTAATGAAGCAGTTTTAGAAGTCAAAGCATCTAAACTAATCCTAATGCCTGGTGCAATGGCGCCTCCAAGGTATTCTTTTTTTTTGTTTACTACATCAAATGTTGTAGCTGTACCTAGGTCAACTATTAAGACATCTGATTTAGCAATTTTATAGCCTGCTACGGAGTTTGCTATTCTGTCAGGTCCAAGTTCTTTAGGGTTGTCAATGTTTACTTTTAATCCTGTTTTAATTCCAGGCCCAACAACAATAGGTGAAGATTCTAAATATTTTTCAACAGCTTGAAACATATTATTAGTTACCTGAGGCACTACTGAACATATAATTGAACCAGATATTTGATTTTTTGTGTCAAAATCTAAATTAAAAGTTGAGTTAAAAAGAGCTAATAATTCATCTGAAGTGTTTGCATCTCGAGTTGTAAACCTATAAGAATCCCAACCTTCTTTATTCCCTATACCTACAGTGGTTTCTGTGTTTCCAATATCTATTGCAATTATTTTTTTCATAGTTCTATATCAACGTTGTCAATAAGTCTTATGTTTTCAACATAAGCCGCAATTAATAACTTTAATTTCTTTGAATATTTATTTGGAGATTTAAAGTTTTCTGTGTCAACTAACTCAAGATAATCTAAAACAATTTCATTTTTTACAAAGTTTTTACTTCCTTCCTTAATTGCTTTCTCATAATCTTTAATTGAAGATATTGACTCTGCAGTTTTAAGTAAAGAATTGAAAATACATGAAGCCTTTAATTTTGCATTTGAAGATAAATGATTATTTCGACTACTTAAAGCTAATCCATTTTTATCTCGTACAATATCCCCTTCAATGATTTGAATGTTTAAATTAAATTCTCTAATCATATTCTTAATTAAAAATAATTGTTGAGCATCTTTTTTTCCAAATACTGAACAGCTAGGTTGAATTAGGTCAAATAATCTTTTTACAACTGTCAGGACCCCTTCAAAATGTCCGGGTCTAGAGTAGCCCTCTAGCACGCTTCCAATTTCATTAGGTGGGACTGTTTCTATACCTGAACTTGGGTATATGTAGTCTTCTTCTGGAACAAATATATAGTCAACTCCCCTGTCATAAAGTTTTTGAACATCTGAATCTTGTTGGTTTGGGTAATTCTCGAAATCTTTAATATCGTTAAATTGTCTTCTGTTTAAAAATATAGATACCAATGTTTTTAAATTTGTTTTTTTTCCTAAATCGACAAGTGAGAGATGGCCGTTATGAAGAGAACCCATGGTCGGAATAAAACAGATATTTTCAACGAGAATATCATTACTTATAGTTTTTATAACTTTTGTCATTATCGTGCCCTAAATTGGTGCCCGTACTTAGAGTTCTATTTTACCAATCTTAATTATTTTTTGTTCATGAATTTTATAGTTAGATTTATTTAGCGGTTTATTTAATAGTTCATACAAAGGCTGTATTACAAAAAGCCGATTGTGCCAATCATAATGAGGAATTATTAAATCCTCTTCATTTATCTCCTCTCCTTTAAAAAAGATGATATCGATATCAATTATTCTTGGTCCGTATCTAAAAGTTTTTTTTCGTCCCATTTGTATTTCTATATCTTTGATAATTAGAAGTAGAGACTTTGCTGTTCCTTGATAATCAATCTCAGTAACAATATTTAAAAAATCTTCTTGATCTTCGTAAATAAGTGGTTCAGTTTTATAAACAGAAGAAATACTCAATATATTTACAAACTCTTCAAGAAAAGTTAAGCTTTCTAACAAATTTTTATTTTTGTCACCAACATTTGTTCCTAATGAAAGAAAAATACTATTTAAATTTTTCAAAGTATGAAACTGATATGTCTTCTGTCTTGCTTTTTAAAATCGTATTTGGCTTATGTACGATAGCTCGGATCTCATGAATAATTACATTGCTTTTTTGATACTGAGTAAAAATTTGTTTAACAATATTTTTTGATAGTGACTCAATTAAATCAAAACTTTCATGTTCAACAATTTTTATAACTAAATCAACAACTTCTTCATAGTTAATAGTGTTAACAATGTCGTCTTCTGTGAAATCGTGTATTTTGATATATATATCTACAAGAAATTTCTGATCATTATTCTTTTCATTATCATAAATACCATGTTTTCCAAAACATTCTATTTTCGAAAGATGTATGTCAAAAGACATTATTTAGACAGATGGAATTAAAGAAATAGCACTTGGTGATAGTGGCTTTTCAAGTATTTTCTCCAGTATTGTTCTTGCCAGTATCGGATCATCTAGTAGCTTTGAATAGATTAAATAGCCAGCAAGTATTCCTGGAACTTGCTCGTCTAATAGTTCACGATGTATTAAAAGCTTTCGATCTTTATCTGATAAGGCTTCTTTTATTGCATCAAAAATCACATTAAGAGATTCTGTTGGAATGTCGTCACTTAAAGGATAGTGATAGGTTCTAAATCCAACTTCTTGGTAGTTTTTTAGATTGAAATCTGAATCAAGTAAAGAAAAGATTGCATTTATACCCTGTCCTTTAAGCCATTGAATTTCTTCTTCTCTTCTAATTTTGCGAGGAGTAAGTCCTCCGCCGCCAATACACTCTGAAACGGCTAATTTTCCTTTAATTATCCAGTGAAAGTCATTAGGTTTTAAACCAGCCATTCTATCCTCCGTTGATAATCATAGCTTAAATTTAAAACTAAGAAGCTATGTGTAACCTAACCAATGCAGCACCTGAGTCAATACAGTGCGTGTATAACTGGTAATTTGTCATATTTAGAATTTCTGTGAATTTTTTCTTTGAATAACCAACAACCAAGGGGAAGCCGAAGGAAAAAACATCAAGATTTTTAAACAATATTTCAGAGTCTCTCATTGTTTTACCAAACCCCAATCCGGGATCAATTGAAATTTGAGATTCTTTAATACCTTTGGAAATTAAATAATTAATTTTTATTTCTAATTGAGCTTTTACTTCCTGAACTACATCTTTAAATTCCATCTTTTCCTGAATATGAGATGCGTCTGGATGGGTGTGAACAAGTATGATTTTAGAACTTTTCTCGACAGCTAATTCAATCATTCCTGGATCTTTAAAGCCACTAACATCATTTAAGATCTCAAAATTATTATTTAGAGCATATTTTGCAATATCTTTGTTCATTGTATCAATTGACAATCTAAAAGCTCCATCATAATTATCTAAAAAGAAATTTAATCTTGTAAATTCTTCTTCATAATTAACATCTTTAAAGCCTGGTTTTGTAGAAACACATCCAACATCAATAATTTTTATTCCATTATTCGCTGCAATAGAAAGTAGTTGAGTTAATTTATCTTTATTTTTATAAATACCATCACCAGAAAATGAATCATCATTTGAATTAATTATTCCAATAACTTTTTTATTGATTGAATTTAAAAGATTATTCCAGTCCGACAATTTTAAGAAAAATTCAAAATTGCTTCATTTCGTAATGAGAAATCTAATTCATAAACACCTGTAGAAAAAGTTGTTATAACTTCCTCAGACGAATTTTTGGCATTTAATAAATCAGAACAAAGGTGCTTTCCAGACATTTTTACAAATACTCCATCAGCATCCAGAATTTCATAAATAAATGTAGCAATTTTTTCTGTTAGTTTCTCCTGCAAAGTCAAGTTGTTTGATAAGTGACTTACGATATCGCTAAATTTGGATATACCTAATATATTTTTTTTTGGAAAAACTGCAATATTTACAGATCCGTGAAAAGGCAACATGTGATGTTCACACAAGCTAATGTAAGAAATTCCATTTATATAAATTGGTTGGTTATAAACGGCTTTATCAAGAGTTTCAAAATTTAATTCACTTTCACTATTTTTAGATAGTTTTTTTTGAATCTGATCCAAAAACTTAAATGTTAATTTGTCTATCTCTTCATCACTTTTATCGGTAATGTCTTTAAGTAAAATAAATAACGCTTCTTCTGCTTTACTTAAATTTGTTTGTATTTTGCCCATTAAGCAAGCCTTAAATTTTTCCCAGTACCCTGAATTTTTACTTTTTTTATAGACTTAAATACTTCAGCTACCTCATCTTTATTAATTGTTTCTTTTTCTATTAACAATTTCACCATTGCGTCCATTTGTTTTTTAAACTTTTTTAATATTTTTCCAGCAATAATATGTGCGTCGTTAAGTAGATTTCTAACCTCATCATCTATTGATGAAGCTACTTCATCAGAATAATCTTGTTGTCTACCATAATCTCTACCAAGAAATACCTCATTTGAGCCTTTTCCATATAGCATTGGTCCAAGCTTTTCACTCATACCAAATTCCATCACCATTCTTCTGGCTATATCAGTTGCTTTTTCAATATCATTTGATGCACCAGTTGTAGGGTCTGCAAAAATTAATTCTTCAGCCACTCTTCCACCCATCAACATTGCCAATCTGTCTTTTAGTTCTGCTTTTGAAGAAAGGTATTTTTCGCTGTCTGGAAGTGCCATTGTATAACCAAGAGCTCTTCCTCGTGGAATAATTGTTACTTTATGAATTGGATCTGCATTAGGAAGCGCCCAACCAACCAAAGCGTGACCCGTTTCGTGATAAGCAATAATTAACTTTTCCTCTTCAGTCATAACCTGGCTTTTCTTTTCAGGACCAGCCATAACTCTGTCAATTGAATTTTCAATATCAACACTGCCAATAGTTTTTTTATTTTTTCTTGCAGCCAAAAGTGCTGCTTCGTTCAATAAATTTGCCAGATCAGCACCTGTAAATCCTGGAGTTTGCTTAGCAAGTACTTCAAAATTTACATTTTTAGCTAAAGGCTTGTCTTTGGAGTGAACTTTTAGAATTTGTGTTCTACCAGCTAAGTCCGGCCTACCGACTATTACTTGTCGATCAAATCTTCCAGGTCTTAACAAAGCTGGGTCTAAAACATCTGGTCGGTTTGTAGCAGCCATAAGTATTACACCTTGGTTGGCTTCAAATCCATCCATCTCAACTAAAAGTTGATTTAAAGTTTGCTCTCTCTCATCATGGCCTCCACCAAGTCCAGCACCACGCATTCTACCGACAGCATCAATTTCGTCAATGAAGATAATTGCTGGAGAGGACTCTTTCGCTTTCTTAAAAAGGTCTCTTACTCTACTAGCACCAACACCAACAAACATTTCAACAAAATCCGAACCCGAAATACTAAAAAAAGGTACACCTGCTTCACCCGCTACAGCTTTAGCAAGTAGTGTCTTCCCTGTACCAGGAGGCCCAACAAGTAGAACTCCTTTTGGAATTTTTGCTCCAAGCTTGTTAAATTTTTCCGGTGATTTCAAAAACTCTTTTATTTCTTCAAGCTCTTCTTTAGCTTCCTCAACACCAGCAACATCTTGAAAAGTAACTTTTGGTGATTCCTCATCTAATTCTTTTGCTTTAGATTTACCAAATTGCATTATTTGATTGCCATTTGACCTAACTTGAGAAAACATATAGAACATAAACCCAGCTAAAAAGAGCCATGGTAAAAATGCAAAAAGATAATCTTGAAAACCTGCTGGTTCAGTATCAGTATTCAGGATTATATCTTGATCTACTAAAAGCTGGAAAACTTCGCCTTCAAACCCCTCTGGATATTCTGTTTGATAAACATTTTCATCATTAAGTATTTTGAATTCGACCATATTTGATTGCTCTTTAATCGTTGCCTCAGTGACTGCACCTGAAGAAATTTCTTTTTTAAAAATTGTAAATGATTTACTTTCGGGTGCATTAACTGTTGAGTTGTATTGTTGAACACCTAGAAAAATTAAAAGACCTAAAGCAAGGTACATAAAAAAAGATTTATTGTTGTTTTTTTTATTTTGTTCTTTTTTCTTGTCCATCTTATTAATTTAATACCCTTAGGTTTAAAAGCAATACCGAGATCTAGGAGAGGACTGCCAAGTAAGGCAATTCTCTATATTTACCGTTGTAATCAAGACCATATCCAACAACAAATTCAGGACCAATTTCAAACCCTGTGTAATTAATATCAATTGGGTCTTCAGAAACTCCTTTTTTAATAAACATGCAAAAAATCTCAATACTTTTTGGATTCCTTGATTCAAGTAGTTTTTTTAGATTTAAGAGAGTAAGCCCTGTGTCATAAATGTCCTCAACGATTAGAACATTTTTATTAGAAATATCATACTCTAGGTCTTTTACTATTTTTACCTGTCCACTTGATTCGGATCCATAATAAGATTTGATACTCATAAAATCAAAAGCAACATCAACCTGAAGCTGTTTTGCAAGATCACTTACAACAATAAAAGCTCCTTTTAATATTCCTATGACAACAAGTTCTTCGCCCTTATATTTTTCATTGATTTCATGAGCTATTTCTGAGATTTTATTCTCAATCTCTTCTTTCGTTATTAAAGTTTTAGAAATTTTCAACTTTATCCTTTTCTACAGAAGCACTTATTATAAATTTATCTTTTTGTGTTTCCAACCATTTTCCTTCACTAGATTTCCTTATACCTGGTATCCACAAAATAGTGTCTTTCAATTTAAGAACTGGCCATACTTCCCTCAACGATTTGTTGACACCGTGAGAACGAAATAATTCCGATACCTTCTGCGTGTTACCATCAGTTTTAAATAAATCACCATCACTTATTTCTGAAAAATAAATTTGTTTTTGTAAATAGATTGGCAAAGAATAAGACCAATTACTGAGTAAATTTGTTGATTTATCTGTTGTAAAGTTGAAATATCCTCGTGTTGCTAGCAATTGATCAGAAGTATTCCACATATTTTTATTTATGAATACAAGTAGACCACTTTGTCTAGAAACATTCCAATTTTGAAAAAAGCTAATCTGACCACTGCCCTCTTTTGAAACAAATATTTTCTCTAAATCCGAGGTTTGTAAACCTTCTTGACCAATAAGTTGTGAGACAACAGAGGCCAAATAATATGTCTTAGAATCATTTTTATTTATTAGAGAAATGGGGATTTCAAGGTAACCTTTTGCATATTTTATATAAGGGGTTAATTTTTTTTGATTTTTGGTTAACTCATCAATTTCAGAAATTAAGTTTTCAATTTTAATATTCAAATCACCCTTAAATTTTTTTTCAACGTCAGGAATTAATTCATTTCTTAACCAGTTTCTTAGTACTGAATTATCTTTATTGGTCATGTCCTCAGCAAACCTAATATCGTTTTGATTTGCGTATTCAATAATTAATGCCTTTTTAATATCTATAAAGGGCCTCAAAATGTTTTGGGATTTTTGTTTTATTGAAAGAAGTCCTTTTAACCTTGTTCCTCTGAACAGGTTCATCAAAAAAGTTTCTATCTTATCGTCATGATGGTGACCAAGTAAAAGTATCTCATCAGACTTTAGATTATTAAACAATATTTGATACCTAGCTTCGCGCATTTTAGTTTCTGATGCACCAAGCTCTAGTTCTGTTTCTAAACTTGTGTGTTCAACATTCATAATTTCTGCGAACTTCTCCGCTGACTTTTGCAATGAATTAGAATCTTGCTGGTTATGGTTAATAAATAAGCTCCTGACATTAGGAGTAAATTTTCTAACTGAATGAAGTAATACTGAGCTGTCAACGCCTCCACTCAACGCAACAACATATCTTTGAGATGGTTGTATTAGATTGGTTATTATATCTCTTATTTCAGTCATTGCAGGAAGACTTAGTTTACTTTTCTATAACTTTATATCTTTTTCGAGTCACCTGTCTGAAATACTGAATAACATTTCCAAGAATCACCAGAGTAGCTATCGCAACTGTCGTAGGAATTAAAAATCTGTAAGTCCATGCAACATCCTCTATCTGCTCTGGTGGTTCCTCTATAACTATTGCAGGCACTGGTAAGTTCTCAGACATTGTTCCCTGTTGGGTCTCATCTTCCTCCGTATGATTATCAGCTAATGCAGATATTGCTGGTGTTATAATCAAAAACAAACCGAGTACAAGTGCAAACTTTTTCACATTATGAGACTAGTAAAAGTTTTAAAAAATATAAAGATTTTAAAAATTAATATTCAATTGATATCTGTCTGAGAATTTAGACAGATCATCTATGTTGATATCAGATAATGAATAATCTTTTATACTGTTAGGGACCTTAACGTCACTTCTTAAGGTTGTTAAATCTTTAAAAAGCTTCAACAACTCATAATTTTCATAAATTGTGTTTGAATGTCTTGCCCCACTTTTAAAATTTACTTTCCATTCATTTAAGTTCTTATATATATTTTCAATATTTTCATATTTTTGAAGCAACAATGCAGCAGTTTTTTCACCAATGCCTTTCATGCCTGGTATGCCATCAGATGAATCACCTACTAAAGCAAGGAAGTCAGGTATTTGTTTTGGGTATACTCCAAATTTTTCATATACATCTTGTTTTTTTGTGAAGGTTTT
>Ga0181406_1000550_pt1 | contig 14254 bp, 10 predicted proteins | sample 29SPOviralmetaG_FD_130135 | JGI IMG/M metagenome (GOLD analysis project Ga0181406, IMG submission 130135) | Marine viral communities from the oligotrophic San Pedro Time Series (SPOT) site, San Pedro Channel, CA, USA - 29 SPOT_SRF_2011-12-20 | ecosystem: Environmental > Aquatic > Marine > Strait... | reverse complement strand
TTCTACTATTGCATACATATTTTAACTCTCACTTAAATTTAATGTTCTACCTACTTCTTGCCATACAGCACCATTGTATCTGAATACCAATATATCTGTCTTACCATCTGTACTTGTGAATGTTGGTGCAGTTGATGCTGCAAATTCAAATACAGTATTAAAAGCAATAGTGTGTGAACCATTGTAATTAATTTCTAAAGCAATAAACGCACCCTCAACATTGTTAGTAGGTGCAGAGAAAGTTGTGTTTTCAGTTGTAATATGAACTGCGTTTGGTTTAGCAGAAGCATCCCAAGCCACAGCATTTGATGAAGATGTTAATGCTTGTTGTGTTACATTAGCAGCATTGAAAGTTAAAACTCCAGAACTACTACCATCAATCCAAGTTGTAGTTGTTGAACCATCATAACCAGCAATTTTTAATTGTCTGTCGCCTGTGTTACTAGAAACATCAGCATTTGCTCCAATTATTACATTTCCTTTTCCAGATGTTAAAGCATCACCAGATTGCCATCCTAAAGCCAAATTATAATCACCACTATCTACTGCAGCTAATGTTCCTACACCTAAACCACTATTATAAGCTCCAGATGACGTATTTGTAGTCATGGCAGAATCTCCAACTATTGTATTTTCTGATGCAGTTGTTAGAGCTTGACCAGCAGCTTGACCTATTAATGTGTTTCTTGAACCAGTATTTATAGCACTACCAGCATTTCTTCCTAATCCTGTATTTTTATCTCCAGAAGTTAAGGCATCTAAAGCACCTAATCCAACTCCAGTATTTCTTATAGCGGTACTTAGAGTTCCATGAGTTGCATGACCAACTAACAAACTATCTGTAAAATTAGTTCCGCCAATTTTTCCAGCTATTAAATCTCCTGTAATATCTGGTAAAGTGTGAACTGCACTACTTCCTACAGAATGTGGTTGTGGTACTATTTGTTGACCATGTGAATTGTTTTCACAGTTAAGTTGAATTGTACCAGGATTTGTATTACCTCTAATAGTTACATGACCAGTACCTTTGGCTAATAAATCTAAATCAATATTACTATCTCCACCAGTTGATGATAAAGTAGGATTACCACCAGTTGCTGCATTGGCTACTGTAAATTCATTTACTGCTGAACTAGTCGCTGTTACTTTAGCTAATTCATTTCCATTGGTATCTAAAATAGAAGTACCAACTTTAGGAGATGTTAAAGTTTTGTTTGTTAAAGTTTGTGTTCCAGCAAGTGTTACAACACCAGTAGAATTAATAGCTGCGTCTTGCCAAGCTGAACCAGAATAAACACGAAGAACATCATTAGTAGTGTTAAAATATAGCATACCTGCTGCTAGAGCAGCACCATCATTATCTGTAGATGGATCAGAAGATTTAGATCCTAAATAAACATCATCAAAAGCATCAGCTGAAGCGGCAGCTTCTGTAGCTGAAGTTGCGGCAGCAGTTGCTGAGTTAGCTGAATTAGTTGCAGAGGTTGAAGCATTAGATGCTTGAGTAGAAGCTGTTGAAGCAGAACTTGCAGCGGCTGTTGCTGAACTAGCTGAAGCAGTTGCAGAAGTAGCAGAAGCGGTAGCTGAAGTTGCAGCAGACACTGCGTCTACCAAAAGTTCAAAGTGATCTGTATCTGTTAAAGTATCTCCAATAACACTATCTGCTACACAAATATAAATATTATTTAATTGAGCTGTAGTAGTTGCTTTAACAATATCTCTTTGTACAAAAGCAGCAGTAGTAGTGGTTGCAGAGTTACCTTTAAAAGTACCTAATTCTTGTGTTACTGAAATTTCTCCAGAGCTATCAAAAGCTAAAACTTTATTTGCTCTATCTGTTGAACCTACAGTAAACTCTGTAGATGTCATTGTGTTTGTTCTTGATAATTTTATTGATCTGTCAAGTTCTTCTTGAACCTGTTGAGTGGTCATGGTTGCACGATCCAAACCCTCTTCGTGAGATTCCGCAGGGAATGGATCATTAGCGATATAATCTATCGCTTGAGTTTGCGGAACTTCTCTAATTATTACAACTGTTTCACCGGATGCTGGAGTATTACCAGAAGTAAAAGTTACATTACCACCAGAAGCATCTCCTGCTCCAGATACTGTGTAATGTGTTGTTAAAGTTTTAACAGTTTCAACACCTGTGCTGTCTGTTCTAATAATTACGATTAAGTCTGAATCTGCAAATATTTTATACCCGTATGGAAATTGGGTTGTACTACCATTACCGGAGTAAGAATTTTTTACTGTTGTGCTTGATACTGTCATAACTTAAAAACCTTTATTACTTGTTGAGGGTTTTGTAAATAAATATTCTTGATTATAATCTTTTTTCATTCTTCTTTCTACTCTTTTTAATACACCCGGATTTACTGTTTCCATAATTTGAAAACCTATTAAATAATCAAAAGCTATCTTTATATAAAATAAATTTAAAAAAGGTATGTTAGAACTTATTGCTCTATAAGCAGCTTTACCAGATTTTCCGCCTTCTCCAAGAAGAGCATATTGAAGTGCTAAACCAAGATCAACTGCTGTTGTAGGAGCTGGACCAACTAAACCAGCAATAACAGAACCTGCATCTCTTTGTTCTTTAAATAATACATCTCCATATATACCTAGTCCACCACCTTGTAAAAAACCAGCCATTATTGTTTTAAATTTTGTAGGATCTCTTGGTTCTTTTCCTTTTAATAAATCTTTCATAGTCATTGCCATATAACCCATAAAACCAGAAGTTATAACTAATGCAGCCATTCCTCTTATTCCTCTTCCTATTTCTGCTCTACCAGCTTCTGTACTTAAACCACCTAATCTTTTACCTTTCCTAATATAAGCCATTTCTCTTCCTAAAACTTTATTCATAATAGACATTGGAAATGCTTTAAATTGACCTACAAATCTAATAGCTTCACCCATACCAGTTCCTGCTAATAAACCTTGTGTCATAATACCTTTTACTCTAGCATCTGGCTCTATAACCGCATATATTGATCTATCTAATAATATTCCAGATACTGAATACTTAAATTTATCTTTTTCTATTTGTAGTTCTGTTTTACTTAAATTATCTATACCTGTTATTCTTTTTATATCAGCATCTGATATTTGATCTAAATTTGCAATATTAATAAATTCAGTTCCATCATCTGCTTTTGCCATTCCATTTTTTCTAATTACATCCCATTTTACAGAATCAATATTATACAAATCAAAAAATTCTTGTAGTGGTTTATTTAATTTATCAAAACTTAAATTTTTTTGTTTAGCATAATAGTTAGCCATACCTAACATTGCGTTTTCTTTTAAAGTGTTGGTCCACCAAGAAAGTAAATTATATTTAAAAAATGTTCTTTGAATTCTAGTCCAACCTTTAGTTAAATTATCACCTACTGTGTGTCTACCAGAAACATCATATACTATACCCTCTGCTAAATAACCCATTCCTTCAACTAAATCTTTTTTATCTTGTGTATTTTTTCTTCTTGCTAAACCTCTGAACCCTTCATACATTCCACCTAAAAAATTTCTACCTTGAAAACTCATTTCTGATCCATAAATACCCAAATCAGCAGCAGCAGATATAACTGCACCACCTAGTTTAGCTATATTACCTATAGCTCTAGTTATTGCTGACCATTTTGCTACACCAAATCCAATACTACCACCTTCAATAGTATGAATACTTCCATCTACAACTTTCATATATTTATCAAATGGTGCATAAGAAGATATAGATTGTGCAGCATTTAATCTTTCACTATCTACTAATCTTTGTTGAATTGCATATCTAATTTTTTCAAAGTTTTGTTTTGGTTTAGTTCCAAGAGTATCTATCATACCCATATTTCTTCCAGCGGTCATTAATCCAGAAAAATAAGTTTCTTTTAAAGATCCTGTGCCAAATTTTTCATTTACAGCAAACCAATCTTTTGCTGATTTATAATGTAATACTCTTTTATAATTTGCACCTTTTGCTACATTTTTAGTACCAAAAACATTACCAGCTCCTTCAGCTATTTGTATTTTATTACCAACAATAGAATTGTAAGCATTTAATAAAAAATTATCTATATCATCTGTATTAGCAAATGTTCTATCACCATCTAAATACTGCATTATAAAATTTTTCCATGCTGTAAAATTTTTATGATAATTTATATCTTTACCTTTTAAATTTTCTGGTACAGTTATTTCTTCTAATTTTTTATTTAATCTATTTGCAGCAGCTCTAACATTAAATTGATCATAAGATTGTTTAACAATATAACCCCACATTTTTTCAATGTTAGCTCCTCTAGCATTTAATTTTTGTCTAACAAGTTCAGAATAATTTTCCATTATTGTAGCTAATTTTATTACATCTTTATTTTTTGTTGTTACTTCTGTACCTAAAGAAATTTCTTCCATTGTTATAGAAATTTCTTCTTGAAGCCTTGTATCTGCTTTATCAAACATACCTTCTAAATTAGCATTTTTAAGTTCAGCATTAAAACCTGCAATTAATTGACCTTGTGCAGCGTTTTGTGCAACACCTACAGATTGTCTAGCACCAGTTGTTAAGTCATTAGTACCAACTAATAATGATATTAAACCATTCTCCGGATCATCTTTAAAATTTTCTAATTGTTCTTCTACTTTTTTTCTTACTAATATTTCATCATTAACAGCATTTATTTTATCTTGTATTTTTTGTGCTTTTATTTGTTCTGTTACATCTTTAGCAATTTTATCTACATTAACACTATCTATTCCTGCTCTTTTTTTTTCTGCTATTGATTGTTTAATTAAATTTATTATTTCATCTCTTTTAACAGATTTAATTGAAGAACCTTTTAGTAAATTTTGTACTCTTGTTAAACAGGTGTTTTTAGCCATTGTTAATTTCCATTACTACAGTTAATATAATCAGCCGCAATATCTTTTATTTCTTGCGATTTAGAATCTACCTCATCTAATTGTTCTGAAGCAGTTTTTAATGTTGTATCTTCTGGACCAAATTTTAAATTTAATCCTTTTTCAGATTGTGCTGTTCTTATTTTTAACAATCTTTCTTCTGATACTTTTATTCTTGTATCTTCTGGTTCTGCTCTTACTGTACTGTCTTTTACAGAATTTAATTCTAAATCATCTGATATGTTTTTACGATTAATTGTAGCTTCATTTACTACAGGTTCAGTTCTAACTTCTTTATTTAATTTTTGTTTTTCTGCAAGTAAATCATTATATTTTTTAATTGCTTTTTGTAAGTGTTGTTTATTAACTGTACCACCTTCTTTAATAATTAATGCTGTATCTTTTTTTATTATTTCGATATTTTTTCTTGCTGCATTAAGCTGTATATCAAGTTGTTTAGTTGATGTACCATTTATTACAGGATCAGCATTTGCTATATCAGTAACATTTGCTGGCTCATCTAACTGTTGATCACCAATAGCTTTTGCTAATAATTTTTTTCTTAATTCTGGATCAGTTTGTTCTAATCTCATCATTAGTTCGCTGTCAGCAGGATAATATTCTTTATAAAAATTTACCTCTGGTTTTCCACCTTCAACTGTATTTAAATTTTCTCTGTTTGCTAAAACTCTTGCTTCAAAATCTCTAGCAGTTTTTATGTCTTTTAATTTACCAGCACCTACATGAAGTCCACCACCAATAACAGAACCAAAACCAATATTCATAAAACTATCTACAAGATCATAATCAGCTTGTACTTTTTGAGCCACACCATAAATAAGAGGTTCTACAAGAGTTGCACCAACAGCTCCTTCTACAGCACCTCTTGTTAGTCTAGCAGTTCTAAAACTTGTTGCGGCAGCAACTCTAGCAAAGTTAGCTTGTCCAAACACAGGTATAAAAGATACACCAATATTTATAGGATCAAGAAAACTAACACCAATACCTGTTGCAAGTTTTGCAGCACCTACATAAAAACCACCATCTAAAGGATTCCAAGAACCTTTTGGTCCTCTTTGAATTATGCTTTGTCTTTCTAATTCTTTTTCTTTTTGATTAACCATAATATTAACAACTGATTGATACTCGTCTTGCTCAAAATATAATCCTATATCTTTGTATCTTTCGTTTAAAACATTTCTATCTACAGGTTCTATATTTTGTAGTCTTGATTCTTTTTCCGCTTCTAAAGTGTCTCCATAAGTCATTAAAGATATTACTGGATTATAGTTCCAGTTATCTTTTGCAACAGCTCCTAATGATTCAAATAAATTAGTTTTATATTGATCATAGCCTGTCTCTTGTGCTGTCTTGTTTATGTTTAATCCAAAACCAAATTGTGCCATATTACTTAAACCTTGTAACAACTAAAGCTGCAGCAATGTTAGCAGCTAATTTGTCATCTTTTTCTAATAAATTAACTAAATCTCTATCACTTAAATTTAATAAACTTTGTCTAGCTGTATTACCATTTTTAGCATAATTAAAAAAAGTAGATTCAAAATTATTACCAAATACAGGAGTAGAATTTTTTAATATATCTTTTGCAGTATCAACTTCTATTTGCCAATATGATCTTGCATAAAAGTTTTCTATTTCTGGATTACTTCCTCTTTGTATTTTTGTTTCATATTGTGTTTCTATTTGACCAATTTTAGTTAAGCTATCTATTAGATATTTTTTTGAAAAACCACCATCACCATCAAAATTGGTAGCTGCATTTTCTATAGCAGATATTGCATCATTTGGAATTTTATAACCCGGTTCATTCATACGTTTTAATCTTTCTTTTGCTTTTATAGAGCCAATTATACTATCATCCGTTTGATAATATTTATTCCAATTTTTTATAAGATTTTTTGTTTTTTTTTTATCTTCTTTTTTTTCTGCAACAGTAAGTTCTTCTGCATTAGTAGATTTTAAATTTTCTTTTACAACAATAGGTTCTAAATCAACTTTAATAGCACCACCCATAGCATAAACATTTTCCACATCTTCATTATATTTTAAATTCATATTAAAGTTTTCTGAAGTACCCGGAATAGTGTAAGTTGTGTCATTAAATTTAAAAGCAAGTTCTTCTCCTTTTTCATTTACTACAGGTGCAAATGATCCATTTGCTAATACTATTCCAAAAACTAAACCTTCTCCATCTGGAGTATTTCTCCATTGACCATTAGTTTGCATTTGTGATTTCATTTTATTTGTTAGTAGTGCTTCATCTCTTTCAGTTGCAGATTTAAAAGCAACAGCATTAAATTCTGGTAAATAATAATCTTTCAATACATTTGCTTTATCTATAATTCCATCAACACTAGCAGATATATCTTGTCCATCATAAATTTTAGGAATAAAATAAGTATCTTCTAAATGAAAATTTTGCATAAAGGTATTAGCAGCAGATTCAGCAGCATTTTCTGCGTTCATATCTTTTCCATACATTCTATTAATTGCTGCGTAAGTTAAAAATTCCATAAGTTTATCTATTTCTGGTAATGTACCACTACTATCTAATGGAACATTTTTTCTTAATATAGCTTCAAAATCTTTCATTTCTTCACTAATCATAATTTTAATATCATTAAATTTTATTTTATTAACAACATTACCTTGTGATCTTTCTAAAAAATCTTTTAATGAATCTTTTTCTTGTTTAGTATCAAGAGCTAATGCTTCTACAGCAAGTTCAGAATTACCTAGTGATAAAGCTATTTCTGCTCCTTCTGGTAAACCACTTGTTTTTAATTGTGCTATAACTTTAGATTCATAAATTCCATAATCATTACCAAGACTTAACATTAAAGTTTGCATATCTTGTTGATTACCTTTTTCTGCTAAAGCAATGTATGAATTAACAAATCCTGTTGCTTGTTCATTTGTCATAAATCTATGTTGAGATTCTGGTATACCTAATTTAGTTTGTTCAGAAGCTAATGCACTTGCTAGTTCTATATTTTTTTGTGATATTGCTAGTGCTTCTGCACCAGAATCAAATACTGGACCAGAACCAACAGATGTTCCTTTTAAATTTTCTAGTTCAGAAACTAAATTTGCAATTTCAGAATTATTTGTTTGTAATATAAAATTAATTGGATCTTTATTAAGACCATCTTCTCTTTTTTTAAGAATTGTTTGGTAGTGCTGTTCTAGTGCTTGACCTTTTAGTTCTGTATTAGATTCATAAGATTCATCTATAATATTTTTATATAATTCGTTTAAATCTTTAGCTGAAGAAGTAAGTATTAAATTGTTATTTATAACAGTATCTTTTATTATAGATTCTTCTTGTAACATTTTATCAGCAACTGGTTTTGTCATAATTTCTGTTGCAAGTTTCATGTCAAATACGGGTGGTTCTTTTCCAGCCATAACAGATGCAGTATAATTTTCCCACTCTGTTGTAATTTGTGGTCTTATAATTGTTATAGCTTTTTCTTTTAATTTTTGTCTTTGTTCTAAAGTTAAATTAGGTAAATAATTTTTATTTTTTAAAGCATAAAAAGTTTTTCTAGGTTGTTGTATAACATTTTTATTTCCATCCATAAGATCAATTTCAACTGGTATAGAATCTAACATAATTTTTAACTCTGGTGCTGACACTTGTGAAGTAAAAGTATCAATAGTTAATTTTTCTAAATCTGTTTTTAAAGTTCCTTTAGCTATTCCGCTTTCATCTGTATCGGCTGTTATAAGTAAAAGTTCTTTTTGTTTATTATAACCAGCAAATAAATTTGTTAAAATATTTTTTGATATTTGTTTATCAGTTCTAAATATTGATTTTTGTGTTTCTGCTAAAGCATAGTTTTCAAATTTAATTCCAACATTATTATTAGTTGCTAAAGATTTATATTTGTTAATTAAAATATTAGATTGATTTTTTAAATACCTGTTAGCAGCATCTTTATTAACTGACATTACTTCATCACTATTAATATTTTCTGATACTTTTATAAAATCAGTTATATAGTCGTTTTCTAATTTTAATGCTTCTGCTTGATCTTGTGCATTTGTTTCTTTTATTCTATAATCAACAATAGCTTCAGTTGCTGGAGCTAATGCACTAGCAATATTTTGATCTAATTCCATTTTAATTTTAGAAGTAGTACCTGCTAATTGTTCTATTGATCCTTGTGCTGTAAATGTAGGTATTTTAGGCATTAATAAAAAACTCCAAAAAAAAAGATTAATATAAATTTATAAGTCATTATCTATATGCTGAATTTGTTGTAAACAGACGTTTATTTGATCCAGATACTCCTTGATTATATGATTTAGTTCCAAAAGAACTTCCTCCACCAACAGTCATTAAACTTGCTCCTGCAGATGCTATAGTTCCTATCTGTGCAAGTTTAGCTTGTTGCCTAGCCATTGTTCCTCTTATTCTTGCAAAGTTTGCTTCTTCTCTTTTATTATTTGCTGCAACTTTTGCATTATAAGATATTAATTGTTCTTGTAATTGTTTTTCAAAAGCATTTGATAAAGCAATATTATAGGCACTACCAGTACCAACTTGTACTCCAGATTTGGCAAGACCAACATTCATTTCTCCTGTTACTTTTTGATAAGTTTTATTAAACTGTGCAATATCAAATTCTGCTTTTTGTTCTATTTGATCTGCTTGACCTTCTAAAACTAATGCGTTTCTATTTTCTGCTGCTTGATTATATTTTCCAATTTTACCTTGAGCTTGATATTGCATTAAAGAAGTTCCGCCTATAACAGCCGCAGAAACAGGATCAGCTAATGTTAATGGTCCTTCGTATTCGTAAGAATCTTCTTCTATAATATTATCATTTATATCATAAACAATTTTGTTATAAATTTTCATTAAAATATCCTCGCATATCTGTATTGATCTGTTCCATCAAAACCATAGTGTTTCATTAAACCCTCATTCTCTAAACCTAACCACTCTGCAAATCTTTTACCTTGAGTAAAATTTTTTCTAATTGCAGTTTGAACTCTTTTTATATTATGTTCTTTAGCAACTCTAGCAAAATCTTTTTTAATTGCTTTGGCTACACTCAATGGATAGTTCCACATATCTTCTGTTGCTATAACCCAGCCTTCTGCAACTTGACCCCAAATCATTTTCATACCAGCAGCAAAAATAGGTTTATTACCAATCATACCTGTAAATGCTAAGTTATCTTCTTCTAAGTTCATAGCATCCCCTTCAAAGTTTATAAATTTTCTATCTGCTTCTAATACTTTGTGATTCATTTGACAGGATAATATAAATTGTCCATGATCTTTTGTATAAGGTATTATATGTAGTTTATTATCCATCATTTGTCTGTAACCTTGGGTATAACGATAAAATTGTAAAAGGTAAAGGTTGAGTTTGTCTAACAAAAATAAAACCATCTGTCTCGTAGTTTCCTCTAAATTCTACTTCTTTATCACCTGTAAATGGTGGTATACCTTCATCCATTAAATTAGCAGAACTCCTAAATGGTATTCTCTCCATGTTTGAAAGGTCTGGTCCTACTTCTACACCTATTGTTTCAAACATTCTAACTGTTATATCATATATTCTTTTTGTCTTACCTTGTGATGTACCATTTTGTGAACCAGCATTTAATCTCATAGTTTGTAGTAAAGATGTGTAAGCTAAACCTACTTTAACATTTGTTGAAGAACGATCTAAAGTAATACTACCAGAGCTTACAGTTTTGTCTGGATGTGATGCACCATTAGCCAATATAGAAACTGTTTGTCCTTCAAGGTGGTCTAGTCCAGATATTGTTGTAACAGCAGCACCGCTATAACTTAAAGAACTATCTAAAAAATTAAATGATGTATTGTCTGTTTCATCAAAATCAAATACGTTTAAAAATTCTACATATCTTCTTGTAGAACCATTAATAGTTCTTTTAACAATAACATATACTTGATACTCTGTATCGTCTGTTGGAATAACAGCAACACTTTCACATACTGCTTTACCTTCATCAGTTTTTGTTAATCTTGTAGAATCATCTAAAGATGTAATAGTTAAAAATCCTATAGACAATGGTGATGTCTCTTTAATTGTAACTACATTACTACTAACTGTTGCTGTAAAATCAGAATCAGCATCTATTAATGTTTTTAGATTTGTTGCTGTTTGGTTGTTACTAGATGTAGTGTGAAATTTTCCAGTTGTAGCAGATGTAGCGGATGTAAAAGTTGTAGTTGTACCATCTGCTTTTGTTAAAACTATTCTTGTACCATTTGCAATATTTGCAAAGTCAGTAACTGTAATCGTTGCAGTACCAAATCTACCACCAAAAATATGTCTATGCCAAGCAGTTACTTGTTGTTCTCTTTGGTAAGTTAATGCTGCTAGTTCACCATCTCCTCTAACCGCATAAACTATTTGATTAGGTTCTTGTTGATATGCTATTTGTGTTAGACCACCTTCAGTAACGTGTTCGGCAAGAATAGTCATATCGGGAGCTATGTAACCATCTACATCAAAGTTGTAAGCTAGTTCTCTAATTTTTCTTTTAGCACGTTGCAAAAATAATGTGGCATTTCCCACAGCTATAGCATCTACATTTGCTGCGCCATGGTTAGATTGTTTTTTAATTAATATGTTAGTAGGTGTAACCGCACTGTCTGTACCACCACCAGATACAGTAAATTCACCACCTGCTGTACCAATAATTAAAGTTCTAGTTGCTGTCATAAACCTAATAGCATTAACTTGGTTAGATGCGATTGTATAAATGATTGCATCATCATCAGCTACAGTACCGCCTATATTTGCATCCATGTTTTCATAATCACCGGATCTTGAAAAAAATATTGTTTGTGGTTGATTTGATGTACCTGCAAATACTAATCTTTGTTCAAAGAAAGTTACAGTTGAAGGATGACCTGTAGTATCTGAGAAAGCTCCTAGTCGCCAATTTGCTGTAGCACTTGCACTATCTAAAGCTGTAATAATTGTAATAACTGCATTAGTAGTATTTGTTACTCCAGTTATTTTTGCATAACCTCCACTTAAAAAAACAAATCTACCAACATCTGTTGAAAGAAAACCACTACCACCATTGATACCAGTAACTGCAGAAGCAACTAAAGCTATACTTGTACCTACTGCTGATTGACCGGGATTTAAAGTTGTATCTGTTGTATTAGCATCTTGCATTGGTCCTTTAGTAAAATCTACATCTGTTAGTGTCCAAGCAGTATGACCAGTACGAGATAGTTTTTCTACCTCATGTTCTGGATGAGTTACGTACATTACGTCTGCCGACTGTGCAAATTTTAAATCAAAAAGTTGTGCAGTAGTATAAGGTGTTGTTAATTCAAAAACTTTATTAGATACACCACCAGAAGTGTAAGTAGTAAATGATGAGCTGTTTATATCAACACCATCTTTATCTTGTAGTTCAAATGTGTTTGTAGTTTTGTCTGCAACTAAAAATCTTTTACCATTAACTTCTGTCATGCCACCAACACTACTAATAACTACCTCATCACCATTTTCATAACCATGTGATGTAGCGGTTACTACAGCAGGATTAGCTTTAGTAATTGCAGATATAGTTTTGTCACCTTCTAATACAGATCCATTATCTTTATAAACTCTCATTTTTAAATTTGAGAACTCAAGCATATAAGTTTGAGTTGTTGAAAATTCAAAAGGAATTAATCTTGTTTTGTTTGCACTATTAGCTACTTCTGCAACAAATGTAGAACCGGGTCTACGAGCTGCACTACCATGTGGATATACTACTAAGTTTTCTAATGTTGAACAACCAGATGTATATTTAGTTAAATCTGTTCTACCATCTAATCTTGGCGATAACTCACCACCTGTAAAGTTTGTTAGTTCAACTGCAACCCTAGCCATGGTCTAAAACCTTGAGTTAATAAATGTACCTGCGTCTATAACATCTGCCATGCCTAAATCTTGTTCAACATTTTGACCTTCTGTTGAATCTACAAATCTGGCATCTTTTAATTTATCTTGAAATAAATTATACATATTAGTTGATGTAGTATTATTAGATGTAACTGCAAAAGCAATATCTGCACTCAATGCAGAAGATAAAGTTTCTCTTAATAATTCATCATACTGATTAGCATCTGTAATTCTAGCAATGTATAATATTTTCATACTAGATGCGTTACTTAAAATTTTTCTACCTTCTACTTTGTAATTAGAATCATAATCTAATATTCTAAGTAGTCTTAAACAATCTGAAGGTAATGTGTAAGCAAAACTAAAACCCCATGCAGGAGCTGTAGTGTCTGCTGCTATTTCAACTCTTTTTTGTAAACAGTTCCAAGGATGTGATCTAAACACTCCATCTCTTACTTGAGTATATCTTGCATTACAAAGTCTTGCGTTTTTTGAATCTTCTGTAAGTGAAAGTATAGTTGTTGCACCTAATTGATTTAATGCTCCATTACAAATTTCTACTGTTGATGCCATACTACCTCTTTATAATATATTTACGTCTTATTTGTCTATCTTTTTCTAACGCAAATATTTCTTCTGTTGTTCTTTCTTCTTTAGTATCAAATCCATAATGATTTTTATTATCATTTTGGAACCTATCTACTAGCACATATCTGTATACATATTTATCTTTTTTAAAATGTAGTACAGGTTTTAAATCTTGTATCTTTTTCATGCACTTTAGGCGGTTTCAACTCTCGCATCCACCGCCTAAAATTTTATCTATTAGTCTACAACGTAAGTTATATTCCAATTTAATGTTCCGGCAGTACCACCAGTTGCGTTAAAAGTAATCGCAATGTAGAAGTAACCACCCGGATCTGTGCTGTCTCCAGCAAGTTCCCACATCTTCTGAGAACCAGTATTTAGATCCGCAGCTTCAAAACGAACATCAGCCATTGCAGCAGCATCAGCCACTGAAGTAGCAAAAACATCTTCGTCTTTAACTGTACCATCTGTTTTATAGATACCAACATTAAATGTACACGAACCACCAAATGTGTCTGAACCAACAAATAAAGTTGGAACAGCAGCATTACTTGGAATAGGTGCTAACATAACAATGTCATTATCAGTGCTGTCTCCAGCCGCAAGTTCTACTGATCCATGAGCTGTTCTAAGAACACCCGCTAATTCAGCAGCACTGTTTGCAACTTGAGGAGTAGCTTCAAAGTTAGCTACTAAGTCTGTATTTTTAGTTGTCATATATATCTCCTATTATGCTTCTGTACAAGTTATACCAATAACTTTCGCTTGTTCCATTCTAGTAGCACCAATGCTCATGCAGTAGTAAACTTGAGTAGCATACGATTTGTCTGCTCTTTCGTCTATTCT
>Ga0181406_1000541_pt1 | contig 14355 bp, 9 predicted proteins | sample 29SPOviralmetaG_FD_130135 | JGI IMG/M metagenome (GOLD analysis project Ga0181406, IMG submission 130135) | Marine viral communities from the oligotrophic San Pedro Time Series (SPOT) site, San Pedro Channel, CA, USA - 29 SPOT_SRF_2011-12-20 | ecosystem: Environmental > Aquatic > Marine > Strait... | reverse complement strand
TTCTTCGTAGTAATAAAACAAAATATCGTGGAGAACAAAGGGTAGTTTTTCAAAGTAACAATCCTAATGGTGATATTATAAATCCTTTAGATAGTTATATAGAAATAATTCTTAGAAATAAAAACACTAAAGGTACTAAATATGATGCTGCTGGTATGCATTTTTATTCGCCTGAAGGTGAAAATATTTTAGCTCATGTAAGAGGTAGTTTTGTAAAAACTGATGAAATTAAAGATTCAAATTTTCCAATAAAAGAAAAGTTTTTTATTGTTGAAGAACTACAAAGTGATGCTGTACAACAACACACAGTGGCAGATAAAACAATCACTAAAAAAATTAAAGAGGAAAAAGCATCTAAACCAACTTTAGGTGATATAGGTCTTCACTATCAAACAGAATTTAATTCGGCAATTTTTGATTACCACATGAGCGGTCTTGAGTTTACAGATAAATTTGTAAAAGATATAGATAGTTATAATTATAATTTCAGATCTATAGGAGATCAAGACACTGCAGAGCAAGCAATACAGTTGGGTTTAACTAATATCATAGATGATATGACAAAGTTAAAAAGTCGTTTTTTAGATGGTGATACGAGTAAAAATGCAATTGTATCTCAATTAAGTCAGAAATACGGTTTAAAAGAAAGATCAATTACAAGAAGAAGCATACAAGAACTAGATGAAGTTGACAATATCTTTGCAAATGTTTTAGGTGATTATGTTTTTGGAAAGACTGCTATAAGAAAATTTAATAAAGAAAATGACAATTTAATTAAAGAAAATTTAATAGGTATTTTTAAAGCTATAAATATTAACACTGGTTTAGAAAAAGATTTAGTTCCAGCTAAACTTTCTGATACAATTAGAATGTCTTTACTTGCTGTAATTAAAGAATCTAAAAGTGAGGGGGTAAATAAAATATATATTCCTACCCCTGAAGTTATATCTAAAGCTCATGATTTAAGTTTAGAGGCTGCTAAAAATACCTATAGTGATGGGGTTAGAAAAGTTTTAAGAACACTTAATAATGAAACAAATGGTAAAATAAAATTTAAAAATAAAAATCCAGAGGGTATATCTTATTATGAAAATAAAGACGCAGTAGGAATAGAAATAGATATTACAGATTTTAATTTACCAGATAATCCACAGTTTAGATTTGATAGAGGTGGACTAGCCGTGAACCAAACAGAACAAATGATGGGTATGCCTACCTCTGGTGATCCAGCTATTATAGATCCTACTACTGGAAGACCTTATACTCCTGATGCTTCTATGCGACAACAAGCAGAAATAACTCGTCAAGCAGAAGTTAAAGAAAAATTTAATTTACTTCAAAATCAAAAACGTGCTGATGTAAGGGATAAAGCAAAAGTATCTACACTACTTGAAACACCAGAAACAGAAAACCTTGCAGAAGAAATTACTGAAGACTTAAATGAATTAAAAGATCCTTTAGGTTTAACTAGACCTAAAGCTAGACCAAAAGAGCTAGAGCAAAAAGTAGGAAAACTGTATCAGTCTGCAATTAAAAAGGCTATTGAACTAGATTACATTTCAAAAGAAGAAGATCTTGGCGAAGAGTTTGGTGGTTATCTTGGAACTAAATCTAATTTAAGAGAATTAGATCCTGAAAGTTTACCTACAATTACTAAGTTTATAACTCAAGCATTAGGTGCTTTTGACCCTAATCAAGATGTAACTAAAGCAGGGGTATATTGGTGTGCAGCTTTTGTAAATCATATCCTTACAGAAATGGGTGCAGATACTTTAGGTAAAGGTGACAGGTACAAAAGATTAAGAGCACAAGAGTATAAAAACTACGGACAAGAAGTAAGTTTTGATGAAATGCAAGAAGGTGACATTCTTTTATTTGGAGTGCCTGAACTTAATAAAGTAACTCATGTGGGTTTTTACACCGGAGAAAGAAACGGTGAATATGTAAATATGTTAGGTGGAAATCAAAGAAGTGAAAAAACTTTAGGTGAGTTAGTAAATATTGTACCAAGAAGTCTTAAAGATATTGTCGGTGTAAGAAGAGTTACTTACAATAAAGATGCTTCTAAAATTATAGAGGATCAAAAGGGTAGTAATTCTATCTTTAAATATTTTGATGCAGATACCTATAAGGCAAGTTTTATGCCTTCTAAAAATAGAACATACTCTCAAGGGGGCGAGGTTGGTAATATGAATAAACAAACAGAAATGGCATTTATGCAAGAAGGTGGATTAAAAGACGATGGGATGAAACAAGACCCAGTATCAGGTAATCCTATTCCTAATGGTTCTATGGCTAAAGAAGTACGAGATGATATTTCCGCACAGTTATCTGAGGGTGAATACGTTGTACCTGCTGATGTCGTAAGATACCTTGGCGTAAAACATTTTGAAGATTTACGTAATAAGGCAAAAGAAGGCTTGCAAAGCATGGAGATTAATGGTAGAATTGGTGGTGAGCCTGTTCCTGTTGGTGGACCTAAAGCTGCCCCTATGATGCAACAACAGATGCAACCCCCTATGCCTCAAGCTCCTACACCATACAGTCCAGCACCTACACCTCCTCAACCCCAACAGATGGCTATGGGTGGCGATCTTTCTCCAGAAGAAATGCAGGAGATTAATTCTATTATGATGGCACAGGGTGGTATGGTTCCAACAGATCCATATCAACAACAACAAACACAATATCAACAACCTATGGCAGCAGGTGCAGCTAATGGAACAGATATGTCTCCTTACAATAGTAATTTTAGTTTTTACAATCCACCCGGAATGTCAGCTAAAGAAGCTATAAGTACTCCCAATGTTTACAGTCCAAACTTTAGTTGGGAAACCCCTGCAGGTGGTACTGCTATTAGCACTACAGAATCTGAAGTTCCAGTAGAAAGTGAAGAGACTTGTAAAGCTAGAGGTTTAGTTTATAATCCTGACACTAAAATGTGTGAAGTACCTTTACCAACTGTTTCACCTACAAGAGATGATGATAGTATTGCTCCAGAAGATGAGGGTGAAGATAGCACAACTTGGATGGATAACTATACTTATACTGACTTTGAAACTTTAGCTCAAGAAACTTCTGCAGCTTTAGATGGACCTACAAGTGTAATAGGTGGTGTAGCTGAATTGTTACTTGGTGGTGGTGTTTTAGGTAAATTTGCAAAGGCATCTAATGCTGCTCAAGTAGCAGCTAATATTGCAGTACTTAAAGCTCAGGGGCAAGATGTATCTGCTTTAACAGGTAAATTTAACAGTTATATTAAGGATAATGATTTAACTCAATTTAAAAACTTTATCACCGGCAGAGAACTTGCAAAGCAAATTAATGCTACTCAAATTGATGTACCTTTAAGATTAAATGATACAGATGTTTTTAATAATAAAATATTTAAAAATAAAGATGAGTTTAATAAACAAATGGAAAAAGTTGCACCAAAAGGTATGACTTATCAACCCGGAAAAGATGATAACGATACAGGAGCTTATGTAAGACCCGGCTCTGCAGCACCTAGCGCTTCTCCTAGACCTAAACCTAAACCTTCTGGAGGTTCTTCTAGTAGTGATAGTGGAGGTGCACCAGCAGGTTCTCAACCTACTAATTATCAACCAACTGTACCTTCGGGTGGACCAGGAACATTTAATGTTTCTAGTAATAATAATTCAAATTATCAACCAACTGTACCTTCGGGTGGACCAGGAACATTTAATGTTTCTAGTAAACCTGCCGCTAAAAAATACACAGGCGGTGGCGGAGGTAAAGCTACAGGTGGATTAGTATCAAGACCCAAAAAGAAAAAATAATAAGGCTACTCGGCTACGGCTGACCCCAACATAAGGAGAATAATATGCCTGAACTATCAGAAGTGGAAACACCAAAAACTGCAGGATTCGTTGATCGTGGATACAATAACGCAAAGCGTAAACAACGGATGGAAGAAGAAGCTAAGGAGATTAAAAGACTTGAGGCTGAAGCAAGGGGAGAAACCCCAGTAGATGCAGAAGAAGAAGAAGTTGAAGAGGTTACTCAAGAAGAAGAGGCCGATACAGAAGTTAAAGAAGAAACGTTATCTGCAGAAGAAAAGTCTTTTAAAAAACGCTACGGTGACCTAAGACGTCATATGCAACAAAAGGAAAAAGAGTGGGATGAAAAGTTAGAAAGCCTACAATCTGCTAAAGGTAGTCTTACACCCCCTAAGTCTGATGAGGATATTGAAGAGTGGGCTAAACAGTACCCTGATGTAGCTGGAATAGTAGAAACTATTGCTACTAAAAAAGCACAGGAAATGTTTAGTAAAGCTGATACTCGATTAAAAGAACTTAGTGAAGCTCAGTCAGAAGCTCATAGAATAAAGTCTGAAAATAAAATTCGAGAATCTCATTCAGACTTTGATAAGTTACGTGAGTCAGATGAGTTTCATGATTGGGCAGATGAACAACCTAAGTGGGTTAAAGATGCACTATATGAAAATGCAGATGATCCAGACTCAGTAGTACGTGTTATTGATCTTTATAAAATAGACAAAGGTCTTACCCTTAAAGATAAAAAAGCAAATAAAAAAGCAGCAGCATCACCTGTGACTAAACGTAGTAAAACACAAGTAGATGTAACTGATGCTAATGAAATGATTCGTGAGTCAGAAGTAGCTAAAATGTCTAATAAAGAATTTGAAGAACGTGCAGACGAAATTAACAAAGCAATGCGTAATGGTAAATTCGTCTATGACGTATCTGGTAATGCCAGATAAGCTATTGACAAATAAAAAATCAATAGTATAACTAGGGAGTATGAAACAAAAGCCTCTTATGACTACCTTTTGTTTCTACTCAATTTCCAATAAAGTCTAAACTAGGAAGAACTACCTGTTCAAGTATAGGCCCGTATATCTAACGGTTGGCCGACTGTTAGTTTTACGCATCCTAGAAAACGATCAGCCTATTATTGGTATTAGCTTTTAAGTAAGCCAACTATCAGGAGGATTTATTATGGCTTTTACATCAGCAGGAGGACACGGTAACTTACCTAACGGTAACTTTAGTTCCGTAATCTACTCCAAAAAAGTACAGCTTGCTTTCCGCAAGAGTACTGTATGTGGTGACATCACCAACTCTGATTATTTTGGGGAAATTTCTGCCCAAGGTGATACAGTTAAAATCATTAAAGAACCTGAGATTTCCGTAAGCAGCTATGCTCGTGGTACTACTATCTCAGCACAAGATCTTGACGATGAGGATTTCTCATTGGTTGTAGACAAAGCTAACTATTTTGCCTTCAAAATTGATGACATTGAAGAAGCTCATAGTCACGTTAATTTTATGGATCTTGCAACCAACCGTGCAGCTTATCGTTTGGCTGACCAGCATGACCAAGAAGTTCTTGGTTACTTGTCTGGCTACAAGCAATCAGCTTTGCACACAGATGCAGATACTGTTAATGACCAAGTAAATGGTGTTAGAGCAGTAGCAACTGCAGGTACAGATGAGCTATTGACTTCTATGAAGTTAATCAAAAGCTCTTTCGGCAACATCACAACAAGTTCTGCTGGGGATCACTCGATTCCAATTGCAGCACGTTTGCCTGGTGCAACTGCACTACCAACAGCAACAGCTTCACCAGCAATGGTTGTAGCTCGTATGGCTCGTTTGCTTGACCAACAACAAGTTGATAAGCAAGGTCGCTGGCTGGTTGTAGATCCAGTATTCATGGAAATCATGGCTGACGAAGATTCACGTCTTCTGAATGCAGATTACGGTGAGTCTGGTGCACTTCGTAATGGTTTGGTTCTCAACAACCTACACGGCTTCCGTGTGTACTCGTCCTCTAACCTACCTTCAGTAGGTACAGGTTCAGGTACAACAGGTTCTGCAAACCAAAACACTAACTATGGTGTTATCGTAGCTGGTCATGACTCTGCAGTAGCCACTGCCGAGCAGATCAACAAAACTGAAACATATCGTGACACTGACAGCTTTGCTGACATTGTTCGTGGTATGCATCTATACGGTAGGAAGATTCTTCGTCCAGAAGCAATCGTAACTGCCAAATATAACGCAGCGTAAGGGAGGATTGAATTATGGCATTAGGTGATAACACACTCCAAGCGGCACGAGGTAATCAAAATCCGGGTCGTAATCCGTATATGGTTCAAACTACCTTAAATTGGGCTACAGCTTTGTCTGACAAAGGTTCTGCACTTGCAGCATCCGATGTTGTTCCTGTAATTGCTGTACCTAAAGGTACTATGGTCATGAACGCAGGTATTGAAGTTACTACTGCATCCGATGGCTCTACTTTTACAGTAGACTTGGGTATGGTAGATGCTGACGTATTTGTTGATGGCTTTGATGCAACATCTGCAGCAGCAGTAGTAGCACAAAATCCAGCAGCATACCAGCCTGTAATGGCTGTTGCTAATGACAACATTGATGTAACAATTGCTTCACTTTCAGGTGGTGCTGTTACTTCAGGTAAGTTTCGTGTATGGGCTATCCTAATGGATTGCACAGACATGGGCAACGAAGGTACTGCGGATGAAGTAGATCGTGATCTGCTTGCATAAGTAACTAACTTTAGGGGCTGCTTTCGAGTGGCCCCTTTAGGCTACCTAACAAGAGGATTTATCATGGGTATTACAACAGCAATGTGTACAAGTTTTAAAAGTGAACTGCTTGGCGGTATTCATGATCTGGATACTCACACAATAAAACTTGCACTTATTAAAGCTTCACCTTCTGGTACTTATAGTGCAGCAACAACTAACTATTCAGATGTTACAGGTAACTCTGATGAATCATCTGGTACTAACTACTCAGCAGGTGGTCAGAATTTAGATAGTGCAGCTATTACTACTTCAGGTACTACTGCTATGGTAGACTTTGCTGACGAAGTATTTTCTAATGTAACAACTTCTGCAGATGGATGTATTATTTACAATTCATCAGCATCTAATAAAGCTATTGCTGTCATTGACTTTGGAGGAACGGTTAGTGCTACAGCAGGTGATTTGACAATTGAGTTTCCAGCAGTAGGAACTAGTACTGCAGTTATTCGCATAGCCTAATGGCTGTTATAGCAGCTTCAGCACGATTTGGTATAGGTAGATATGGCGTATCTGCTTACGGTGCTGAAGACATCTCCAAAACACTTACAGGAGTAACTGCTACAGGTAGTGTAAATACAGTAGAAGAAAAACCTACTGAAGTTCTTAATAGTGTTAGTGCAACTGGTGCAATAGGTACAGTTAATGCATTTATAAAAATTACACTTACAGGAGTAGCTGCTACAGGTTCTATTGGAACACTGTCTCCAAATATAACAGAAGATATTACAGGTGTATCAGCAACAGGAACTATTGAATCTGTAGCTGCTGGTGGTTTTGAAATTGACATTACGGAACGTATTAGTACAAGCGTAGTTGCAACAGGTGCTATTGGTACGGTAGAACCACAAGTAGATGAAAACTTAAATAGCGTAAGTTCTACAGGCTCTATTGGAACTCTTGTATTACACGCAGATTCACAACTAACGTTAACAGGTGTCACAGCTACAGCTTCGGTAAATAAAGTAGAAGATCAAACAACTGAAAAGCTTGATAGCGTATCCGCAACAGGTTCTGTACAAGCACTAGCACAAGTTAAAGTACGTGAAGCTCTAGCGTCTGCACCAGCAACAGGTACAATAGGTACAGTAACCACAACTGCAATAGTATTTAACTTTCAAGCTGTGCAAGAGCAGTATAGCCGTAGACGTACCGTATACATAGCAGAGGCAGCATAATGTCTACTTCAGCATCTAGAACTGTACGTATACCTAATGAAAGTAGATTGGTATTTGTTTCTGCCTTTGACACAAACAGGACAGTAAGAATACCACAAGAAAATAGAATAGTTTTTGTAGAACGACAAGCAACATCTGCAGAACGAACCGTATATGCAACTGAGGATTAAACATGAGTTTTCGTTGGCCCAATAAAGACCCTGATGAACAACTAGATTACAGTGTAGATTGGTCACGTTTTCTTGGTACTGCTACTATTAGTAGTGTTACATGGTCTGTGAAGAGTACTGCTTATAGTACTAAGACTACACTAGGTGCAGGACAAACATTAACTACGGCTTCTAGCTCTGCTACTACTGATAATATACAAAACGTATCACAAACAAATACAACTACCGTTGCTACAATTAATATTGGTGGCGGTACAAATAACATTGAATATACTTTTTTCTGTAACATGATTGATAGCACAGGTAGTCAAGCAGAACGCAGTATTAAGTTACGGGTAAAGGAACGTTAAATGGCTTATGATTATCTTGGTCTAGTAAATGACGTAAACCGTAGACTTAATGAAGTGGAGCTTACATCAAGTAACTTTGCTGCTGCTACTGGTGAGTACAGTATGATTAAAGATGCAGTAAACTCTGCTATTCGTTATATTAATCAACACGAATATGAATGGCCTTTTAATCATGTAGAAACAGAAGAGACACTAACTGCAGGTACAATACGTTATGCTTATCCTGCAGATGCTAAGACACTTGATATGGATAGTTTTCGTATTAAACGTAATACTACTTTTAACAACTCAACTAAAAGACTTCGTTTAATTTCTTACGAAGAGTATTTAGATAAGTATGTAGACTATGAGTATGATACAGATACAAGTATTAGGACTTTACCTGAGTATGTTTTTAGAACTCCTAACCAAGAGTTTGGACTTGTAGCTCCCCCAGATAATGCTTACGAATTAGTTTATGAATATTATAGATTACCTGTAGATCTTATTAATGCTACAGATGTACCCTCAGTACCAGAGCAGTTTAGGTACATGATTACTAACGGTGCAATGCACTTTGCTTACATGTTTAGGGGTGAGGGTCAAGAAGCTGCAATGATTCAACAACGCTTTGATAGTGAAATAAAACAGTTACGTAGTCTTTATATAAACCGTTATGACTATTTAAGATCAACTGTAATAAATCAAACAAACTCTTCTTATAACACTATTAGGGTTTCTTAATATATGGCATCAACTCGTCAAACATACCCTATAGAATTTAAGGGTGGACTTGTTACTAATATGAGTCCATTGCAACAAGGTATTAACGCACCGGGATCTGCAAGAACTCTTAGAAACTTTGAGCCATCTATTGAGGGTGGTTACAGACGTATCTTAGGTTATACTAAATATAATAGTAGTATTATCCCACCATACGGTGCTCCTGTTGTACACGGTGCTAGTCAGTCTGGTACTACACTTATTATAGCTAATATACACCAGACACCAGAAGCAGGTGATACACTTACAGTAGTTGGGGTTACAGGTACATACACTATTGCATCTGGTGGTGTATCATATGATGCTACAAATAACAGAGCTACATTAACCCTTACAGGTGCTTTAGCTAGTTCTCCTGCTAATGCTGCAGCAGTTACATTTGCTACCACAACAAGTAATTATCTTGCACTTGGTTGTGGTGTATTTTTAGATAGAGTTATTGTTGCAAAAAATGATGATTTATTTAAAGTATCTTCTAGTTCTATAACACATATTAATGTACCTAACTACGGTACAGTACTTGTAAATGGTGCATCACAAACTGGTTCAAGTCTTATTGTTGATGGTTTAACTGCAGCACCTCAAGCAGGTGATATATTTAAAGTAGCAGGTATAGATAAAGTATATACTGTAACTGCAGATGCAACTGTAAGCTCTGGTGGAGCTACTGTAGCAATAAACCCTGCATTAGATAGTTCACCAGCGGATGATGCTGCAATAACTTTTTTAAGTACGTCAAGAGAAAGTGCTGGTAAAACAAGATTTTCTAGATATAACTATACAGGAACAGAAAAAATTGCTATAGTAGATGGTACTAATGCTCCAGCTTTATATGATAATAATACATTTACTGTTCTTAATACTGGACCTACAGATATAGTTGGTGCTGGTTTTGTAGTAAGTTTTAAAAATCAACTTTTTTTTGGTAAAAGTAATTTATTAACTTTTACTGCCCCTTATACAGATAATAACTTTACAGCCGCAGCAGGTTCTGGTACAATCTCTTTAGGGGCCGTAATTACAGGACTGATTGTTTTTAGACAGCAGTTAATTATTTTTACTGAGTCTTCTATATTTCAATTAGTTGGTAATACAATATCAGATTTTCAATTACAACCAGTTACAATAGACATTGGTTGTGTGGATACAGACACCATTCAAGAAGTAGGTGGTGATATAATGTTTTTAGGGCCAGATGGTCTTAGGTTATTAAGTGCAACAGATCGTATCGGTGACTTTGGTCTTGCTGTCGTATCTAAAGCTATTCAAAAAGAAGTAACAAGTTTTATTAGTTCTAATACTTCTTTTGCTAGTGTAGTTATTCGTAATAAATCTCAGTATAGAATACTAGGTTATAATAATAATATTACCCAAGAAAATGCTCAAGGTATCTTAGGTACACAGTTTTCTGGTCAAGGTGGTGAAGGAATGGCTTGGGGTGAGCTACGTGGCATTAGAGCTTATGTAGCTGATAGTAGGTTCTATCAAAATGCAGAAACAATTGTATTTGCTAATGATGATGGTTACTTGTATCAGATGGAAGATGGCAATAGCTTTGATAGTTTAAATATACAAACTACATTTGCAACACCGTTTATGCCTGTAAATGACCCAAGGGTACGTAAGACTTTTTACAAAGCATTTCTTTACACAGATCCACAAGGTAGTGTATCATTTGATATGAGCCTTAAACTAGACTTTGACCAACGTAATAGCATACAGCCTACACAAATTGAGTTTGATAACGACACAGGTGAGGTTGCATTTTATGGTTCTGCGGTATTCGGATCTGCTGCAGTATATAGCAACAAACTAGTAACTCTTTTTGAAACACAACTAATAGGATCAGGCTTTACAGCGTCTATACAATTTGAATCAGATAGTACAGACCCACCATTTTCACTTGATGCTATCACTTTAGAATTTGGTACAAACACGAGAAGGTAAACCAAAATGGGAACAGGTTACACTAGAAACGATACGTCTAACAACATTGCTGATGGTAACATTATCAATGCTTCAGACTTAGATGGTGAATTTGACGCAATTGAAAGTGCACTAGGCACAAGTGGTCACACACATGATGGCACATCTGCAGAAGGTGGGCCTGTTACTGTATTGGGTCCAGTACAAGATTTTGTAGCAAGTGCAACTGAAATTAAACCTAAGACTACTAATACGCTAAGTATTGGTACAAGTAGTCTTTTGTTTAAAGATATGTTCCTTGATGGTGTAGCCACAATGGGTAGCATTAAGATTGATAATGCTGGTACTATTGGCTCTGCTACTACAGGAGATGCAATTACTATATCTTCTGGTGGCATAGTTACATTTAAAGATGATATTATTGTAAAAGATGGTGGTACTATTGGTGTTACTTCTGCAGTAGATGCAATGACAGTTTCTAGTGCTGGTATTGTTACATTTAAAGATGATATAATTATTAAAGATGGTGGCACTATTGGCTCTGCTTCTGATGCAGATGCTATTGCTATTTCTTCTGGTGGTGTTGTAACGTTTAGTCAAGCTGTTAGTAATTTAGGTAATGTAACTGGTAAGACAAGTTCTGGTTTTGTACTGGCACTTCAAACATCTGACACTACTATTGAAGCAACTAATGTATTAGGTAAGATTGAGTTTAGTGCTCCTGATGAGGCTAGTGGTACAGATGCTATACTTGTTGGTGCATCCATTGAGGCACTAGCAGAAGGTACATTCTCTAGCAGCGTTAACTCTACTGCCCTTGTATTTAAAACTAACACTACTGGTGCAGCTACAGAACGTATGCGTCTAACTAGTGCAGGTGATTTACATTTCTTAGATAGTCGTAAAGCCATCTTTGGTGCTGGGTCTGACCTACAGATTTACCATGATGGTAGTCGAAGCATTATTCAAGATAACGGCACTGGAAACCTAAGAATACAGGCAAATAATCTTGAACTAAATAACGCTGACAATAGCGAAAACTATTTGTTTGCCGCTAATAACGGTGCAGTAACTCTGTATTATGACAATGCTGAAAAGTTAAACACCACCAGCACAGGTGTAGACGTAACTGGCATCATTGTATCTGACGGTATGTCTACAAACACCTCTGGCACATCCAACTTTCGTGCAGGTGTAAACGCAGGTAACAGCATTGCTTCTGGCGGTAACTATAATGTGGTTGTAGGTGATGAAGCTGGTACTGCTTTGACTACTGGGGATAGCAATGTGGCTATTGGTTTTGAAGCTTTGTCAACAGAAGATGCACATGGAGACAACGTAGCTGTTGGGTATCGTGCATTAAAAGCTCTTAACGCTGGTGCGGATTCTTTTAATACAGCAGTAGGATATTTAGCAGGTACAAATATAACTACTGGATTAGAAAACGCTGTATACGGTAGTTTTGCAGGGGATGCACTTACAGATGCAGATTTCAACGTAGCTATAGGTGGATCTGCTTTAAGTGGAGATACTTTAGGAAGTAAGTCAACTGCTATTGGATTTGGAACTTTAGCTGCACAAAACTTTACTACAGCAACAGATAGTCATAATACGGCTGTCGGCTATCTCGCAGGTAATGACATCACAACAGGGAATAAAAATACTTTAATTGGTAGTCTAACAGGTGATGCCATAACTAATGGTGATAATAACGTAGCTTTAGGGCATTCAGCTTTAGGTGCTGACACATTAGGTGAAAAATCTGTTGCAGTTGGTACATTTGCGTTATTGGCTCAAAACTTCACGACACTCACAGATACCTATAACACAGCAGTTGGTCATGCAGCAGGTACATCAGTCACAACAGGTACACTTAACACCCTGATTGGTGGACTAGCAGGTGACGCTATTACAGACGGTGATAGTAATGTTGCTGTAGGACACACTGCTTTAGGTCAAGAAACACGAGGTGACAGAAGTGTAGCAGTTGGTGCATATGCACTTCAAGCAGCTAACACAACTACAGACACAGATGTTTATAATACCGCTGTTGGGTACAATGCAGGTGGAACACTTTCAACAGGCACACTTAACACCCTCATAGGTGGACTAGCAGGTGATGCTCTTACTGCAGGTGCAGGAAATGTGGCTTTAGGAACTTCTGCTTTAAGTGCAGATACGTTAGGTTCTCTGTCTACTGCTATAGGTTATCAGGCTTTAGAGTCTCAAAACTTCACTACTGCTACAGATAGCTACAATACAGCAGTAGGTATTAATGCAGGTAATAAAGTCACAACAGGTATACAAAATACATTTGTTGGTGGAACTGCAGGTTACTCAACCACAGATGCTGACTATAACGTAGCTATGGGCTATGGAGCTTTATATACAAATACTCTTGGTTCAAAATCTACAGCCATAGGTCTGTCTGCATTACAAAATCAAAACTACACAACAGCTACAGATAGTTACAACACTGCTGTAGGTTATACAGCAGGATTATCAGTCACAACAGGTATACAGAACACCCTCATTGGTGGTTTAGCTGGTGATGCTATTACTTCTGGAGATAACAATATAGCTGTTGGTTATCAATCACTGACTACTAATATACTTTCAGATAGAAATGTAGCAATAGGTAACTACGCATTAGCCACTCACAATCAAGGCTCTTCTATAGATTCATACAATGTAGCTATTGGATTTGAGGCAGGACTGTCAGTCACAACAGGTATACAAAACACCCTCATCGGTGGTTTAGCTGGTGACGCCCTTACGGATGCTGATTATAATACTGGCGTTGGTTATGCTGCATTAACTGTAGATACACTAGGAAGTAGAAGCACCGCATTAGGAGCTTATACTTTACAGGCACAAAACTTCACAACAGCCACAACTGCCTACAATACAGCAGTTGGTTATGGAGCAGGAGAGCAAGTCACAACAGGTGTAAGCAACACCCTCATAGGTGGTCTAGCTGGTGATGCTTTAACTGATGCAGATTACAATATTGCTATAGGCAGAGATACTTTAGGTACGGACACTAAAGGAAATAAATCTGTTGCAATAGGATCTTTTGCGTTGAAAGATCAAAACTTCACTACATCTACAGATTCTTACAATGTTGCCGTAGGTTACGATGCAGGTAGAACGCTTACAACAGGTAGACAAAACACCCTCATGGGTGGCGTTGCAGGTGATGCTCTTACTGATGCTGATGAAAATGTAGCAATGGGGTATGCTGCTTTATCTACTGATACGTTGGGTAGCAAGTCTACTGCTATAGGATTTGCTGCTTTAAACGGACAAAACTTCACTACTGCTACAGATGGTTTTAACACAGCAGTTGGGCATAGTGCAGGACTATCAGTCAC
>Ga0181406_1000535_pt1 | contig 14415 bp, 29 predicted proteins | sample 29SPOviralmetaG_FD_130135 | JGI IMG/M metagenome (GOLD analysis project Ga0181406, IMG submission 130135) | Marine viral communities from the oligotrophic San Pedro Time Series (SPOT) site, San Pedro Channel, CA, USA - 29 SPOT_SRF_2011-12-20 | ecosystem: Environmental > Aquatic > Marine > Strait... | reverse complement strand
CCTCCCTGCAATTCCAATGATAACATGATAGGCCATCCAGCCAAAGGAACCGAACACACAGGCAAACAAAAGCATCTCAATGCCATCATGTGTGAGGTAGTAGTGTGCCACCCTGTGCCATAGCTTACCCATCCTCATTCTCCCCTTGTTGCAATTTATATATCTCCTCCTGTGTTTCTTCCAAGTAGCCCATGTAATACCCATAGAGGATTTCACTGAGTTCATACACGGCATTTTGTGATGTAGTATTGTCTTTGAAAGAACCTTCATTCAAATGCTTAGACATTTCATCTACGGCATCAGTCATACCATTATAATATGCTTCTTTCTGCCGCAGTTTTACTAACTCCAATGTATTGGACCAATTACTCATGCTCACCTCCATTGCCTCTACCCAAGCCACCAAAGTAATTAGGCTTACGTCTGGCTGTTTCAAACACACCTGCCGTGATGAAGATGCCAGCAATCAACAGGGCATGTGCTATGGCACTGATACCGAATACAGTGATAGAGCCTACAGACATGGCAAAGATAATGCACCACATCCATGCCAGCACCTGCATCACCATGTGCCGTGTGTTGTTGTCGGGGATATGGACCAGCGGATTGTACCGCCAGTCCATGATTAGTTTCCATGTGTTACGCATTACGGGTATCTCCTGTTCAGATGGTGTGCGACACTCTGCTGGTCTGGTTCTTCGCGGTCAAACCAATAGTCTAGCAGCGTATACTTGACACGCTTGGCATTGATACGTCGCACCTGTTCATCAGTCATCCGGCGTTTGTTTGTCCGCTTGGTGCGGAATTTGTTTGTGTTCACTCGCATCTTTGTCCTTCTTTCTGTTGTACTTTGTCTTGTCTGGCACAACCTGTGTGCGTCTGCGACCCTGCATCATTGCTTTGGCCACAGGATTTACTCTATTGATGCGATCACGCATTGTCAACCCCTTTATCAACAGAATTTGTGGCCGTACTCATACACTTAGCGTCTTCATCTGCGTCTAATTTGAACTTGACAGCTTCCCACTGGTCTACAATCGTGTGCCACAGTTCAGGGTTTTCCTCTCGCAATTCTGTTTTTGTGTGGAAAATCTCCAGATAATCCTCACGAATTGCATTTAACTGCATACGTTCTTCTTTTGTCAACCATTCCATGCGTACCTTCCTTTACCAGTAAGTATAGGCAACCTTACGGTGCCTACTTCCTAATGTCAATACGTATTTACTACGTAATGTTAGTTTGCCTTTTGGCATGACAGCACCTACGCTACCATCTCCCGTGCGATACCAAATCTGTCTAGCCTCAGAACCCACAGGCTCCCTGCGCAATTCACGCAAACGATTAGTACGCATTCGCCTTTCAGTATCCTTTGTCAGTTCCCTAGCAGCCACAGCAAACTGTTTCAATGCAGGGTTGCTAAAAAAATTTTCATTGAGTGTCACCTTTCGTGCGAGGTCACGTGTATCTTTCTCCCATCTGTCAAGATGCTCTTGTTCACGACAGATTTTCTTCCAGCTAGGGTTTCCTGTACCCATGTCAACCTCCCAATACATATATCATTATTATATATAAGCGCGGGGCGGGGAGCCGCTTCCATCAGCAACAACCACCGCCCCACTAACAGTGTGCTTTTGTTCTTCTTCAGACCTACTCACACACCGATCCGGTGGGCAGTTTAACGACACTTGCCCAAAGTCGGGCGGCTTGACTGTTGCTACCCGCAAGCACGGCTGGAGGTTTTATTCAAAGTCAGGAGCGTACCCTGATTTAACGACATAAACCACCAAAGTCGGCCTTTACCATCGGCATGACAAGGGATGCAATATGTTGTCCTAACCTCCAGCCCGAAGGCATCTGGGTTTCCACAGGTCAAAGCACCCCTCTATCCTATGGCTCTGCCAGTTACCTTACAGTACACCAAGGAATTAAAATTGGCAGGGGTGCAAGGAATTGAACCCTGTCCTAGTGGGTTGGAACCACTTGTGCTTCCGTAACACTTCACCCCTATAAATTCAATAACAAATAAGGTGGGGTGCTTTTTCTTCAACCCGTACCGTCGCACCCCTTGAACAGTACGGGCCTACACCTATGTCATGGCATGTCTGACAACGCCTATCGCTTCGCATAGGTACTTCACGAAACTTGTGTTATGCCATCTGCATGATAGCAGTGACATGATACTTGCTTACTTTTTGGGCCGTGTCAAGTGCTTTGTTTGCACGATTACCTGCCACATAGGCACACCATGTGTCCCACCAATACTGTGATCCACCTGTGTCAATAGTCAATTGCACATAGTCTGCAATCTTCTTGAGTTTCAAGTCATGCTTGATACCCTTGGAAAACTTGAGTGCAGACCGTGACAATCCTAGCCTGTCGCAATTGTGGCTGTCAATACAAGCCACATTGAAACCTAGCATCTGTGCCACAAATGCCGCCTTGACGATACCCAAATTGGGTACATTGGTCAGCACATCAATAGCACCTACCACATCATCAGCCTTGACAGCAGCTTTCATGGCAGCAAACAACACCTCCTTGTGTTCCTGTAGATACAGATAGCCATCACGTTTGTTGCCCCACAGATACTTGCTAGACGCACCATTCACGTCAATGTCTAGCATCTGATTGTGAGTTGAGTGTAGGCTTGCCTGTATCGTTGTCAATACAAAGGTAGCCATGCGAACAAGATTGTCGGGGTTCTTGAGTGCAAACCTAGCAATCTTTTTGTTATCTGTCGCGTACATATTACACCTCTTCTGATCTAATAAACTCAATGGCAAGGACAATCCAGCCACCCATGAATGAAGCTACAGCACCAAGGAGTGCCACAATCCACACCCAATAGCCACCCGTCTGTGCAATCATAATTGCAGAGAACACACTAGCAATAGGAGCAACGGTCAGCATAAACATTAGTCCCAAAAATTCCATCTTATCCATAGTAATCACCCTTGGTTGGTATGGTTAGGGGGAGCAATGCCCTACTGATAGAGCATTACCCCCACGAAGTCAAAACATAATGACGCGCTTGCGGTCAGTCTTATGTGCTGCTGCACCTGTTGGCGCACATGCCAGATCGGCAATGTCAGCAACATTGAACTCACCAAGATCGACATTGTGGTTCTTGCGATCCAACGTCTTGTCGATACCCGTCAAAAGCATCTCGAATGTTGTGATGGAATTGGACAGAATACGTGTGCCAAACTCATCCTTGAGTTTACGCGCACCCACCCTGCTGGCACGGTAACAACGCATCTTGGACAACTTGTTGCCAGTCTTGCGCTTGTACTTGGTAGCCACCCGCTGAAACTTATTCTCGTTATGTTCAGACAAATTCTGACCAGTCAGGCCAGAACCTTGGAACCAATAGCCAACATTAACATTTACATTGATAGCTTGCTTAGACATAATAATCACCTCGTGGTTGGTTAGGGTATCAGGTGGCTTACTTTCCTCACCACCTGACTGGTTATGGGTGTGACATTACACCCCCTAATCATACCTGTCAAGAGATTTACCGGCGACAACACTTAACTGCCCACAAAGGACTAGCGCATTGTCGCCGGTATCTTGTCATATCTCAATTTTCACCTGACTTGCTATCGTCAGTTTTTACATGTGTTGCATCAACGGCAAACCCAAGGGTTGCTAGGGTATCAGCTAAACATAGAGTGTCGATTGAGTTGGTATATTTAGAAACCTAACATGCCCCCGATGCTAGGTTGCACAAGGTCAAGATATACCAGCCATGCCTTGTGCATTGTTGCTCTTTTACGCCCCTGATACATTTGGAGTTGGGATTTCCCTTGTCGGCCTTGTCGATCATACACTATCTGCCTTGGTAGCTAGTGCTGTAGTCCGACTGGTTGCGTCAAGTTATGACCACCCTTCGCCCGTGCTTAGTCCGCACATGGTATCGGTTCGTTTCTTTATAGTGGGCCAGCATTTGGCGCATGTCCCACTTCAGTCTTGGCCACTTTATAGTCGGATCAATTCGCCTTCCCGACTGTTCTTTTAGTCTAGTTTAGTCCAATTCGTTAGTCAAGTCTTTTTTATTCGGTCGGTACATTTGGGTTCTAGTACCATTGACGCTTCCAACGCTTTGCCACTTCCTGTTGCTTTTTTCCGCACTTCAACAGGCTTCCTAGATGCGGTCAGTATGGTCAGGCGCATTGCCGCTCCAGTGACTGAGATTTTTCACATATGCACTTCTAGTCTGGTAAGCCTAGCCCTATGTCGCCTAAGCAGTCAAGGGTTATCTAGCGTTTATCTGGGGGCCACTGTTGAGCCTGTTGGCTGGTCGGGTTGTCCTTCGATGTTTTGATTAGACAGGAAATCATTTTGAAACACAACAATTAATTTCATTAATGTTTTCAATGACTTACTGATTAACCCATTGATTTCATTGACAAATAAAAATGCATTTCTGATTCATTTTATTTGAGAATGTAATGATTTCAAGGGGATAGGGTATTTTTCTTTTATATATATAAAGTGTCGTTTGTTTGTTCTGTGTTTGTTCCTGTATTTTTGTGCATCGTCTTTTGATTTGTTGCAGAAATGTCACAACATTGTATTTTTGCCACATATTTGAACGTCAATAGATAGGTGATCTGTTACCAATTCATAAAAAATGCTGCAAAACCAAAGGCATGCAATGTGAATCACATTATTTCTGGCAGAATTGCGCTATATCGGGCCTTACTGGTTGCAAATGCACGGGTGGGCAGGGGCCATGGCCGGGGTATACGTATATGTGTATGTAGAAATACACAGATCAGGAAAATGAAGTGTTAACCACAAAGGCAACAGACAATCTCATGTGCATAAGTAATGTGCAATCTGCCTAAAAAATAGGCAACTATATGTAACTGGACCCATAAACTAAAAAACTATGGTGCCAGATAAAGAATGTGTATTGACAGGCTTGACAGATTCTGGTATAATTAAGTATAACTAGAATCATATAAGTGATACACTTAACTGTCCTTAGTTAAATCTATAAAAACACTTAGCTACAACACTTAAATGATTTAAAGTTTTTTTGTTAATACACTTAACTGTACACATAAGTGATATATCCGTAAAATTTAAGAAAGTGCTTGACAATGGCAAAGAAATCTGTAAAACTATACACAGACAATGTACTTGATGCATTCTACAATGCTATCCGTACAAATACACTAGACCGTCTTCATATCCCTCACAGTGATGTCTTCTACGTGCGTACTGCAGTTGAAGCACACTATGGGCGTTCATTTACATTAAAACACGTAGAAGATGCTATGAGGGCTGAAGGCTGGTCAGAGGACAAATAAATGTTTACAGCATTAGTATTGGCTTGTGTTATGGCTGCACCGGATAGATGCATTGAAGCAGAAGATACTCTTGGTCCGTATGAGACTGAAGGTCAGTGCGTTATGCGGGTACATGAGATGGTAGCACAGATGCGTATGGCATTCCCTGTGCCACATACCTATCAGTACAAGTGCGTAGAGCAGCCTATCACAAAAGAAGGTATATCGCTATGAGTATAGAGTATCGTGGTACTACGTTTCCCGGTTACAACAAGCCTATCAAATCTAATCGTCCGGGTAAGAAGAAGATGGTTCTTGCTAAAGACGGTGATAAAGTAAAACTAATTCATTTCGGTGCTACGGGCTATGGTCATAACTATAGTGCGGCGGCACGTAAATCATTCAGGGCTAGGCACAAGTGTGACACAGCTAATGATAAGTTGACTGCTCGTTACTGGGCATGTCGTACTCTGTGGGGAGGTGCTGGTGGTAGCACTAAATCCTCACCTAAATCTAAAAAAGGGAAGTATTAGACTATGAGCAAGATTATGGATTTTATTGAGAACGTAATGTTCAAGCCGGATACTCCTGCAAACATTCGTAAAAAAATAAGAAACTATGTAAAAGAGAACCCAGATGCTTCTGAAGCAGATGTGTTGAGGGAGTATGGGCCGTCTCTTGAAAGAGCAATGAAGTTTGAAAAAAAGCAAAAAGATGAAGAATCAACAAAACGCTCAGATCGTATGCTTATTGAAAAAGCAAAGAATAATAAAGCCCGTGGTGGTATGCCAAAGAAAGCACAGATGATGCGCGGTGGTATGGCTAATGGTAAAATGCACATGTATGCTGCTGGTGGTAGCGTAACTGAGAACCCCGGCCTTAAAGCATTGAAAGCTAGTGGGCCAAAGGGCATGCAAGCCTACAATAAAATTACAGGTAAGTAATGGCACCCCGCCCCCGCAACTATAAAAAAGAATATGCTAACTACCAGAGCAAGCCACAGCAGAAAGTAAATCGTGCTGCACGTAATCAAGCACGTAGAACTGTTAAGAAGGCTGGAGTAAATACTGCTGGTAAGGATATAGCGCACAAGAATGGTAACCCTCGTGACAATAGGCGGGGTAATCTAACACTGCAACGGCCATCACAGAATAGGTCTTTTGCTAGAACTAAGACTGCAGGTAAACGGAATAGACGTGCATAAGATTGAACAGGACATTCGCAAGTGGTCCAATGATTTCTTAGAAGTACCTAATGCGAAACTGAATGGTTTACCGCCCTGCCCCTATGCCAGAAAGGCATGGGCTGATGACAAGGTGGTGTTCAGCATAAACACAGGGCTGGATGGACTTATGGAACAAGTCCGTACATTCAGCGACCATGACTACGAGATTGTAGTGTGGGCAGAAGAAAATTTGCCAGACATGGAATACCTAGACGGTTACTGTGATGGCATCAATGAGTTAGCATCCGTAGCTGGTATTGATTTACACCTGATGGTGTTTCACCCCAACTATGATGCAACAGAGGCTGGACTTGACTTCCTTGTCGATGACGGGGTTACAGATGACAGCTTGTCTTACTGCATGGTCTTTGTACAGTTATTATCTAAACTGGACGATGCAGCTTTATATCTGGAAAAGTCTAATTACTACGAACACTTTCCAGATGATGTTTATGAAGCCTTAGTGCTTGACAGAAGGAGATTACGCAATGGCAATGGGTAAAGCTAAAATGGCTAAGAAGAAAATGCGTGGCGGTGGAATGACCAAGATGCGTGGTGGCGGTATGCCCAAAAAGAAAATGATGGGCGGCGGCATGGCTAAGATGTCCAAGAAGAAGAAGATGATGCGTGGGGGCATGGCTAAAAAGAAGAAGTAATGCCTTACATACAGGATTCAGATTTACATGGTCACGGAGTTTTCGCAGATAAGGACTATGCTCAAGACGATACAATAGAGTTGTGTCCTTATTTGTTTGTCTCTGAAGATGAGGTAGCTGATGAATGTATACTTCACAACTACATGTTTCAGTCTGCGTATGAAGGTGATACGGACTTTATGGTCGTACTAGGTTTAGGCATGGTGTATAATCATGGCGACCCCCCAAATGCAGAATGGGAAATAGATGACAAAGACGAACGCTTTGTTAGATTTTTTGCACTCAAAGAAATAAAACAGGGCGAAGAAATACTGCACGATTACGGAAAGCAGTATTGGGAAAGTAGAGATGCCAGTATTACAATCGGGTTCTAAGTTTCGTACAGAGGTAGTTGCGTTAGGTACTACTAACAAGACGAATGTGTACACTGTACCTGCAAACTTTTCTTCACACTTGGAGAATTTGTTTGTAAGTAATAATCACACAGGTAACGTGACTTTGAGCCTACACCTTTTTCATGCAGATGATAATGCAGAGTATGACTTGTTGACTGCTCACAATATTGCGGGTGGGTCATACGAGTCTATATTTACTGTAGACAGACCCCTGTATCTTCATGCAGGTGACATTATCAAATGCACAGCAGGTACAGCTAGTAAGCTAGTTGTTACTACTGCCTGTGAAGAATTTTTTGACCCAGCGAGATAGGAGACAGGAGATGCCCCGTGTCACTAAAAAGCCAGCCGCTAAAAAAACCAAAGCCGCACAAACTACAGCGAAAAAGAAACCGACTAGAACGGTTAGCCTTTCGCAAGGCGGTGCGCCTAAGAGCAAATCAAGAGTTAATGAAGCTGGCAACTATACTAAGCCCGGAATGAGGAAGCGGCAGTTCAGTCGCATCAAAGCTGGCGGCAAAGGCGGCGCACCCGGACAGTGGTCGGCGCGTAAAGCCCAGATGCTGGCATCAGCCTACAAAAAAGCAGGGGGCGGCTACAAGTAATAATGAAACACGTCTTTCTCCTGTTTGTCTTTCTTGGCATAGGAGAGGACAAGCGTCAAGTTAGTAAGGATATGTACTTTCGTGACTTGAATGATTGTGTTTGGTATGCACAGAAACTTCATAAGCAGGGTGAGAGTGTGACAGCATACTGCTTACCCGCTACTGTAAACAAAGATATGGAGACTTACTGATGCTTGCCGAATTAGCGGCTGCAAATGCAGCTTTTCAAGTTATCAAACAAGCCGTATCTAACGGTAAGGACATTGCCGCTGCGGGTAGCGCAATTGCCAAGTTTGTTGGTGCAAAGCAAGATTTAGAACGTAAGTCACTCAAAAAGGGTGGCGGCTCTGACCTAGAAGAGTTCATGGCTCTTGAGCAGATACGTGAACAGGAAGAGCAGCTAAAGCAGATTATGATATACACAGGTCGCCCCGGTCTGTGGCATGATTGGCAGAGGTTTCAAGCAAAGGCTCGTGTAGCTAAAAAAGAAGCTGAAGACGAAGCTAGACGCAAACGCAAGCAGTATTTTGAAATAGCCATTATTACATTTTTGCTTATTGTAGGTTTGACCGTACTGGCTTGTTTTGTATTGCTGGCTTTACACTCACAAGGAAAGATATAATGACACTAAAGAAGTCACAGCAAAGTCTCAAGTCGTGGACAAAGCAAAAGTGGCGTACTAAGTCTGGCAAGCCTAGTGCAAAGACCGGTGAAAGGTATTTACCAGAAAAAGCAATAAAGTCCTTGACATCAGCGGAGTATGCTGCTACAACTAAGGCTAAGAGAGAAGGCAAACGCAAGGGGAAACAGTTTGTACGCCAGCCTAAATCTATTGCTAAAAAGACTGCAAGATTTCGCAGAGGCGGGTAATGACCCACGAGATGTTCGCTTGGCAGATATGGAGCCAGATGTTGAGTATCGTGTGTATTTGATTAAGAAGAAATTATGGGAATTACAGAATGCTGACAGCACTGATAGGGCCAATAGCTAATCTAGCTGGCACATGGCTCAGTGGAAAAGTAGAAGAGAAGAAGGCTCAATCAGCCACGAAGGTAGCCAAGGCACAAGCCGAAGCTATCGTAATGCAAAAGAAAGCTACGGGTGAGATTGACTGGGATTTGGAGATGGCTAAAGGTAGTCAGTCTTCGTGGAAAGATGAATGGTTGACCATCTTGTTTAGCATCCCGCTAATTCTAGCATTTATCCCCGGAATGGAAGAGGTAGTAGCTAATGGTTTTGCGCAGCTTCAGGCCATGCCAGAATGGTATCAATATAGCCTTGGTGTTATTGTTGCTGCCAGCTTTGGTGTACGCAGTGCTACAAAATTCTTTGGTAAAAGGTAGTCCTAATGCCGATGTGGAGTATGCACGAGAGAACTACCGAAGAGCAAGCGAGGAAGAACCGTGGCAGAAGTAACAATGGAAAGAATGCTGAAGTGGAAGATACTACCACGTCTGATGATGCTTGGGATGTCCTTATCCGCTTGGCGGGTAGTGGAGTGGTTTATGGCATTGCCAGACCCTACGTCACAGCAAGCAGCACTTGTAAGTGTCGTGACAGGGGCTATGACCGGTGCCTTTGCCGTGTGGATGGGACATGAGAAATGAAATACAATAAAGATGATTTTTTGAATAAGTTGGTTGCCCACGAAGGTTTGCGCCTTGACGTATACAAAGACACGTTAGGCATCAACACAGTGGGCATTGGCCGTAATCTGGATGACCGGGGCATCAGTAAAGAAGAACTGGACTGGATGGATATCCCAAGTATTGACCACATCTTTTCTGACGGCATCACCGAAGCTGATGCTATGTACCTCGCACAGAATGACGTGCAGATAGTCGAACAGGAACTTGTCCGTGCGCACCCTTGCGTAGATGAGTTAGACGCTGTGCGTCAACTTGTACTGATGGACATGGCATTTAATATGGGTGTACCACGACTTTGTAAGTTTGTAAAGATGTGGAACGCTGTCCATGAGAAAAAATTTGATATAGCGGCGAAAGAAATGCTTGACAGCAGGTGGGCAAATCAGGTAAAATCACGTAGTACAAAACTTTCTCATGCCATGCATCACGGAGAGTTTAATGGCTAGACAACTGACAGGAAAACAACAAGCGTTTTTAAATGTGCTTTTTGATGAAGCCGGTGGCAACATGGTTATGGCTAAGAAGATGGCTGGCTACTCAGATGCTACAACCACAACAGAAATTGTCAAAGGTTTGAAGGAAGAAATCCTTGAGGCTACACAAATGTACATGGCGCAGAATGCACCCAAGGCTGCGATGGCTATGACCGGCGCATTGTTTGATCCGACAGAACTTGGTATTCGTGACAAAATGGTTGCAGCTAAAGAACTGCTTGACCGTGTAGGTCTTGTCAAGACAGAGAAGATGCAGGTAGAGGCAAGCGGAGGCGTTATGCTTATGCCGCCTAAAGCTGCTGTGGAAGACGATGACTAGAAGCGTAGGCAAGTGGAAGCTACCACAGCCAACAGACATTAAAGAAGAAAACGAATGGATACAGATACCTCGCATTGCAAGGACTGTACCATTTGGTTACAAACAGAGTGAAGAAGACCCCGACATTCTTGACCCTATACCAGTTGAACTGGACTTGTTAGAAAAAGCCCGGAAGCACATAAACCAATACTCGTACCGTGAGGTTGCGAATTGGTTAAGTGCAAATAGCGGCAGATACATTTCACACGTAGGATTGAGGAAACGGTTAGCAAATGAGCGACAGCGTAAGAACACAGCTAAAAGCCTCCGCAAGTGGGCAGAATATGCGGAAACGGCAATCGCCAAAGCGAAGGCAATTGAAGAAGCAAGAACCGGAGCAAAAACAGCAACCGGAAATACGACAGGTTGAATACGACTCTAGCCAAGCGGAGGAACATGCCAATGTATTGTTCAAGCCTAATCCGGGGCCGCAGACAGAGTTTCTAGCCGCTAGTGAACGAGAAGTTCTTTATGGTGGTAGTGCTGGTGGTGGTAAGTCTTACGCTATGTTGGCAGACCCTCTACGCTATATGGGTCATTCACAATTTAGTGGACTACTTCTTCGTCACACAACTGAGGAACTAAGAGAACTCATCTTTAAGTCGCAGGAGTTGTACCCAAAAATCTGGCCCGGTATCAAGTGGTCAGAACGGAAGATGCAGTGGACTGCGCCATCTGGCGCGAGATTGTGGATGTCATATCTCGACAGAGATGATGATGTCTTGCGTTATCAGGGTCTGGCATTTAGCTGGATAGGCTTTGACGAACTGACACAATGGGCCACACCATATGCATGGAACTACATGCGAAGTCGTCTACGGTCCACTGCACCTGACTTGCCTATCTTTATGCGAGGCACTACTAACCCCGGTGGGCGAGGACATCAGTGGGTTAAGAAAATGTTTATTGACCCCGCACCGTACAACAGGTCTTTTGATGCAACCGACATTGAAACAGGAGAGGTACTCAAGTACCCAGCAGGACATAGCAAGGCAGGAAAATCTCTATTTAAGAGACGCTTTATCCCGGCAAGACTTTCTGATAACCCGTACCTATCTGCAGCAGGCGACTACGAAGCCATGCTCCTTTCGCTTCCTGAACAACAGCGTAGGCAGCTTCTTGAAGGCGATTGGGACATCAAAGAAGGTGCGGCATTTACGGAATTTAATCGTGACGTGCATGTTGTTGAGCCTTATCATATCCCTAATAACTGGGTCAAGTTTCGTGCATGTGACTATGGTTACGGCAGTTATTCTGGTGTTATTTGGTTTGCAGTTGCTCCTGACGAGCAGCTTGTCGTATACAGAGAACTGTACGTCAGTAAGGTTTTGGCAACAGACTTGGCCGAAATAATTTTGGATTTGGAAGCCGAAGATGGCAACATTAAGTATGGTGTTTTGGATAGCAGTCTTTGGCACAAACGTGGCGATACTGGTCCTTCTCTTGCGGAGCAAATGATTAGTAAGGGATGCCGATGGCGTCCATCCGACAGAAGTCGAGGTAGTCGCGTAGCTGGTAAGAACGAGATACACCGACGCTTACAGATAGATGAGTTTACAGAGGAGCCTAGACTTGTATTTTTTGATAGCTGTACAAATGTCATCAGTCAAATACCGTCCATCCCTTTGGACAAGAAAAATCCAGAAGACGTTGATACAAAGTCTGAAGACCACCTTTACGACGCGCTACGGTATGGGATTATGTCCAGACCCCGGTTCTCTATTTTCGACTACGACCCGCACGGGCGACCATCAACAGGTATGCCGGTAGCTGACTCCACATTTGGATACTAAAGGAAAAACACATGGCAGACGACGAAATTATGATTGAAGACGACGCCATTGCGTTGGAAGATACAGAAGATACTGTAGCTAACGATGTAGATGTTTCTAATATTATTCCTTTCATTATGGAAAAGTATCAGAAAGCAGAAGACTATCGTTATCAAGATGAAGAGCGTTGGCTTCGGGCATACCGCAATTATCGTGGTTTGTATGGGCCGGATGTACAGTTTACAGAGGCCGAAAAATCTCGTGTCTTTATCAAGGTAACAAAAACAAAAACACTGGCAGCATATGGTCAAATTGTTGACGTATTGTTTGCTAACAATAAGTTCCCACTGTCTATTGAACCTACAGAACTTCCAGAAGGCGTAGTGGCAGATGTACATTTTGATCCGCAGGAGCCTGAAGGGATGCAGAGTCCTTATGGCTTTGCTGGGGATGGACAGGAACTGCCGCCGGGTGCTACGGAACAAACGCTTGGCGAAAGGCTAGGTCCACTTGAGCAGAAACTAGAAGCTGTAGAAGACAAGCTAAAAGAGGGGCCGGGTAAAACCCCATCAGCTATTGAATTTAGCCCAGCCATGATTGCGGCTAAAAAGATGGAAAAGAAAATCCACGATCAGCTTGAGGAGTCGGGTGCCAATAAAAACCTGCGAAGCAGTGCATTTGAGATGGCCCTCTTCGGCACAGGGATTATGAAAGGCCCATTTGCCACCGACAAAGAATATCCTAACTGGGGTGATGACGGTAACTATGATCCGGTGTTCAAAACTATTCCGCAGGTCAATCATGTGTCTGTCTGGAACTTTTACCCAGACCCAGATGCCAACAACATGGATGAGGCGCAGTTTGTAATTGAGCGTCACAAAATGTCTCGCTCTCAATTGCGCAATCTAAAAAAGCGGCCATACTTCCGTGGTCAAGTTATTGACGAAGCAATTTCGTTTGGTGAGAATTACAATAAGAAGTATTGGGAAGATGATCTGTCCGACTACGCACCAGAGCATGGCATTGATCGCTTTGAGGTGCTTGAGTATTGGGGCATGGTTGATACAGAGATGATGGAAGAAAACGGCGTCGAAATCCCTGACGAACTCAAAGACTTTGATGAACTGCAGGGCAACATCTGGATTTGTAACGGCAAACTTATCCGCATGGTTTTGAACCCATTCAAGCCAGCTAAGATTCCGTATGTAGCCGCACCTTATGAACTGAACCCGTACAGCTTCTTTGGCGTGGGCATTGCAGAGAACATGGACGATACGCAAACGCTGATGAACGGCTTCATGCGTATGGCGGTAGACAACGCTGTGCTGTCAGGCAACTTGATTGTAGAAGTAGACGAAACCAATCTAGTACCGGGGCAAGACCTGTCGCTGTATCCGGGCAAGGTATTCCGCCGTCAGGGTGGCGCACCGGGTCAGGCTATCTTCGGTACAAAGTTTCCTAATGTATCGTCTGAGAACATGATGCTTTTTGACAAGGCACGTGTGCTGGCAGATGAAAGCACAGGCTTCCCATCATTTGCACACGGACAGACAGGTGTGCAAGGCGTGGGCCGTACAGCATCTGGTATCTCTATGCTAATGGGTGCTGCTGCTGGCAGCATTAAGACTGTCATTAAAAACGTAGACGATTATCTACTGCGTCCTCTTGGTGAGGGTTTCTTCCGATTTAATATGCAGTTTGATTTTGATCCAGAGACAAAAGGCGATCTGGAAGTCAAAGCGCGTGGCACTGAAAGTCTGATGGCAAACGAAGTGCGTAGTCAACGGTTGATGCAGTTCTTGCAGGTTGCAAGTAATCCTGCTCTAGCACCGTTTGCTAAATTCCAATACGTAATCCGTGAGATTGCAAAATCCCTTGATCTTGACCCCGACAAAGTAACCAACAATATGAACGAAGCTGCACTGCAAGCAGAGATGATGAAGCAGTTCCAAGCACCTAT
>Ga0181406_1000534_pt1 | contig 14417 bp, 19 predicted proteins | sample 29SPOviralmetaG_FD_130135 | JGI IMG/M metagenome (GOLD analysis project Ga0181406, IMG submission 130135) | Marine viral communities from the oligotrophic San Pedro Time Series (SPOT) site, San Pedro Channel, CA, USA - 29 SPOT_SRF_2011-12-20 | ecosystem: Environmental > Aquatic > Marine > Strait... | reverse complement strand
TTTTGAATTATTTTTGTAAATATTTTTACAATTTCTATAGACGATTTATTTTTTTTCAATTATTTTTATAAAATTATTTTCAAGTTTTTTAATTATTTTAATATTTAATTATGTAATTATTTTTTTGTAATTTTATATACAAAAAATCAAATATCATGATGAATTTATTTAATTATTTAATTAATTATATATATATATATTTGTAAATATATTTACAAAATGACTTAAAGATAAAACACATATATAATTAAAACAAATATTTACAAAAAATTAGAAATATATTTACATTTATTTAAAAAAAAAATCTATTCTAATATATAATAAAAATAATTATGCCATTAATTAATAATAATTCACCAGAAATATTCCAAGATAATATTAAAACACCACCATATCTGCCCAAACCTCATATTGACGGTAAAGTAGTAGCGGTGTCTAAATATGATAAAAAAAAAGTTGTTGTTAAAAAACCATTAAAACCAATTAATTTTGAATATGATGTCCAAGATATTGAAGATGATTATAAACATTTTAATATTAATTTTCAACCTACTAATACTAATATTAAAACACAAACTAATTATTTAAATATAAATAATATGTCATTTAAATCTTTATTTCAATTTGAAATACATGATAACTTTGAAAATAGTTATTATAATAAATATATTTATTTAACTGAACAAATTCTTGATAGTATTGTTGATCCTGATTATAAACAAAAAATTGTAGATTTAAATACTTATAAATTAATATTATTTATTAATGTTTGTAAAAATATTATTAAAAAACAATTAGAAGGTGATGAAAAACCTGGTATATCTTTTCAAGAATGGAGAGATCTAAATGGATATACAAAAGAAAAACTAAAACAATTAAATATGAAAGTGTATGATTTATATCCTGAATATGAACAAAAATATATGAATAATAATAATAATAATAATAAAATTGATGAATATGAATTATATGATGAAGATAATGATATACATATAATTAAAAATTATAAAAAGTTTTATGAAGGCGATTTTAATACTTATTTTAATAACAAATATAAAGATAATTCACAATTAAGTAATGAAATAATGGGTAGAATTAAATTATTTAATTATCATTATGATAAAATCTATCCACACACATTCACAAAAAATGACAATCCTAAAGAATATAATAAAGTATCTAAAAATAAATCTAATTTAAAAACACAATATAAAAAATATTTAGAAGGTGAAGATATTAATACATTAAATAATATCCCTGCTTTAAAAATGATTATTTATATTATAGATAATGTTGAAATTAATTAAAAAAAATATATATTATATATTATAAAATGTTTAATTTATATAAATGTCAATTAAAAGTTAAATGTCAAGAATTATATGATGAAAATATTAAATTAAAAAAATTATTAAATGAAAAAAATGGATTCCATGATGAAACTGAAGATCCAGTGCATAAAAATCCGCCGAAAAATATTACATTAGATATTTCTGAAATTTCTGAAATTTCTAAAATTATAGATACAAATAAATTATAAATTATTTGTTGTAAATAAAATTACAAATTATATAATACGATTTTTGATATTCAATTTCTTTTCTAATATTTTTTTTCTATACTCAAATATTAAATGTAATAAACCGTATAATATTTTTGTAAATATATTTACTATTTTAAATTAAATCTTTTTTTATAATCATTAATATTTTTTCTAATACTTTTTGAATTTCCCCACAATATATAATATGATAAATAACCTGCCCTTGTATAATCATTTGTATTTAAATCTTTTCTATGTCTATCTCTATATGCTTTACGGCGATCCTTGTCCCCTGTAAGTGTATAGTCAGGTGCCGATGCTTGCCCGAAATATGTTGTTTTTTTTCTGCCATTATCCCTTGTAAATGTTGCCATGTATTTTTTGCCAGGTTTATTAGATTTTTTTATTACAACACTAACCATTATATTATTAATTTATTTTTTCTTTCTATATTTTTTAACTGTTTTTACGGGTTTAGCTTTAGGTTTGTCCCGTGCTTCTAATTTTAATATCTCTGCTTCAGTTAATTTTTTTTTAGGTGGAGGTGAAGGTATAGTATCAAAAAATATTTCAGGTGATTTAGTTTTTTTAGATGAAGGTTTTTTAGTACTAGGTTTTTTAGGTGTAGATTTTTTAACTTGTTTTTTAACAGGTTTAGAAGGTTTATTCATTGCTTTTCTACATTCAGAATGATATTTTTTAACACCTTTGCGAATTGCTTCTTTATGTGCTTCTGACATTGCCATTTTATTTATATTATATATATTATTTTTTTTTCAAATGTATTTTATCTATTTTATGTGCTTTTGAATTCACATTTATTGCTGCGTAAATCCTCGCCATCGCCCATTGCTCTTTAGACTTTACTGTAGGGCGGACGGATCCCCTGTTAGTCTTATATGCTCCTATGCCTTTATTATATATTATTTGTAATCCAGATTTTTTATATCCAGTTAATTTAGAAATATCTGATAAAGAATTTGATTTATTTTTATCTTGTTTATATTTTATATTAAACTTATTTTTATAAGTTAAAACCATTATTTAATATAACAAATTTAATAATTTAATATAAGATTTAAATTAGTATTTTTTTCACAACACCATATTTTTTTTAACCATTTATAAGGTAAATCTATTGATCGCCTCCCCCACCTATTAAATGTTTTTAACCTTGCTATGATGTATCTAAAGTTTCCACAAGTTTTTGAGAGTTTTTTTTATCATTGTTTTTTTCAATTGTTTTAACTGCTACTGATGACATTACTATCATTAATCTTAATTCTGGCGTCATCATAGTCGTATCTATTGACCCTAAATCGATCATTTCTTTGAGTATCGGTATTATATCTTCTCTGCTTTCATTTAAATTATCACTATAACCGTCTAACGCTTCAACATTACAATAATTTAAACCCCTTTCACAAGTCCTACTTGCTAATAATAATGTTTCAAATACTATTGAATCACTATTTTTTTGTGTAATAATTTTCATTATTAAATCTTTTTTTTCTTCTAATGTTATCATATTCATATCTTTATCAATATGTATATCATGTGTAAAATCTGGAAACTTTTTTTTTAATACAAATAATTGATTATATAAATTTGCTTGATTTTTGAGTGCATTTTTTTCATCATCGGATTTTTGCTGTATTTCTTCATCATTTTTATCATTTTTTCTTTTATTTTTTTGTGCTAATTTATTATATATTTTTTTTTCTTCTTCTGAAAATTCAGAAACTTTTTTATTTAATCTTTTTTTATAATCTAAATGATTTTCATCAGAATTATCTGATAAATCAAAATCTATATTTTTTTTGACATTTTCTTGATTTTTTAAACTTTCTAAACTAAAATCTTCAAAACTTTCTTCAGACATTTTTTTTTATTATATCTATATAAAATATTTTAATTTTAAAATATTTACATAATATATAAAATGCCTATTATTAATTTTACTGTTAGATCTCAAGATTTAGATTATAAAGATGATAGTTTAACAGATACAAGAATTGCCAGAAAAACTATTAGATTTGAAAGAAGTTTTAAAATGAAATATTTGAAATTGCTACATATTTTTCATAATATTAATCAGGTAAATATGGGTACTAATTCTGCTCAAAATAGTAATACTATAATTTTCTGTAAAATTAGTTTTTTAAATGGTAATAATGCTGTATATTATGAAACTATAGACGGAGTAGTAAAAGAACATAATGGATTAATATGCTTAGGTGAAACAGTAAAGAATGAACATGAAACAACATTTAAAGATTGTTATAAAGTATTACATGATGGACAAGAAACATTATATTTAAATCAACCTTTTACTGTTGAATTTTATAAATTAGATGCCGTTGATCCTGCTGTAGATAATCAATTGCTTGCCGTATATAATTCAACAGATTCACACACTATTCAACCTATATCTATTAATGATTTTAGAGGTGGTTTAGATAGTGCTGGACAATTTATTAGTTTTACATTTGAATATACAGAAGATTATAAAAAATAAAATGTATTATATATTATAATTAATAAATATGGATATGTTAGAATTTGATAAATATATTACTAATCTTAAATATCCAGTATTAAAAAATAGACCTAATTTAAAGGGTTATGATGGCGAGATCCAGCGGGGATATGCTTTAGGTTTAATATTTGTTAGACCTTTTCAACAAAAAAATGGAATACAATTTCAACAATGTGGTAGATTAAAATGGAAATGTAATAGAGATATATTTAAAAATAGTTGTGATTTTTTTGATAAATATGTGCCAGATTTCGAATATACAACAATACAATATAATTATTGTAATAGAAGTGCTAAACATATAGACGGTAATAATGTTGGTGTTAGCTATATTATTGCCTTTGGTGATTATACTGGAGGGCGGTTGATCGTATATGATAAAGATGATAGACCTGAATATATAGATATAAAAAATAAGTTTTATTGTTTTAATGGTAGTGAATATTATCATGAAACTGAAGAATTTGAAGGTGTTAGAGTTTCATTAGTATTTTTTCAATTAGGTAATGAAATGAATGTAGTTTATAATAAATAATTAATTTTGTAAATATTTTTACAATTTATTTTTACGCTTTTTAGTTTTCAATATCTTTTCAATTTTATTTTTTCTATATGTAGAATGTTAAAATGATAAATCGTATAATATTATTTGTAATTTTATTTACAAATAATTATAATATAATTTATAAATCCAGTGCATTAATTTTTCAGATTTTTTTTTCTAATGTTATATTATAAAATGTTAAATAATGAATTATTAAAATTTGCCGTAATTGCGATCCCCACTTTTAGAAGATATCAAAGTGTTAGAACAAAAACATTAGAAACACTACGGAGAACAAAAATTAATCCTTGTAGAATATTTTTATTTGTTGCTAATGAATTTGAAAAAGGTATATATGAACATGAATTAATAGAACATAAACATTTATATAATGATATTATTGTAGGTGTTAAAGGTATTAGAAATCAAAGAATATTTATAAGTAAATATTTTAAAGAAGGTCAATATATCATTTCGTGCGATGATGATATAGAAGATTTTTATATTAAAAAAGGTGAAGAAAAATATATAATGTCAGATATGAATCAATTTTTTGATTATTCATTTAAACAATTAGAAAAAAATAATGCTTATTTATGGGGTGTTTATCCTGTATCTAATACTTTCTGGATGAAAGAAAATGATATGACAAAAGATTTAAGATATGCTATTGGTGTATGTCATGGTTATATAAATAGACATTTAGATTGTTTATATTCTAATCCATTATCAGAAGGTAAAGAAGATTATGAAACTAGTATATTATTTTATAAACATGATGGTATTATTTTAAGATTCAATAATATATCATTTAAAACTAAGTTTAATGCGGTAGGTGGTTTAGGTAAATATAGATTTGAAATGAATAAAAAAAATAGTGAATATTTATGTAATGCTTATCCTGATATAGTTAGTCCTAAAACCCGTAAAAATGGTATGTGTGAAGTTAGATTAAAAACAATTCCATATACACCTATTATATTTAATCCTGATGTTATTCCATTAAAAAAAAAGAATAAAAAACCTTGTGATAATCCTAAATGTGAAGAAGATAATTGTTGTAAATAAAATTACAAATATATTTTACGGTTTTTAGTTTTCAATATCTTTTGAATTTTATTTTTTCTATATGTAGAATGTTAAAATGATAAATCGTATATATTTTTTGTAAATATAATTACATAAATTATTTAATATTATTATCTTTATTTTCTTCTAATACTAATTCTAAATTATTATTTGATTTAGGTGTATCTCCTGTATGTCCTGTCATTTGTAATCTTTCTTCTTTTATGATGGCGTCAGTATCTCTAACACATTTAATACAACAAATATCTAAAGTTTTACATTTAGATTTTTGTATTATTACACATAAACCCCCTAGTGCTCCTAATACTCCTACAACAAATAACATTAACTCATTTATATTAAAATCTTGTAATTTAGTCATGATAATATATAATCTATTATATTTTTTATAGTTTTATAATATGTTATAAAAAAATAATCTATATTGTCCATATAAATTATATAATAAAAAAATATATTTTATATAATATAAAATGCCTCGTTTAATTAAATATAATACAACTGGACTTATTGATGATGTGCCGGATCCTGCTCTACAAGTTATTGAACATACAACACTTTTTTATTTATGTGATAGAAACTTTAAGGGAATGAATAAATTTGTTGTATTTGCTGGTGTTGGTGCTATGTATGAATATTATATTGCTGGTGTTAAACAATCTTCTGTGCCTGGTGGTTATTCATCTAAAAAAGATAATGCTATATAAATAATTCATCTGCATAAAATTGCGGATACAATTTTTGCCATTATCTTATTTTCATTGGTCTTGATTTTATTGATTGATCTCCTAAATCCCCTTGACCTACAACACCTCTACAAATACTTGATTTTGGTATTATTTTAGAACCTTCTTGAAACATTAACATATTGCCTTCTAATTTTTTTAATTCATTATAATTTAATGTCATTTTCATATCATTTATTTCTGTCATGTTTAATGGTCTATTGCCAGTTAAATATGGTTTAAAAATATTATCACTTTTATTTAATGTTTCAACTTCTAATTTTAATTTATTTATAGAATGTTGTCCATATATATTTATTGGTTTTGAATCAACTGTCATATGAAAAGGTAAATTGTATTTTTTTTGCTCTAATTTATATTCAGGTTTTTTTGCTTGATTAGTAGGTAAATGTATTTTATCATTTATATAATTTTCATCTGCTTCAATATCTATATATGTTGGAAAAAAATATCCACCTAATACAAATCCTAATGTATGTCCTATATTAAAACCTGTTAATATTTGTGGAGAATATTTTTGTATATTAATTAAAATTTGATAATTATTATTAATAATTGTTTCTAATCTATCATTTATTATTTTTCTATTAACTAATCCATTATCTATATCTGTTTGTAATTTATTTACAACTGCTTCTAAAATAGCTACTTGCTCCATTTCATCTGATATTCTGCCTGTCATGACTGATATTTCTCTATCTAATGCTGTTGGATCTATAATTACTAAACCTCCACCCATATCTTTTTTTAATGTATTAGGTATTTCAACTCCATATTGTCTTTCTAAAAAAAATGCGAACATTGGAGTATTTTTAATTAATTCTAATTGATTAAATGTTTCTATATCTGCTTTAACTTGTATGGACGGAAAACTATCTAATATTTGTTTTTCTGCTACTAATTGATTTTCTAAATTTGATAATCTTACATCTATCAAATTTAACATACTTTTTTCTTGTGCTATTATTTCTTCTATGGTGCCTATATGTTTTAATTTAGATAATGAAAATGATGCGAATGCTCCAGTAAATCCAGTAAATATAGGTAATATATCTCTAAACATTTCATTAAAACCTTTATATAGATTTTGATTATTATAAAAAAAGTTTCTATATCTTTCATAATTACTTTGTGGTGTATCTAATGGTATATCTTCACCTGTTTCAAGGTTTATTGGTTGTGTTTGTCCAGGTATTACAGGCGGATCTCCACCTACTAATATTTCATCTGGTAAATCTACATATTCTGCTACTTGTTCTATTGGTGGTAAGGGTGGTTCATCGCTCCCTAATCTACTGTATATATCTTGTGGTGGTTCTACAGGTATAGGTAATCTAGGTATATATCCAGTTAATTGATTATCAGTTATAGGTATAAAATCTTCTGGTAATGATGGTATTGGTTGTGGGTGCTCAGGTATTATTATTGGACTTGGTCTTGGTGGTGCTAGTTGTTGAAATAATGGGTCAATGTCAGATTGTGTAATAGGTAGTGTAGCTACGGCGGGGTCTGGTAATGGGTCTGGTAATGGTGTTGCCATTTCGTCATCAGTCCTTATAGGTGTAGGCGGTGTATAAGTCCCTGCTTGAATAAATCCATTAATCATATCATCAGTAGGTAATGATAAAAATGTATTATTTAAAGTGCTGCCATAAGGGTAAAAACCTATCATACTTGGTCTTTGCCCTCCCGTGCCGTATCTAGACCCTGTATAAATAGTCCTTATTGGTTCTCCCCTATATCTTGGTTCAACATGATGGACTCCACCTAAATCATATTGAGTTAATGTATGTGTTCTTAAAAAATCATATTGTAATTGTGATAATTGACTTGGTTTGCCGTTATTATTTTGTCTATATTCTCTTTCTTCTAATATTCTTTGTGTGCGATCTTCAATATCTAAACTAATTTCAAAATCATTAGGGTTATCAGGTTCAACATTAAATCTTTCATTCAATAAATTTCTAATATCTTGTTCAGATAAATCTGGATTATCAAATATATCTACAGAAATATCATTCATAGTCATATCATCACTAGCGGATAATTCTCTGCTATCAGTTGGTTCAACAATATCATTATCAATTATTAAAACAGTATTGCCAGATATAAAATATTTTGCGGGTGGTGTTGTATGTGTTAATAATATTGGTTGTCCATAATATTCTCCGTTAATATTTCTATTATTTTGTAAATGTTCCCATTCTATATCTGTTAATCCTCTAGGTCTGCCATTATTATTATTTCTATATTCTAGTTCATCATTTATATCTAAAAAATATTCAATTAATTTTCCTCTAATCCCTTCAATATTTTCTAATCCTTGTAATGATTGGACTCTATTAATAAATGCTAATTCTGTTTCATCATTATGTTCTCCATTTAAATATTGTGCTGATATTTGTGATAGTTGGTGTATTGTAGCTTGTGGTATATCTGTTTGATAAAATACATTCGGGTCAGTTGTATCTGGATTAGGTATATTAACTGCTTGATCTAAAAATAATATTTTATTAAATTCATCTTGTTGTGCTTGTGTTAATGGTTCAAATTCTAATGCTTGAGGTAAATACATTCTTCCTGGATTTCCACTTTCATCTCTTACTCTATAATCTTCATAATATTGTCCCCTTTCATCTGTTCTAATATGTGCGTGTCCGTTTGACAAATTTAATCCGTTTTCTGCTAAAAATTGTAATTGATTTATAGATAAGTCTGAAGGTTGATTATCATGATGTAATCTATAAACTCTCTCCGCGTGTGCTGCGGTGCTTAATAATTCTACTCTTTCATCAGTATAACCTAATTGTTGTAAATCTTGTCTTAAATCTAAAAAACCTTCATTTTCATTATAATAATTATTTAATGTATTATTTAATAAACCTGCTTGATTGCCTCTAATTGCTGTTCTCCGTGCCTCTACTTCACTTGCTTCTGATATGTGCCCTTGTTCTACATTCCCGCTCTCAGGTCGTGCGATAATATCCATATCATCTGCTCTATCTCCCATTATATATATATATATATTAGAAAATATAATAAAAATAAAATATTTTGTATTATATATAATGCCTCCTATTAAACATTTACTTGAAAGTGATAAAAGTTTTTATGGTAATCTTGTGCCTACTAAAAATCCAGATCCTTCAAATACATTAGAAAAAAGTGCTTTGCCACCTAATCCTATGTCTAAAGTGCCATTAACAAATAATTTACAACAAAATATTGCTGTTAATAAAATATCAAATGATTTAAATACTAATACTAATTTAGATTCTAAAGTTAAACCTCCACCCCTTTCTGCTGAATTAAATCAAAAAGATACTAAAAAATATGATAGTGGTAAAGAAATATCTAGTTTTGCTAAGTTTATAGATAATCCATTAAATATAGATAATGATAAAAATATGGAGACAGAAGCGAGATTAGAAAGACAAGGTAGAGAAGTTGTTGGTTTTGATAGGCGATCGGGTCCTAATCTAGACGGTATTAGACAAGTAAAAAATGATTTAGTAGATAAACCTGCTGAAGCGGTTATAGATACTGCTACTAATTTTGCTAAAGATACTTTTAATTTTGTTGAAAATAAATTAGTTCAAGCGGTCATGTTAATTGGTGGTATTTATATTGCTTCTATAGTTGTAAATAATATTACTAAAAAATCAAATAAAGATGATTAATGAAAATCCAGTGCATAAAATCCACCCCGACAAATTTTTAGAAATTTAAAAAATTATAGATATAATTAATTAAAAAATATTAAGTAAAAATTATTTATTTTTTTTATATTTTATAATATATAAAAATATGTCTAATAGTGCCGTCATCCATAGAGCGAATGAAAATTCAAGTTTATATCAAACTCTTAAAGCGAGAAACAGTAAAATTAATGCTTTTGATTATGCTGTTGAAGGTGAAGTTAATTTATGTGAAATAGCTAAATCTAGAGTTGTAATTAATCCTACAACTACTCTTTCTTCTGGAGGTAATCAAACTGTAAAATGGGAATTAAGTAATTTTGGTTTTTTGAATGAATTATATTTACAAACTACTTTTGCTGAAGGTGGTACTAATGCTGATGGTTCTAATGATAATTTCTTGGTGGATCATGCTGGTGCTTGGTGTTGGTCAAGATGTAGAATTGTATATAATGGACAAACTATTTCTGAAATTACTCCAGATTTCGTTATGGCGTCTCTATATAGTCGTGCTAATGCTGAAGAAAGTTTTACATTAGATTGTATGTTAGGCGGTTTTGCGTCGGGTGATGCCGCTGCTATTGGTAGTTTAACTGGACGCCGTGCCCTCGCTGCCCTCAATAATGGTCAAACATTATCTTGTCCTCTTAAGTTTTGGTTTTCTGAAAGTCTTGGTCGTGCTTGGGATCTTTATAGTTTATCCAGTCGTGCTTTTGTTGAAGTAGATTTTAAAGCGGTTGCTGATATCCAGACTGTTGCTGATACAGGTCCTGTAAATTATTCAAGTTGTCAATTAGTTGCTTATATTAGTCAAATGTCCCCGCTTGGTCTCCAGGCGTATCAGTCAAGAAATTATGCCCCTAATAGTGTATCTAGTCAATTAGGTTTTACAACTTCATTATTTACTGATGCTATCGGGACACCTATTAAAGATACTGCTACTTCTTCTGTTGGGAATAAAGTTAAAATTCAATCTATTTCTGGATTAGTTAGAAGATTATTTGTATATGCTACTACAGATGGCGATCGTTCATCTGCTTCTGCTAAAGAATATTCTAAAACTATTGATATTGCTGAATGTAAATTATTAGGTAATAATCAAGTTATTTATGATTTAGGTAAATGTTTATCTAGTGCTGATAATGTTGCTCAATCTGATAGTTCTAGTGTGGGACAAGGTTATCAAACGGATCACTTTGTTGAATTATATCATAATAAAAATAATAATTCAAATCGTTCTATTGCTGCTCTAGGTGTAGCTCCTGCGGATCAACTAGGTGGTGTAGGTGCTGGGGGGTGGAATCCTAATCATGTAAAGATAATTGATTTTGGTTATGCTCCTAATGATATTGCTAGTGCTGATGGTTGTATTTCTCTATCTATGATTAGTTCGCCTGAAATTGAATTAAAATTCGCTCATACTTCTACTGGTGCTTCAAGTGTTCATGTCCTTGCTGAAGTAATTACATTAAATACATATAATACTTCTCAAAATGGTCAAATATCATTTAAAATGATTACTGAATAATTTTGTAATTTAATATACAAAAAAATAATACACTTTTATAAATTTCTAAAATTAGTTATAGTATTTTTTTTTTCATTTACTTTTTTAATTTAATAAATCGTATAATTTATTTGTAAATATATTTACTAAAAACATTAGATTAAATTATTATATTTATTTTATATTTGTATATTATATATAAATGACATTATTAACATTTTCTTTTACTGGTGAAAATAATACAGGTTCTGCCACATTTACAATTGCTAAAGAATACAAATTTAAAAATGTATATTTAGAAGATGTAAAATATTATATTGCTGGTGAAAAATTAGAAGAAACAATTGATAAATCTACTTCTAATGCTGGTTTGGGGACAGTATCTACAACAATATTATCTCCACTTGCTTTAAAGTTTTCATTTTTAGATAGTAAAGATTGTGTATTATATAGTCTTGCTGATGGTTCTGGTGAAACCTTAAATACTGCTATTAATATTACAGGTTTAATCCCTATAGGTCGTGCTAATAAAGTAGGTGCCACACCTTCATCTATGAATTCAACTATGTCTCATTCATATCCATATAAATTAATTAATAATAGACCTCAATCATGGACAACTTCAACAACTCTTACATTTGATTTATATTATAGAGATGTTCAAACTGATGGAATAATAAAAGATTGGGCGTTAATGTCTAGTGAATCTGATGCTTTTAATGATATTTCTAGTATTGAAATAACGCTTAGATTAGAATAATTTATTATATATATTAATATAAATGGAATATAAAGATAAAAATTATGCTAAAAAACATAAAGAATTGTGTAAATATTGTTCATATCGTCAGGCGGTCCCCAGTAAAAATAATCAATATTGCTCAGAAATTTGTCGTTTATTACATATATCTATTTGTTCTGATGATCTAGAAGTTCATGATATAGCTAAATTGATTAAATTATCAAAAGTAGAATTAATAGAAATAATATTATCATTAAAATGTCAAAACATTTCAACACAAGATTTACATAAAATATTAGATAAACCTTTTAATTATAAACAAAAAATATTAAATAAAGAAATTGGTGTATTTAAATTAGAATTTGATTAATCCAGTGCATTAAAAATCCCTCAGATTTTTTTTGATTTTTTTTGATTTTTTATTAAATTGTAAAAATATTTCATAAAAATTAATAAAATATTCTAAACAAATAATATAAATAATTTAATATTTATAATATTATAAAATGACTACTCTTGATTCTCAAACTGTTATTGATGCTATGCTTAGAGGTGTAATGATTGCTGGTGTAAATCGTGCTGTATTTAAAGGTGGTAAAGTATTATCAATGAAAACTGTTCAAGAAGGTGCTATGTTAGGTGCCTCTGGACTTGCCTATGATGTTGCCGTCCGCCCTGTAGTTAAACAGGTACTCCCCGCCCTGCCGTTGCCTAATGGTAAATAAATAATTTTATTTTATTTATATATATAAATGACTGAATTAATTCAATTTGATTTATCTGATATCCCAGAAAATGCTAGTATATGTTTAGTTGGAAAAAGAAGATCGGGTAAAAATGTGCTTGCTAAAGATTTATGTTATAATTATTATAGAGGTAAAGTAAAAAATGTATTTTTATTTAGTCCTACTGCGGAGATTGCTTTAAACTCATATAATTTTGTGCCTATGGAATATAGATATAGTTATGTTGATGTTGATGTAATAAATCGTATCATGAAAAGACAAGAATATTTAATTAAGAATAATCCTAAAGGTAATCATAAAATATTATTGTTATTTGATGATATTGCTTATTCTAATAATTTTCAACAGAAACAAATAATTGATAAATTATTTATATGTGCCAGACATTTTCAAATTTCATTAATATGTAATTTTCAATATTTAAAAACAGATTTAACAAGATCAATAAAAGATAATACAGATTTAATATTTGTATTTAATCAAACAAATATAGATAATAAAAAAATAATTAATGAACAATTTTTATCTATTGATGAAGATAAAAAAAAAGGTTTAGAATTAATTAATAAATATGCTCAAGGTTATCAAACATTAACAATATTAAATACAATGAATACAAATGATTATTCAGATTTTTGTTTTTATTATACTGCTGATATTATTGATAGACAATTTAAATTAGGTAGAGAATATGAATTAGATTAAATATTATTTGTAATTATATTTACAAATATATTATACGGTTTATATATTTTAGATTTATTATATAGAAAAAAAAAGTTAAGATAGAAGTTGATATTAAAATATTGTATGAGCGAAATTGTAAATATATTTACAATAATTCAACTCTAATATTAATCAAATTCTATAATTATTTTTTCATGTTTCACATTTAATGCGTTAATTTTTTCTCCTTTATTATATTTTAATTTAGTATATGAAGGTCTTTGAGATCCTCTAATATTTTTCATCTTATTAAATATTATTATTTCTTCTTGAGTCCATATATTTCTTCTTTTTCTTTGATATAATCTTTGATAAATTCTTATATATTCTGCTCCCCATTTTTCAAGTTTTAATATTTCTTCTAATGTTGGTGTTGGTTTCATGATGTTAAATTATCTAATATAAAAATTACAAATTTATAACATTTTTCATTTTTGTAATTTTATTTCTAATTTTTTGTTTTATTTTTATTTTTTTTTATATTTTTTGTAAATAATTTTACAATTCATTAAAATATTTATTAATCAGTGATTTGTA
>Ga0181406_1000533_pt1 | contig 14418 bp, 1 predicted proteins | sample 29SPOviralmetaG_FD_130135 | JGI IMG/M metagenome (GOLD analysis project Ga0181406, IMG submission 130135) | Marine viral communities from the oligotrophic San Pedro Time Series (SPOT) site, San Pedro Channel, CA, USA - 29 SPOT_SRF_2011-12-20 | ecosystem: Environmental > Aquatic > Marine > Strait... | reverse complement strand
ACATTAGTATATTCAATAATTTCATCTCCGATTAAAAGATATCCTGCCTTTGTAGTTCCAACTCCAACATTTTCAAAAGTGGAGAAAGTTGTTCCAGAATTAACTACAATTGCACCAGTCGATGCAGAACTATATTCAGTAGTTAACTTAGTTGGTCTAATATCGGGAAGAACTCCAGAAATATTAACAGAATTATCTGCAAAATACATTCCGTGATTTTGATGATTGACTGTAAAGTGAGTTCCATCAGTATCAATATTAATTGCTGAAATTTGAACATCACCACCAGTTCCAAGACCAACACCACCAGAAGAATTAAGTTCTGTAGTAATACCAGAACTATTAACAAACATCAGTGTTTTTGCTGCTCCAACAACAAACTCACCTTGAACGTTATTGAATACAAGTTCATTAGTAATTCCAATTCCAGCAATGGTTAATCTTGCATTAGTGCCAACTGTTGCAATTCCAATAGTAGTAATGCCAAGAACATCACCAGTTTGGTAACCTGAACCACCATTATTAGAAATGGTTGCACCACCAGCAACAATACTTCCATTTACAATAGTGATATCAGCAGTTGCACCTCTACCATTGCCAGTAAGAGTGATAAGATTGACTCCACTAAAAGTCTGGCTTCCATCTGCAGGAGTGTATCCTAAACCAGCATTACTAATGCTAAGATTGCCTACAGCAGATGCTGCTACTCCAACCAAATCTCCAGTTGCATTTGTTCCTTGTTGTGAGAAAGTGTTTCCAATTTCATAGGAGTCTGCTACCGTAGTTCCCAGACCAACTCTAATTTGTCTAGAGTTCATTATAATTGAATCTGGAAGAAGTTTTGGAATTTGATTATTTCCTCTTGTAAGTTCTGGGTTGTAGAATTCTACAGATCCATTTTCAAGGAAGTCTGCTCTGTAAAGAGTAAACTTCAAATCTTCCCACTGACTTGGTTCCCAAGTAGAAGCATTCTGAGATTTAAAGAGAGATCCAAGATATGGTTGGTTTGAAATAAATGTATCAGTCAAAAGATCAGTCTCACCAATTCTTGAGATATAAACACTATACTTGGTTGAATTGGATGCTAAACAAATTGCATACTCAGTTCCACCTTCACAATAGACAGGTGCTTTGAACTGGATATTTGTTGCAACAGATCCATCTGCAGAAGTTTGAACATCATCTGGATCAAGAACAATCTCAGAGAATGGAAGAACTTTAGGTGAAGGAACTCCATTTACCATTGTTCTCAATTGGAATACGACAGGAATGTCCATGTCATCTTTCGTTCTAAAGAACACGTCACAACTAGTAAGGAAACACCCTGTATTATCCTCAACTAAGAATGATTGTGCAAGTGGATCATACCAAGTAATAATAGTTTGAGTTCTTGTTTGTGAAGCAACTACTGTACTCTCAACAACCTCTGTTCCAAGATCTCTGTTAACATTTCTACTTTGGAATTCATTCTTAAGTTCAACTCTTGCATTTCTGACAGAGATAATATTTTCTTGAACTGTTTCCAATGTTCCTGAAGAAGCAAATCCTTCCTCTGCAATAGTAACTGCCGCATCCTGGTTATTATCAATATCATCAGTTAAAGTAAAGGTTTTAGTTCCAGTCTCAAATCTTGGGAAACTTATATTATTTGGATCAGGAATATAGTAACTACCAATTAGGGTAGCAGAAATATCAGAGATAAGTCGAACGTTTGATACTTTTGCGATTGCACCACTTGTTTGTCCACGAAGAGTCATTCCTTCTTGAGCCCAACCATAATATTCTCCCTGAGCTTCATTAGAAAGAGAGAATGTATCAACATTTAATATAGTTGATGTTGAAGAGTATGCCGCAGATAAATCTTGAACATTGTATGGATTCTTACGGAAAGTTTTTGTTGCTGAATCATAAGGACCTTCTTTATGATTAGACTGAGCAACTCTAAATCTGATAAAAGGTGCTGAACGATTAGGACCAACATCACCAACAACTGGCATAATTCCAATTACAGTTTCTCCAACTCCAAATACACCAGATTCCATTGTGATTTCCATCAACTTAGGAACACAATACTTGGAAATGTTAACACCATCAAAGAATGCATAAAGTCTTGTAAGTGGTTTGACTTTCTTAGAAACAAACTCTACGTTTCTAGATCTCATGAATGGAATAAGATCCCTACTTATAACTCTGTCACCAACAGATTCACGATCAAATTGTTCAGCAACAATTGTTCTTACACCACTTCTAGAAGTAGTTCCAAACTCTCTCGTTGTTCTAAGTTGTTCTTCAATAACTTGATCAGTAACTTGTCGTATTGAACCCCTTTGTCTGGCTCTGCCACCAGGTCCTTGTCGATGAATCACATTGGGACCATTTTGAATTACTCTTGTTCTAGTTGATTCAACTACATCAACACCAGTCCAACTAGTCTCCCAGGAGTCCCATATCATAGGACCAAATCCAGTTTGTGGGTCGATAGTGCCACTTTCTACCATATTATTGAAGGTTTCTGCATAGTTGCCTTCCGTTTCAATAATTTTTGCTTCAAGTCTTGCAGTATCTACCCAGTTATCAGATGCAGGTGTAAGTTCGAGAGTTCCATTCCAGAAACTAATCAGGAAAGGAGTAACACTTTCAGTTCTAGTAGCAAAGTTTTGCTTAATATATTCAATTTCGGCGTAATCAAGTGTTAAAACATCATTTTGTTTTCTAACATTATTACCCTCAACTATGCTAAAATTCAAATCTGCAGTTGGATCTGTATCAACGACTGGACCAAAGATCATATCAACAGAATTAGTATAATGTCTTGGTCTTAGTTCATTATACTTTCTATCAATAGCATTATTGATTTTAAAATTTTCATCTTGTGCTAAGAAATCATTGAAATTATCAACGAAGAATCCAGACTTAAATCTATTCAGTCCTTCACCATCAGCAATGAAAAGATTAGCAGTTTCCTTTTCTAAGAGGGAAAGAGTTGTATAATATTCAAGACTCTTGATTCTATTTTCAAGTTCTTTAATATCCTGCATTCTAAATCTTTTATGTTGCATAAAAGATAATTTTGCATCTTCAGGTCTATACAAATATGCAGGTAGTTCTATCCTACAGACTTCAATTGCATCATCAATAGGATTTGGTCTTTGTGGATTATCTGATGGTGTTCCATATGCAACTTGGAATTTTCCATCTTTTGATAAGAACACTCTATCAATTCTTCCTTGATAGTATGAAACATCTGTTAAAATTGCTTCATCAGAAGCAAGAGTATTTGTTGCAGATTGACCTGACCCATCAAATGATCTACCCAAGAACTCTAAAGGTGATCTTGAATTTTCTGATTGAATATGATTAGAAACTCTTGGTCTAATATCAATAATATCAGAATTTCTAAAGAAACCTACCGTTTTAATCTCATTATTATAATTAAACTGTTTATATGAATTGACAGTTGTTATGTCTCCATCATCTGTGCTAGAATACTCTGCACTTGTAAAATAAACTCTTATTTGTTTTGATGGTGCTGTAGAATCACTTTTTCTTTTAATTCTACCAAAATCATAGAATGTATTTTCCTGACCTGTTTTAAAGGTATAATTAGATGAAATATTAAAACTTGGAGTGGATAGAGTAGATATCAATGCACTTGAATTTGATTCTTCAAATTCTACAGTTTCTCCTTCAACAAATGCAATTTCGTTTTTATAAAGAAATGAAATTGAAGAATCATTTAATTTCTCTGCAACTATAGCAACAGATCCACTTGTTTGCCCAACTAATCTTTCACCAATCAAGAGTTCTGCTGTTGTAGTTGATTGAGTGTTTAATGATTGAAGAACAACTTGAGGACAAGATGGTGCTAAAGTATCTGTGGATTCAAAAATTCCATGAATATCAATAACATCTGCAGTATTTAAAGAAATAATCTCATCTTCAACTCTTACACCAAAAGGATAATTTCCAAAAGTTAATCCATTGTTTAAAGTTGTTGTTCCAATACCAGAACCGTCAAGTTTAGATTTATTTACAATAATAGAATTGACTCTATTTTTAATTTTTTCCTTTGCTTTTGGTTTTACTTTTCTAAGTGTTGCAATCAAAGTTGCTTCAGTATCCTCATTTCCAAGACCACGAATTTGTAATGTAGATCCATTTGCTGATATATCAAATTTATCACCACTTAATGCTTCTGTAGATCCATTATCTGATCTAATCAGTAAATATCTTTCTTCGTCGAAAGGTAGGAAAGTTTCATTGTCAGATGCTTCAACCTGTGTTGATAGTTCACTACTTGCAATATTTACAGTGAAAGTCTTTCTAATAACTAAAGAAGCTTCTGAAAGATCTACATTTGAAATATTAACTTTTGGTAAAGGAGTAAACAAAGAATTATCAGAAGATCTTGCCAATTGAGTTGTGAGAACTTTTAAATCAGTAATACTTAATGTTGACGTTGGCAAAAATCCACTAGAAATTCCTGCAATGGCAGTAACACCTTCCACATTAATATGAGTGGATCCTACACTAGTAACTCTAGCAACAATTGGATCTCCATCCAATCCAGGGGTTGTATCACTATACTGAATTAGATCATTTTCTTTTACAATAGTTCCTGGGAAAGATGCATTTATACTTCTAATAGTGCTAATTCCACCAGAAAGTGGACTTACTGTAGCAATACCAACAATAAATTTATTGGATTGAACTACATCTGCACTAAAAGTGTTGATTCCTGTTGTTCCATCATTTGTTCCATATACAGATTTAACGTCAGAAATACCATGTTCAGTAACAGCTATGGCAATTCTACCGTTAGCAACTCCATTAAATGTCAATTTTTCATTTGGTATAAAACTTCCACTTGTTTCATAAACAGTAATTGCTGTTCCCGCAGAAACTGAATGTCTTAAAAAACCTGTAGCTCCACTATTATTACCTTTGACAAATGTTGGAATTGATAATGTATGTGCTTGGTTTAGTGCAATATCTGTAGTTGTTTGTACGTCATACAGAGCAAGGTTCCACTCATTCTCGTTTGAATTAGAAGTACTGTAAGATCCAGATTCTAATTTGAAGTCATATATTCTTGCAACTCCAACTTCATTTCCAGGAAGAGTTTCCGAACTACCTCCAACTCTCTGATCTCGTAAACTTATAAAATAAGTATTTCCAACTCCTACAGTAGGTGCTCTATGAACTCTATTGAGTTTTAATGTCGGGCCAGTATTATAAATTATATTTTGATCTTCAATCGTTCTAGTTGTTCTTGGTTTATTTACATCAAGATAAGTGACATTAAGAGTCTCAAGTTCATATCCTTTTACATATGCCTTTCCTGGAGAAATTTTATATAATGCATTATTATCTGTGGGATTTGCTCCACCTGGAGTAAATTGACCTACATTAAATATCCCACCATTACCAACATTATCGTTTAGTGAATTTACCAGACTGACATCAAATGGTTTTACATAATAATTTCCAGATTCGTCAAATGTTCTTCTAGCAAGAGTGTCTGTTAAATCATTAAATCCAACACTTCCTCCAAAAATTCCACCATTTCTTGTTTGAGTTTGAAGAACACCATTAATTACAGTGCCCAATAAAATAAAATTATCATCGTTAAAATCATCAAGTGCTTTTTTAAATAAACTTACACTAATTCTAAGTCTATCTGCACCTGGAGCAGAATAATTACTAAACCCTTGAGAATTATCATTAAGAGTTTCGTCAAGATCGGAATTAATAATTTCTTCGTTAACAAATAATCCGACCCTGTAACTGGGATTATTTGAATATTGATCTAAGATTAAGGTTTCACGATTTACACTAACAAAATTTCCTCTAATAAAATAAACACCACTTTCAATTTGAAATGAAGATCCTATTGCAGATGCATTAGTTTCTACTGTTGCTGCTAAAGGAGAATTTGCGGCAATAGTAGTATTGCCAAGAAGACCTGATGTAACTATTTCATTGCATGAAATTTGTTCACCATCAAAAAATTGTTGTGTTGAATTATTTGATGTGCTAGATGATAAGTAGTTTATGTAAAGAGTAAGATTACCATTCTCAGAGTCTTCTGGTTGTAGAATTGAATCAACAAAAGCAGTTACTCCAGATCTTTGTCCAGTTATTTTTGTTCCAATTAACTGATCTGCATATGCAGATACAGGAACCCCTTGAAATACATTATCTAATTGAACGCAATAATATATTTGATTATAACCAGTATTACCTGGAATTACTTTTGCACCTTCTTTAAAAAAGTGCTGACCAAATTTTTCAATTTGATCCTGTAGCATAGATTGAAGAGAAGTTAATTCTCTTGCCTGAATAGGATATCCTGGTTTAAATAATACCTTATGATAATTATTACTAGAGTCAAAATCATCAAAGTAGGGAGCTACGTTGAGGTTCGTTTGTTGTGGCATAATTCTTTAGAACTGCAAAATAACTTTTATGTCTTCCTTTTGATTTGACGATCTTGTTATAGATGGTCTATTATCAACGTAAATTATATTTCCAGAATGTTTCTTAACTTCTGGATTGGCAATACCACTTGTAAAGGTTTGGCCAAGATAGTATGTACGATTATTTATTACCGTAGATATACCTGTAAAAGAATCGTCAATTGTAAGATTAACACCAGTTGTTGGAGTTATGGTCAGTGATCCACCAGTTGCAGGAGAAGATGTGAACTCTGTAAGGTCAAATCCATAAGTTGGTTGAGTTTGAGCAGTTCCAACAGTATTAAATCCTGCAAGAGAACGATCTTGCCAATACTTAAGAACACCAGTATTTTGATCATAACTTACAACTCTACCAACAGCTGTTGTGCCTGTCGATATTGTTTGGGTAAAATAAGTATCTGAGGTAAATGTGGCAGTGCTATATCCAGTTCCTGCTAATCTAAGTGCTCCAAGAGCACTTACTTTATCTGCTGAAAGTAAACTTGTTGATCCAAATTGTTGTGGATTTTCTACAACACCAACTCTAGCAATCTGATTTCCAGTTATAAAATCTGGATTATTGTTATCATTTTCAATTCTAGAATAAAGAAGAACATTATATGCTCCAAGTTCTCTATAGATATCTGCACCATGTCCACCCTGAGGTGACATAATTACATTAAATTCAGGTCTAGTAGTTCCTGTGGGAACTCCGCCTGCTACAATATCAACATTACCATAAGTATAATCAGATCCTTGATTTGAAATGGTAATGGAACCTACTTGTTGATTTCCATCAATGGTTATAGTGCATTCGGCACCAGATCCATCTCCTTTAATTGGAACAGAAGTGTAAATTGAATTTGCTGTTCCAAGTCCAATACCTTTATTGGTAACTGTAATAATTTTAATAGATCCATCAATAGCATTATCTCTTACAGAGGCATTATCTGTTGATGTCTGCCAATCACTTGGGACTGGCATAAAATCTGTAGATTCAAATTTGGCAACATCACTTGGTTTTATAGTATAAAGATATTTCCAAATATATCCGTCACCACTAGTTCCAGCTGATCTTGGTTCTAGATCCGTAAATGTTGGTTCATCTAAAGATGGTCTACCCGAAACATTATCAGGATCAATTCCATTATGTAAACAAATATAAACTCTAAAATCACTATTCAAGACAAAATAATTTGACAAATACAAAGAAGTCGATCCAGAAACTACTGCAGTATTTGATCTACTATAATCATGACGATACATATCATAAGTTGTTCCCGAAGACCAGTTTATTTTTGGTACAACTTGTTTTGCGTCAGCAGTATTAATTTTTTTCAGTGCAACCATTGTATCCCAATAGTCGTTTTCTTGGTCAAAATTATCTTTTGGTGATGGTGGGTCAATATCCCAATCCGATTGATAATCAGCAGGGTTAGTTAACCCAATAAAAGAATAATATGAATTAGTTGCATTAGAAACTCCGGTAATAAAATTACCGGCATTTAATATTCTAATTTGATCAGTTATAATAGCTGCCATTTTACAGACTTTTTTTTATTTATTTATTAGGGATTAAACAGTGTAATTTTTAAATTTCAAGAAGTTTGATCTTGTAACCATAGTTGAAGTCGAAATACCAGATCCTTCAGTCAAACCAATACCACCTTGTGTGTATGCAGAATACGAGGTAGATTCAGATCTTCCAGAAATATCAATTCTTCCCCAACTATAATTTCCAAAGAAGTCTGAAGTTGTTATACCTGATGTAATGAATTGATCAACATCAACTGTAACTCTTCTAACATGGGTAGTGATACCCTGAACACTAGTAGAGATAGAGACTGCTGTTCTAACTGCATATACATTATCTGCGAAGGATGTTCCTACACCAACAATGTTACCTGCAGGATCGAATGCAGTAATTGATGTTGCTCCTGCACCAATATTAGAATTTTTGACTACAAAGATATCATTTGCATTAAGGGAGCTAATTGTAACTGCAGTTCCAACAACTTTAGTATCTCTCAAGAATGAGTCAATCGGAATGTGGATGTCAAAGATTAGTGATGTAGTGCCAACCCCAACATTTGTGGTTCCAAATCCAACAATAACACCACTGTCACCGGAGTATGAAACAACACTAACTTCCTCTTCGGTATAGGATGGTGGAGCAATCAATACGGAAGGAATACTAGTATTTGTATATCCAGTTCCAGAATTAGATAACGTAACTGATGTAACAACTCCTGCTGTAATAGATGCAGTTGCTAATGCAGTTGTTCCTAACCCAACAGATTGTGCTGTGCTTCCAATTGTTACTACAGGAGCAGTTATATATCCAGATCCACCATTAGAGATGGAGATAGAAGATATAGTTCCCAGTCCAGTAATTACGGCAGTTGCAGCTGCACTTACTTTGGAGTCTTGTGAAATAAATTTAACTTTATTTTGGAATGTTAAATCGGTATCATTTTCATTTTGAGAATTGAAAATTGGTCTTAAGTTATCAACATAAATTGCCGTAGATCCAACTCCTACAGATTTTGTAATATAAGCACTTGGATTAATAACTGGTTCATAAAGTTCTCTATCTTTTCCAACAGCAATTTGATCAATAAAAACATCTTCAGTTTGCTTGCACCAAATAACAGGTCTTTCTAAAGTAACATCTTTAGTATTTCCTGGTCCAGAATATGAATTTGATCCAACTAAATTCGTAGATTTAATTTCATTAACAACTCTTTCATCTTCATCTAGTGATGATGCTTGTCCAATAGATGCATCGTGTTTAATTTGAAGAGTATCACCTTTTTTAACAGTCTCAATTACATTTCTAAAGATTACATCAGAATCACCTGATCCTTTATAGAATATAATGCTTATTATATCATCAACTTTGGGTGCTTCAGTAAATGTTACAATACTTCCACCATTGAAAGTATATCCTTTGCCGGGAACTTGAAGTATATTATTCACAAATATTAGAAGAACATCCTCAACATTAATTTTAGAACCCTTTCCAGAAACAATAGAAACTGTATTTCCATTTAAAGAAAGTGGAAAATCTTTCCTGCTTCCGTCAATAAATTTTTCAACACTATCAAATACCTGAAGTTGACCAATAGTCCAACCAGTAAATTCATCACTAAAAATTTCATCAATTGTTATTTGGAACTCTGAGAAAGATGAGGTTGTTGGTATTCCTGTAGATCCACCGACCGGAACGGTTAAAATTTCACCATTCCCAAATCCATATCCAGTATTTTTAAATACAAAATCAATAACACTAGATCCTTGACCAACAACAATATCAACTACAGCACTAGTTCCAACTCCAACAACACTTGATGCTGAGTATTGTAGATTTATATCTGAATAACTTAATGGGTCGTCAAATACAACAAACGGTTGATTTGTTGAGGTATATCCAGATCCAGGATTTGTGATCGCAACACTTACAATATTACCACCACTAATGGCAGCAGTTCCAATAAACTCAATATTTCCTGTTCCTGTGCTAGACGTTCCAACACCGACATTTACAACAGTTTGAATCCCAGATCTATATCCAGAACCACTATTTCCAATACTAATAGAAGAGATAGTGCCAAGTCCAGAAACTGTTGCAGTTCCACCAGCAGATATTAGTGGTTGATATCCAAATCCCTCTGTTGATCCTACAGAAACAATAATTCCACCTTTAGGGAAACTGGAAATACCAACATCTGGACCAAGTGGGGACGTATCAGTTCCTTGGAAAGAAATTGTTGAGATTCCAGAAGATTCATTGATTACATATGAATCAGATAATCCAGGTGTTTGGAATACACTATTAACTAATATAACTCCATTTTCTGTAGAAATGCCAGTTACGTCAGATCCATTTTGATATAATCTAAATTCATTTTCCGTGGCATTAAATTCATTAGATATATCGTCAAAAATATAATTTTTGTGATATGCTTCATCTAAGGTATTTGTAATACCAGATCTCATAAAGCTTCTTCCTTGGAAACTAGAACCAGTTGATATTCCAGTCCAGTCTCTTTCATCTGGTGGATTTGTTGTGGAACCGATAGGAACATTACCAAAAGGTGCTTCAGTAAAATTAAGTTGATTATCAACAATATTATAGTTTCCTACAATTTTAGTAACAAGAGTTCCTGTTCCATATCCAGACAATACAGTTCCTAACCAAGGTCTACGGACTCTAATCGTATTTGTACTACCAATTCCTACACCCTCAATCTTCATTATTTCGGATCCAATTTGTATTAAATCTGATCCAAAGAATGATGTTATTCCACTAAATTTTATTATATTGTCAACAACTCTAACTTGGTCTGAAAGAGTAGTTGTTACTGCTGTAGATACAATAGGAGACTGAATAAGATTATCAAGAGCAACGATTACTTTTGCATTTTGATTTGTTGAAATAAATCTATGAGATGTTCCTATGCCAACACTTTCAAGATTAACGACCTCAGGAATTGACTTAAGTGCATTTTCTGCACTGATAGCAATTTTAATATTATTGTCATCAACCTTAACAGCAAATAGATTTTCTCCAGGTAGGAAAGTTGTATTAGCAACACCAACAAAAGTCGTGGTTGCAATACCAACAGCAGATGAAGCTGTGCCGACATGAACATATCTAAGTTTTTCTCCACTTACAAAGAAGTGATTTGGAACTTTAATTGCATTAGTCGTTACGTTAACAATATCACTACTATTACCAAGGAAGTATTTTTCAAAAATTGGTTCATTCTCATGACTCAATTCAAACTCCCTCTTAATGTCAGATTCTGTTCCAAAGTATTCCGCAAGACCATCATTTATAGATGCATTTGTAAATTGTATGGAAGATGGAAGTTCGATATTTTCATCTACAGAAAGTGCATTCATATAAATGTTGACAACTGCATCAATACTTGGATTTGGAGTAAACACAAGAGAGACAGTTCCTGCTGCAGAAACTCTTGATCCAAATGTTCCTAGACCTGCGGCAGTTTCAATATTTGCATACTCTGTCATATAGACTTCACGATCACTAGATGCATCAACATAATCATCAACCAAAACAATTTCAGATAATTGAGTTGATGTATTTGTAGTATCAGTAACTTGTGCTATAAAATATGCACCATCATAAGTATCCAAATACTCTGCAACAGTAGTAATTCCAGGAGATCCTGATGCAGAAATACTTGTAGTTCTTCCCTCTAACTTAGATCTCTTAAGTTCAATCGTTCCTATTCCAGTAACAGTATCGGTAGAGAGTCCAACTGTGACTGTATTAATAGAACCTGTTGTTCCAATACCTGTAGCTGTTGGAATAAAATCAACTTTTAATGATGATCCATTAATATATGCATGATAGGTTCCAATACCGGATGTCATAAATTCACCAAGATTGGTAGACAACCTACCATATTCAAGCATTTCTACATTTGTTCCATCATGAGTTATGTTTAATTCAATTGCTTCAAATTCATTTCCAGAGATATCTGGATTGATATTTACTAAAACTTTTGCAGAAGTGTATGTATTAGCTATTGAAACAATAGTTTTAGTGGTATTTGTAGGAATCTCAACACTATCAGTATCAATTAATACTACACCACCAAGACTTGTGCTTCCTGTTCCAGCAACAGCATCGCCAATGTTATATCCAAGAGTAACAATATCATAATCATTAATTGAAGATCTTGTTGGATAGAATAATAATTGCGAATCAGATCCACTAGCAACGAAGTCAAAAGATCCTTGATCATACTGTGTTTCAACCCTGGCGTATTGATTGATATATCCTCTAGATCCATCATGCAATAAATCAACAAGCATTAATTGTCTTTGTGCGACAAATCTCTTATCTCTTACATATGTTACATATTTTTGAAGTCTAGATGTCGAAAGAGATGTAGATGCTGCAAGGCTAAAATTAGTCGGTCTTGGATTACTATTAAATTGTCCACTTATATCATCAATTGAAAGAACTCGGTTTCCAACAGACTCAAAGAAATCAGTCAAAACCCTGTTTGAAAATATAATTTCGTCAGATATAGTTTTTGAATTTTGATTTAAGTTGTTTTCTGCAACTAAATCAAAATCATACACACAATTAATACTTGCAAATCCATCAAGGTGATTAACGGCACTAAAGTAAGATGTATCTGTAGTTAATCCAACAGACATGTTGGCATCACTTGTTGATTCAAGTTGATAGTCAGAAAACTTTTTAAACCCTAAAGTGTGATTTAAACTAGAAACAGAATCATTCCAAGTGTCATAAGGAACTTTAGATTTAAGTGAATATGAAAAATTTTGATAATAAAAACTATCTTGAATTTTTTGAAGATCTTTATTCAAAAATCCAACATCATTTTGCCAACCATCTGTAGATTTCGAGAAAGAATTTAAATCTGCATAAGTTTCAAATGATTTAATAGATGATGCAATTCCTTGAGTTTCTGAACTTTTTCCTTTTACAATTTCTCCAACTACAAAATTTTCATCAGAAGAGACTTTTAATGTTGTAGTTTTTACATCCCAACTATCAACAATTCCAGATGCAGAATCTGAAGTTACAACTTCTCCTTTAATATATGTTTTTGTAGTCAGTTTAGTTTCAAAGATTGGAAAATGTTTTTGTGCAAGCATTTTTCCAGAAGAATTTATAATGTCATAATTTCCTGGAATTTCACTTCCTGTAAGAAAATCTGATACGTTAAACGAAACATTACCAATTCCACCAAGATTTTCAGTAGTTGCAGTTACTGGGAACAATTGATAATCATAGGCAGAGGAGTTATATCCTATTCCAGTTGATCCAACACCAACACTTGTATTTTCAATTAAGATTTTATCCCCAACAACAAATGGGAAAGCATTTATTGTGCTAAATCCTACTGATAGAGTTGCCGTGGCAATTCCAGTTGATGATGTATAAGTTATTGAATTAATGCCAACACCAGCTCCACTTTGAGTTGGAATAATTGTTGGTGTAACATTAGACATTCCACCAGTATTTTCAAGAATTTCTATATTTGATTTTCCAGGTGTTACTTTAAAATCTACTTTAGGAATTACTTTTTTAGTCCTTCCATCAACAACTACTAATTTTGGTGATACTATAAATCCTCTACCAAATGAAGTAATTCCAATAGATTCAAATGATGCAAGAGAATCAATTTTAATTACCTGAGGTAGAAGAACTCTAGGATTAAGAGTTTTGTCTGATGGATATTTAAATCCAATATCATTAATATTGATAGATTTTATAGATCCAACATCAGATCCAAAAATTTCAAAAATAGCACCGTTACCCGAAACACTTGTGACTGTGGTAACTCCAGGCAAAGAATAGTAATTTGAACCAGAATTTATTATATCTACTTTAGAAATTGTTCCATAAGTATGAGTACAATCAGTTTCATATGAAATATCGGCCGATGTTCCATAGGATAATTTTTCTGGAACGTTCACTACAGAATATGTAAATGCTGAAGTTGTTGCAAGTCTTATAGTATGTTTTCCATTATAAAGACTTTCTTTTGTTTTTATTTCACTTCCAGAAACAACTTCACTGTCAGTAGAAATTCTTTCTTTAACTTCTGGAATAGAACTTTCTTCTAGAACATTTAGTTTATAATATAATATCTGTGGGATATTTTCATTAACAGTTAACGTAGCCTTTGCTCCAACAGTGCCAACTTTCCCATCTTTTAAAAATTCAAAGATAGTGCTATCACTAGACTTATTCCAAAGTTTAGTAAAGTTTTTATCTGTATAAAGATTGAAATCAAATGCTGAGTATAACGTTCCCTGTTTACTGTAAGAAAGTGAGGAATCTGAAAGATCGAATGTTACTACAGAATCTTTGTATAAACTTATTGGTGGGTTGATTGGACTAATTGTTCCAAGAGAAGCACTGGTTATACCTACAACACTTGGTTTT
>Ga0181406_1000528_pt1 | contig 14499 bp, 18 predicted proteins | sample 29SPOviralmetaG_FD_130135 | JGI IMG/M metagenome (GOLD analysis project Ga0181406, IMG submission 130135) | Marine viral communities from the oligotrophic San Pedro Time Series (SPOT) site, San Pedro Channel, CA, USA - 29 SPOT_SRF_2011-12-20 | ecosystem: Environmental > Aquatic > Marine > Strait... | reverse complement strand
TATAAGAACAGATTATTGATTCAGCTATTTTTAAGCGTTTTATTTCTTACTATTATATTTAATTCTGTAACAAATTTGACTCAACTTGTAAGACCTAGTCAAAGTAATAACAATATTGATTCAGTTAATGTTGAAGTTATAAATGTAAATATTCCTCAAGGAAGTTCCGCCTCTCAAATAGCCTCAATTCTTGACTCAACTGGTGTGGTTACTTCAAACCTAACTTTTGAATTATATTTAAGAAATGAAAATTTGACTGACAAATTAAGACCTGGATCTTATGAAATTCAAAATAATTTATCATACGAAGAGATAACATCTATTTTATTAAAGGGACCTCCACTTAAAACCTATACAATAACAATACCTGAAGGATTATGGTTGTCTGAAACATTAGATACTATATCTGCACAGACTGGATATGAAGTAATTCAACTTGAAAATTCACTAATTTCAGGCAAAGTAATCAGCAAGTACTTACCGAACGATGATTATACAAAACTACAAAATTGGGAAGGTTTATTATTTCCAAATACATATCAAATAGATATTGAGTCTAATGGAGAGACTATATTACAAACATTAGTTAGCGAATTAGAAACTAGATATGAAGATATAATATCTAATAATCAAGTTCCAAATTGGATTGAAACACCCACTCAATTTTTTGCTGTCGCAAGCTTGATCGAAGCAGAAGCAAAGTTGGATGAAGATAGACCGTTGGTTTCATCTGTTATCAGAAATCGTTTAAATGATAATATGTTATTACAAATAGATGCCACTGTTCTTTACTCATTGCAAAAAAGAAAATCTCAAGTTTTACTTATAGACTTACAATTTGATAGCCCATATAACACATATAAATATACTTCTTTACCACCTACACCGATATCTGGTTTTGGTAACAAATCAATGAAAGCAATTATTAATACGCCTGAAAATAATTATATATACTACTTATTAACTGATGTAAGTGGAAAAATGACTTTTACAAATGATTATGAAGAATTTATAAATCTTAAAAATAAAGCAAAAGACGAAGGAGTGATTCCTTAATGGTATCCACTAATGATATGAGGCCTGGACAATCTATTATTCTTGATTCACAAATTTATAATATTTTAGAATATCAACATGTTAAACCTGGCAAAGGTAAGGCGTTTGTTAAAACAAAACTTAAAAATATTACTAGTGGGGGAGTTGTGGATAAAACATTTAGAGCTGATGAAGAAATTGAACAAGCTTATATTGATAAACAGAAATTTCAATTTTTATATAAAGAATCTGATGATTTTATTTTCATGAATATGGATAATTTCGATCAAATCAATATTGGGGAAGGTCTGATTGGCGATGCAAAAGATTTACTAAAAGCAAATCAAGAAATAACTATATCCATGTATAAGAACACCCCAATTGATATTTTAATGCCTACAACAATAAATTTAGAAGTTACAAAATCTGAACCTGCTGTAAAAGGAGACTCTGTAAATTCAAATACAAAGGAAGTTACTTGCGAAACAGGTTTAACATTGCAAGTTCCAATGTTTGTTAATGAAAAAGACATAATAAAAATTGATACTAAAACTAAAAGTTATATTACAAGAGTATGAGATACGATTTTCGACATTACGCGTTTAATTCAATATTTATATTAGAAAATTATTCTAATGTTATAGAACTTATTGAAAACGATTTAGAAAAAAATCAACTCGTAAGGGCGGAACAGTTGATTCAGAATACTAATGATAATATTCAAGATATTTTGTCTAAGATATCGGAATATTCAACTAATTGGTCAATATCAAGAATTGGTAAAGCAGAAAGATCTGCTTTAATTTTAGGCATATCAGAATTATTTCTTAACCTTACTCCTCATAAAGTTATCCTTTCAGAGTGGACAAAAATCGTAGATAAACACTCAACTTCCGATGGTGCAAAATTTGTTAATGCTATATTAGATAGTATAAGTAAAAATAATGACACTAATTGACGACATAAACATTATTAAATCTCAGAGGAGAGCTTTTATTAATTCTTTTGAATTAAATTTAAACCTTAATGAAATATTAAAAACTGCTGCAAATGATAATAATTTGAACTCTATTAGGGTACACAAGTATTTAACTGATGGTGGGCTAATAGGAAAAGTTAAAACAGCTAGGTTTTTAGAAACAATTCAATTATCGGAAAAAACTCACATTAAAGACTTATCTGATCAGAACATTAATGATATTTCTTTATTTGTTAGTAGCTTATGATACTTATAATTACTGGGCCATCTGGTGTAGGAAAAAATACAATCATTAATGCTTTGTCCAAAAAAATTGATTTTAATTTTTCTATATCACATACAACAAGACCTAAAAGAGTTTCTGAAATTAATGGAAAAGATTACTTTTTTATTACGGACAATGAGTTTAAAAAAATGATTAAAGATAATGAATTTGTAGAATTTGAGGAGTATGGAGATTATAAGTACGGAACTTCAAAGTCAGAATTACAACAAGATGGATTAATTATTTTAGATTTAGAAGTAAATGGAGCCACAAAATTATTAAGCACCAATCCAGATTTTGTAAGTTTATTTATAGATATCGATGATAATGAATTAATCAATCGATTAAAAAATCGTGGTCATAACTTAGAATTTATTAATAAAAGAATGGAACTAGCTAGTAAACAAAGAGAGTTTAAAGATAAATTTAATTATAAAATTGAGAATGTTGATATAAATACTTCAGTTAATCAAATAATTGATATAATATATAAGCTGGAGGATAGATGATAAAACCACCTATTGAAAACCTATTAGAAGAAACACCCGGAAGATTTGCGTTAGTTATAACTGCTGCAAGAAGAGCTAGAGATATTAATTCATACTTTAATCAACTCGGTGAAGGTATTGGTGCATACACACCACCACAAGTTCAAAGCTTAAGTAGAAAACCTCTAACTGTTGCATTTGAAGAAATTGCTGCAGGAAAGGTCGAAGTTTCAGAAGAAAGTTAATGAAAAAAAATATACTACTTGGGTTAACAGGTAGTATTGCTTGTTCTAAAGCTGAGAAATTCGTTCAAGATTATAAAAATAATTATAACTTTCAAATTATTGCAACCCACAGTTCCATAAACTATCTAACAAAAAAGTTTATTCAGGACCATAATGTAATTACGGATTGGGCGGATCTAAAAGGTTCACCGCATATAAACCTCTCTAGATTTGCTGATATTTTTATTGTTTATCCAGCAACAGCTAATTTTATTGCAAAAATTAATAACGGTATCGCAGACGACTTACTTACTTCAACTATTTTAATGTACAACAAAGCGCTTTATATTTGTCCTGCAATGCACGAAGAGATGTTTTTAAATATAAAAACACAAAAAAATTTACTAGAACTGTCTCACAGTTATTTTATTCTTGGGCCAAGGTATGGAGATTTAGATATCGGAGATAAGGGATATGGTAGGATGATTGAACCAAGCGAGTTGTTTGATACAGTTGAAAAGGTAAACGGTAAAGTAATTGTTACCTCAGGTCCTACTTCCGAACCAATTGACGATGTTAAGGTTATTACAAATAAATCATCTGGCAAACAAGGTCAATCTATAGCAATTGAACTAATCGCTAGGGGATATGATGTTATTTACTTACACTCAATAAATACTAATCCAGTTCCAGGCGCACAGAATTATAGTTTCGAAACATCGAAAGAATTATATGATCTCATGTGTGAACAAAGTAGTAATACTAGTTATATTTTTATGGCAAGTGCGGTAGCAGATTTTACATTTAAAAAAGTGGATGGAAAAATCTCTCGGAGTAATGGAGAACTCAATATTCTTTTAAATCAAAATTTCGACTTAATTAAGAAGTTTAAATCTGAGCATCCAAATATAATTTCAATTGCATTTTCAGCTCAAATTGATGATACAGAAAATTTTGATAAACTCAAATCTAAAAATTCTGACTACTTAGTTATAAACAATATAATTCAGAATCCCTTTGGCTCAAATATGAACAAGATTAAATTAATAGATAAAAGTAGTTTAATTTTAGAAACTGGCGTAGAAGATAAAAATATTATTGCGTCAAAAATAATTGATTCTGTAATAAATTAATGTTCGCAAATATTGAAATATTATCCAACAATACCTATAATTTTTCAACTTTCACATACACCATACCCTCAAAATTAGTTGGTAAAGCACAGCAAGGATCTATTGTGCAAATTAAATTTAGAAATAAAAATTTATTAGGAATTATCATAAATATAGATGATAAATCTGCAATAAAAAAAGTAAATCAAATAGAAAAAGTTTTATTTAATTTAAACAGTCTTCAATACAGATATTTACAATACGTAGCTTTAGTTAATCGGATAAATATCGGTATTTTAATTTTTAATATGTTCGATATAAAAAATTTCCACTTACAAAAGAAAACTAATAGTAGAAGTACTACTAACCTAACTTTCACCCAAATTAATAAAATTAAATTAAAAGAGAAAAATATATTTTTTGTTCCTTCACTGAAGCATTCAAAACTACTACATGATGAATTAAAAGATGAGATCCATATTGATTATTATCAAAAATTTGGTGGTAAAGATGAATTAAATAAAATAATTAATAATAACGAAAACTTTTCAAACACTATCTTATTAAGTAATAATTTCGAAAAAATTACTATTAATAATGACTGTAATTATATTTTTTATGATTCAAATTCAAATGCATACAAACTTCCCAAGCTAAACGAGTTAAATATTATTGAATCTGCTTATTTAAAAAATTCACTTTTTGGAGGTCACTTTATATTTATTTCAGAATTTCCAAACTTTGAGTACTTTAATCAAAGTTGGATTTCTCAGGACAAGTATACGTATGATATCGAATATTTCATTTCTAATAGTCCAAAAGACAATATTGAATTAGTTAGTCATAAATATCCAAAAAAAGTTTTTAATTATTACTCAAACGAAAAATTACCATTTAATAAAAACTTCAATTACATAGAAACACTAAATGACCCTAGGGTAGACACATTAATTATTCAAAATCCAAATATCTCAATAAATAAAATTTTAAATTCATTTAAATTAATATTCCTACTCAAATTACTTAACTACGCAAGCAAACACGACTTAAACATAGTTGTATTTTCTTCTAGTTCATTAGATATTAATAAATCATTAAATAGTCACAATATGTCTAGATGGATCAATAATGAAATAAACATAAGGAAAAAATATGGTCCAAATAATTTTGTTAAAATTTACTCAATTTACTCAGACAAGCTTATTGAGAATATTAGTTTAGATTATTTGATTGGTCCAAAGAAAGTAAATGATAAATATATATATGAATTACAAATTAAACTTAGCGATAAGATAGATTATGAGTTGTTGCAAAATATTTATAAAATTATAAAAGACTGTGAAATTAAGAGAATAAGACATATATCATGAACGAAATTGTTACATTTGGTCACCCTGCATTAATTACGAAATCCTCTGATATTAATGAAATTAATGATTACATAATTAATTTATCTGAAAAAATGATAAAGATAATGTATGAAGCTCCTGGTGTTGGTCTTGCAGCTCCTCAAATTGGAATAAATAAGAATATCTTTGTGTTCGATGCTGGCGAGGGTCCATTTGTCGCTATAAATCCAAAAATGGAGAAAAAAGAAGGTGAAATTATATTTATGGAAGGGTGTTTATCTCTTCCTGGTTACTATTGGGACATCGAAAGAGCCGAATACGCACGAATATCATGTTTAAATGAAAAAGGTGAAAAAGTTGTATACGAAGGGGAAGATTTACTAGGTAGAGTTCTTCAACATGAATATGATCATTTAAAGGGTAGGCTATTAATTAAGTCTCTTAAAAGAAAAGATAGAAAAGAAGCATTACGAGAAATGTCAATTAAAGGTTTTCCTGGTGATAAAATATAATTATTTTTTTGGATCTGATGAAAGAAGTGTTCCTTTTTTATCAACACTAAGTAAAAAAATACCTGAATTAAAAGTTGTAACAACCCATCCAAATAGAAGGGGACGAGGTAGAAAATTTTTAAGCAACCCTGTGGAAAAATTCTGCCAAGAAAATAATATCAATTATGTCTATTTTGACGAAAATATAATATACCACGATATGAGTTTTGGCATCGTTGCAAGTTTCTCTAAAATTTTTCCATATACATTTTTAGATAATAATTCCTCTCTTTTTAACATTCATCTAAGCCTATTACCAAAATACAGGGGACCTACACCGGTTGAAAATGCGATACTTAACAATGAGATTATCACTGGATATACTGTTTTTAAAATTGATAAGCATATTGACACAGGTAAAATTATTTTTCAAAATAAATTAAGTATTGAAAACAAGTACTCTAGTGAAATCTATAAAGAAATTTTTCAACTATTTGATGTTGATTTCCACGATATAGATTTCCAATCACAAGGTACGGATCAAAGTCAAAATACAACGTTAACTAAAAAATTTATTAAGAGTGATTTCAATATTACGAACACAACAGTAAAAAATGCAAAAATTAAAATAAGAGCATTTGATACCTTAGGGCCTGCATTTGTAGAATTTAATAACAGAATATTAAAAATTCATACATATAGTGATCAAGAAAATAAGAGTAGTATTGAACTAACGGATGGTTTATTGTATCCAGTTAAAGTTACACCTGAAGGAAAGCGAACAATGATTTTTGAAGATTACTTAAGGGGTTTAAAGTGATAGTTTCAGCAAGTATACAAGCTGCAAATCAATTAAATATTATTCAAGATATTAATCAAAATAAATCAAAATTTGATCAAATACATGTTGATATTACTGATGGTCATTTTACAAATAATATATCTATGTCATTCCAACATATAAAAGAAGTTAAAAAACAAACTGACTATCAAGTAGATGTTCAATTAATGGTTAATGATAATGTTAAATTAGCTCCATTGGCATTTGACCATGGTGCTGATCTAGTTTGTGTCCATTATGAATCAACAAAAATCGATGACTTCATTAAATTAAGTAAACAATACAAAAATATCGGTATTGCTACTCTTCCTGATACAAATAATGAATCAATTAACGATTATTTAATTTACTCAAAAGCTGTTTTATTATTGGCAGTTAATCCTGGTTTTTCAAATCAAGGTCAAGCAATTAATTTAATTGAAAAAATTCAAAATTTTAATAACCTCTACCCAAATTTTAATGGTCAATTAATTGCTGATGGTGGTATTAAACGTATCGACCTTCAAGATCTTGAGAGTAATAAAGTTGATATTGCTGTGCAAGGTGGAGCTATTTTTAACTAAATGCTTCAATTCTTAGACTATCCGAACAGCATGAATCTCGCAGTTATTGAAGCTTTAAAATCTGAGACTTACCCTAATCCAAAAGTTGGTGCTGTTTTAATTAATAAGAGCAATCAAATTAAAGCAATAGGTCACCATCAAGGAAAAGGAACTAATCATGCAGAAATTGAAATTATCAAAAAATCAAAGATTAACTCTGACGATACTTTATTCGTTACACTTGAACCATGTTTCCATACCGACACTTCGCCATCATGCGCAGATGAATTACTTAAAACTGATTTAAAAAATATTGTTATTGGAGATATAGACACTGATATTCGCACAAATGGAAAAAGTATCAATAAACTTATTAGTGCAGGTGTAAATGTATCAATTATTAACAACGTTAATGAGTTTATTAATCCAAATTACAATAATAAAAACATAAACAATCGTCCAATTTCTTATATTGGTAAAATTGCAAGAAGTAATAATAATAAGATTACAAATTCTGATACTGATGATAAATATATTACCAATGATGCCTCTCTTAAAATAACTCACCTTATAAGAGCAACAGTAGATGCAATATTAGTTGGAAAAAATACACTAGTAAACGACAGTCCCTCTTTGAATGTAAGACATGAATCATTACCTGATATAAATATTGAAAAATTTGTTTTGTGGGGATCTGACAAGAACACAATTAACGATGTTGTTGATGAACATAAAGATAAAATATTCATTACTTGCTTTCCAAGTTTAAAATCAAACATTGTAAATCTTCATGATTTAACTTTTGAAAATCTTGAAAATTTTTTAATTTCAAAAAATATTACATCTTTATTGATTGAAGGCGGTAATTTTGTTCATAAATACTTTATGGAATATGGTTGTTATGATTATTTTTACAAATTCACTTCGGATCATGATATAAAAACTGGGTTAACATTAGATCCGCTAATTGAAAAATACTTGACCAATACATTAGCGTTAAATAGGGAAATAAGGCTTAATGATAATTCACTGCACATTTATAATTAGAACATGTTTACAGGAATTGTAGAGTCAACTGGTTCAGTTGTCTCTTTAGATGGTGATAATCTCAAGATTGAAACAGAAAATAAAAAATTTTTTAATCTTGAAATTGGTACAAGTATTGCGATTGATGGATGTTGTTTAACACTTAAAAATTATGATAATGATTTATTATCCTTCCAAGTTTCCTATGAAACCTTATCGAGAACATCTTTAATAAATAACCACTGTGGGTATGTAAACATGGAATTACCTTTAACTATGAATACACTAGTTAGCGGACATTTAGTTCAGGGTCATGTAGATGGTGTAATTAATATAAAAGGGATTGAAAAGTTAGATTCAGAATTATGGACTTTTACATTCGACCAAGCAAATAAAAAATATTTAGTTGATAAAGGATCTATTACGATAAATGGTATTTCTTTGACGGTAGTTGATCCCGATAAAGATAAATTTAGTGTTGCGGTTATTGAAGAAACTTTTAATAGAACAAATTTAAAACACCTAACAGTAGACGATTCTGTTAATGTCGAATATGATATTGTCATAAAATATCTAGAAAAGCTTAATTATGATAACTGATATTAAAAAAATTATTGATCTCTTTTCAAAAGGAGAAATGATTATTTTAGTTGACGACGAAGAGAGGGAGAATGAAGGTGACTTAGTAATCTCTTCAAGGAATCTTACCGCTGATCATATCAATTTCATGATAACTTACGGTAAGGGTTTAGTTTGTGCACCAATTTCATCTACAATCGCACAAAAACTTCAACTACCTTTAATGGAGGGAGTAAATAATGAAATGCAAACACCCTATACGTATTCCGTTGATTTAAAAGAAGGAGGAGTTACTACTGGTATATCTGCAGAAGATAGATTTAAAACTATTAAAGGATTGGCAAATAGTGAATCGAGTAGAAGTTCTTTTAATATCCCGGGACATATTTTTCCACTACAGGCAATGGATGGGGGAGTTCTTAGAAGAGCGGGACATACAGAAGCTGCTGTAGATCTTTGTAAGTTAGCTAATCATGATGAAGTAGCTGTTATATGTGAAATTATAAATGAAGATGGAACGATGGCTAGACTTGAGGATCTTCTAAAATTTTCTAAAGAACACAATTTACCAATAGGAACAATAAAAGACTTGATTCAGTATAGATTAGATTCATCTAATCCCGTACAGTTTGTATCTAAATCTAAAATTCCAACAGAATACGGAGAATTTGATGCTCATGTTTATAAAGATATAGTAGACAATACAGAACACATAGCTCTTACACTTGGAGATTATTTATCAAGTAAAAGCACAATGGTCCGTGTACATTCTGAATGTCTCACTGGAGATACGTTGTTTTCTAACAAATGTGATTGCGGTTCACAATTATCTAGCGCCTTAAAGATAATTTCTGATAACAAAAGTGGTGTCTTGTTGTATATGAGAGGCCATGAGGGAAGAGGGATCGGATTAGGTAATAAAATAAAAGCTTACTCCTTACAAGAAGCAGGTGATGATACGGTTGATGCAAATTTAAAACTTGGTTTTAAAAATGATCAAAGAGATTACGGTACTGGTGCATTGATTTTAAGAAATTTAGGTATTTCAAATATGAATTTATTAACAAATAACCCGAGTAAAAGAGCTGGTCTTGAAGGTTATGGTTTAAATATTACAAAGAGAACACCTCTGGTAGGTCAAACAACACCTGAAAATGAAAAATACTTAGAAACAAAGAAAGAAAAAATGGGGCATAATTTTGATGAAGAATAAAATAGCCCTAGTAATCTCTGATTACTACAAAGATATAACAGATGGTTTGACAAGTGGCTTTAATTCCCAAATAAATAAAAATTTTCAAGTAGATGTATATTATGTAACTGGCGCATGGGAGATTATTCACAAGATTAACTCATTAATTGATAATTATGACAAGTTTGTTGCTATTGGTGCAATTGTAAAAGGCGACACTGACCATTACGAATACATCTCAAGTGGTGTAACAAATGGCCTTGTTGAACTAACTATTCACAAAAATATATACATCTCAAATTGTGTATTAAATGTCCACAATATTCAAGATGCAATAAGTAGGGCTGAAAACAATGATAAGAATAAAGGTTTAGATTCAGCAAGAGCAATAAATAATCTTTTTTCCTAATAATAAGTTTTAAGCAAGCTATAATTTTATCAAGCGAACAATGTTCCACCTACTGTGAAAAATAGTATGGTTGAGTTAAACGGCTTCGTGCCGTTTTTTTTATGAGGGGAGTTAACATACCGGAATTAAAAATAAATGACGGGATTAGATCTAAAGAACTATTAGTCATTGCGCCAGATGGAGTCCAGGTTGGAGTTCTAGAAATTAAGAAAGCACTTATTATTGCTGAAGAATTAAATCTAGACCTTGTAGAAGTATCTCCAGACAGTAAGCCACCAGTTGCAAGACTGATGGACTATGGAAAATACAAATACGAATTAGCTCAAAAGGCAAAAGAATCTAGAAAAAATCAAGTTAAAATTTCTGTCAAAGAAATACAACTTAAGCCAAAAATAGATACGAATGATTTTAAAATTAAGTTGAATAAGTCAAGAAAATTTTTAAGTGACGGTGACAAAGTAAAGTTTACAATGAGGTTTAGAGGTAGGGAAGCAGAGCATCCTGAATTTGGACAAAGAGTTTTAGATAATTATAAGGATGAACTTTCTGATATTGCAGAAGTAGAATCTACATCTAAGCCTGACGGTAGATCTTTAACGATGGTGTTAGCACCTATAGGAGGTAAGAAGTGAAGCATAAAACTCACAAGAGTGTATCTAAAAGGGTACGTGTAACCGGTACTGGTAAATTTATGAGAAGTAGAGCTCATAGATCACATTATAAGTTAGCTAAGGGTTCTGGAACTTGGTCAAGACTTAAAAGAGACGTTGAAGCATCCAAAGGTGACAGTAAAAAAATTAGAAAGTTGTTAGGTTAATTATGGTTCGAATTAAAAGATCTGTAAGTAGTAGGAAATCAAGAAAAAAAATACTCAAACAAGCAAAAGGTTACACTGGTGCAAGAAGTAAAAGGTTAAGAGCCGCAAAAGAACAGGTTATGCATGCAGGTGCTGATTCTTTTACTCACAGAAAAGATAAGAAAGCTGATTTTAGAAAACTTTGGATATCAAGAATAAATGCTGCTTCAAGACAAAATGGATTAGCTTATTCTAAATTTATAAATGGCTTAACTAAAGCTGGTATTAAAGTAGACAGAAAAATTCTTGCTGATTTAGCAGTAAATGATCCTAAAGGATTTAAAAAACTTGTTGATATTGCTAAAAAGAATATAGATGCCTGAATTAAACTTTGATAAGGTTTACGCTTCTTTAGATTTACGTATTAAAGATATTTCCAATATTGATGAATTTGATGATTTAACAAAAGAGTTTCTTGGTAAAAATTCTTTAATATCTGAAGAACGTAAAAAGTTATCTACATTATCAAATGAAGATAAAAAAAGTTATGGAATCAAGCTCACTAAAGCTACAGAATTTATAACTTCAGAAATAAAAAAGCAACGTAAGTTGTTTTTAAATTCACAATTTTCCGTTAGAGAGAACAATGAAAAACTTGATATTTCTATTGATTGGAAACCTTCAAGAGGTACCTACAAACATGTATTGTCATCAGTTATGGATGAAGTTGTTTCAATTTTTTCTTCAATTGGCTATGAAGTTGCACATGGACCTGAGGCTGAAACATCGTGGCATAACTTTGACGCACTGAACACCCCTGATTGGCACCCAGCAAGATATGAATCTGATACTCTTTATCTAGATAAAGACTTAGAAACTTTATTAAGAACACAAACTAGCACAGTACAAATACGTCATATGGAAGAAAACGAACCACCTGTATATATAGTTGCACCAGGCAGAGTTTTTCGCTCCGATCAATTAGATGCGACCCATTCTCCAGTTTTTCACCAACTTGAAGGTTTGGCAATTGATAAAAATTTAACTTTTACTGATTTAAAAGGGACTCTTGAATTTTTCGTTAAGGAATTTTTTGGAAGTGATATTGAAACAAAGTTTATCCCTCATTTTTTTCCATTTACTGAACCCTCTGCCGAAGTTTTGGTTAAATGGCAAAACGGTGAATGGTTAGAAATTTTAGGTTGCGGAATGGTTGATCCGAATGTTTTATCAAATGTAAATTATCCCGATAATTATAAAGGGTTTGCGTGGGGTGTTGGTATAGAAAGATTAGCTATGCTTAGATACAAAATAGACCACATTAAAAATTTTTATGATAACGATATAAGATTTTTGGAACAGTTCTAATGAAGATTTTAAAATCATGGTTAAATGACTGGATTAATTTAGAAAATATCTCAGATGATGATCTTTCTAATGCACTAGAATCTTTGGGTTTTGAAATTGAAGATTTTACAAATATAAAGCCTAATTATGAAAATATAGTTGTTGGAAAGGTAGTTGAACTATACCAACATCCTAATGCAGATAAAGTAAGGGTAACCAAGGTTGACGTTGGTAGTAAAGTTTATGAAATAGTTTGTGGAGCCTGGAATTTTGATTTAGGTGCAGTAGTTCCAGTAGCACTTCCAAAAAGTAGAATTAAAGATGACTTCTTGATCGATAAAAGAGATATTAGAGGCGTTGAATCAAATGGAATGATATGTTCAGCTTCTGAATTGGACTTATGGGATGAACATGATGGTATTTTATTATTAGATAATAAAGAAAAAATTGGTTCTGATTTTTCATCTATTTATCAATCAAATGATTCAATTTGGGAAATAGGCGTAACACCAAACAGAGGTGACTGTATGTCTCACTTGGGAGTTGCTAGGGAATTATCTAATTATTTTGATTTGAAGTTAAATGATAATTTTAAAGATTTGAACCCTAAAATAAAACCTATTTTAAAAGTTAACAGCGGCAAAGGTAGTGAGTGTTTGTCTTACCAGTCAATCGAAATTGAAAATATAAAAATTGAAGATTCAAGTCTTATCATTAAACATAGACTTTCTTCAATTGAAGTTAGAATTATTAATAATGTAGTTGATTACACAAATTTTGTATTACATGATATCGGTCAACCCCTACACGCTTTTGATAGAGATAAACTTTTTGGAACAATTTCAGTAAGAAATGCTAAACCAAAAGAAGAATTGCTTACCCTTGATAATCAAAATAGAACACTCGATGAATCTGATTTGGTAATTACAGACAACGATAAAGCCATTGCACTTGCTGGTGTAATGGGTGGATACGATAGTGAGGTAACAACTAGTACAAAAAATCTACTTATTGAAAGCGCTTATTTTGATAAAGTTTCAATAATGAAAACCTCAAGAAAATTGAATTTAATTTCTGATGCATCTATAAGGTTTGAGAGAGGAATTGATAGAAACATTCAAACATTTGGTTTATGTAGATTTATTAATTTGTTTGAAGGTAGCAATGAAATTAATTATTCTGAAATTCAGAATGATACCAAAGATTTCGATAACAATGAAAGTGTTAAATTTAACAAAGCTGCTGTACGAGATGTTTTAGGTTTAGAAATTGATGATGAATTTATTATAAAAACACTCACTTTCTTAAAAATACCACACACATTAAACAATGATACAATTGAGTTTTCATCTCCTTCTTGGCGTTATGACCTCGAGAGACCGATAGATTTAATTGAAGAGTTAGCAAAGCATTATGGATTTAATAATTTCCCATCAACATTACCGGTTGGGAATAAATTAAATGAAGTTGGTAATTATTGGAAAGTAAGAAAGTTTTTTATTGATAAACTTTCAAATCTTAATTTTCATGAGATTCAAACGCTTTCATTTCTAGATGAATCGCTTAATAAAATATTTAATCCTGAACTTGATAGTGTAAAGGTCATTAATCCAATAGACAAAACTCAAGAGAGCATGAGAACAAATCTATATTCATCTTTAATCAATACTTATATTTTTAATATAGATAAACATTCTTATAGTGGTCAATATTTTGAAATAAATAACACCTACGACATGGGTAATCATAATAAATATAAATCTATACCAAATCAAAACTATAAACTGGGTATTTTAATTCCTAAAAAACTAACAGACAATAATC